>SMVA01023111.1_pt1 | contig 13703 bp, 10 predicted proteins | sample 2456451 | NCBI WGS metagenome assembly SMVA01 (sample SAMN11095933, study PRJNA526329) | marine sediment metagenome | biome: Marine sediment; feature: Surficial sediment; material: Deep marine sediment; isolation source: Hadal surficial sediment | place: Pacific Ocean | collected 2014-05 | depth...
CGCGTTGACCGGATAGCCGCCGACGTTTTTACCCGACACCATGTAATAGATCGAGTACCAAGGGTTCATCGGTTGAGCATTGGTGCTGTCCGTGCCACCGCCGATCGGAATACCGCTATCGACGAGCATCCGCAGCGGCGGCCCGCCCTGATTGTTCTCCACGTTGCCACGATTGTAGTAACGGTGGTCCTGCACGGTGACGCCCGCTCCCAGGGCTTTGAGTCGCTGCACGATTTCTGGCGTGATCTGTTGTACGTGCGTCAGGGCCCAGCGGAGATCACCGATCGGCGCGACTTCGTTGGCGGCCTCGAACGCAAGGATGTGCGCCGCGTTCTCGGCCGGTTGAGAAGAGTGCTGCTCTAACGACCAGCCGCGCTGCGCCGCAAGCTTCGCCGCGTTGACCAACGCGGGGCCGCGAGAGTTCGTAACGATATTTTCCCCGACTCCGGCGATCCTGAGCATGTCGTCGCCGAAGCCCACGAATACATTTCGCAACCGCTGCTCGAGTCCAGAGTTCCCGCTGCCGTCGCCTATCTCGTCGTCCGAACTCATGAACATCAACCGGACCCGCAGCGTCATAGCGTCGGCGCGCCAGATATCCAACAGCGTGGCGTAATCCCGGTACGGCTCGAACAGCTGTCCCCCGGGTCGCGGCGTGCCGCCTTGATCGCGGACGGCGGTCAGCCCAAGGCTATTCGCGTGGCGCATGAATTCGAGCGTGCCCCGCACGCGGTCGGCCTGCGTCTGCAGACTCTTGAGATAAGTGAACGCCGCTATCGCGTTGGCCGGTCCGCCGCCCATCGCGACCATGCCGTCGGCCGCGACTTCGATTCCGCCTGCCTCGAGCAGCGTCTTGCCCAGGCTATTGGTGACGGCCGGGCCGTTCGCGCGCAAATGAATGTAGACCGGATGGTCCGATGCGGCGCCGTCGAGTTCCTGCAAGGTCGGAAAGCGGTTCTCGCCGAGGAACTGGACGGGATCCCAGCCGCCGATCCCGGTGATGAGTTCCCCGTCGGGGACGGACTTCGACCGCTCAGCGACCGCTTCCAACAGCTCCGCGATGGAGGTTGCGAACTCGATCGAACGCATATCGTGCCCGGGCCGAAGCGTCGCTCGGACGAAGTGCATATGTGAATCCATCAGGCCCGGTATGACGGTCCGCCCGTCGAGGTCGATCACGCGTGCTCCGGCCGCGAGTCCTCCGGATTCGTCGTCTACAGCGGCGATACGCCCGCGATGGATGAGAACGCTGCTTGCGACCGAGCCCTCTCCGTCCAGCGTCAGAAAGTTACCGTTGACTAGCAGCAGCGGTGTGTCGTCGGCCGGCGCTTGAGCCGTCGCCTCGACGCTTAACAAGCAGACGAATAGGAGTGTCAGTACTGACCGCGTTGTGATTGTTGCCATTGAAATCCCCGTGCTATCTCAGTCCGTCGCGCGTTCCCACTCGGCAACACAGTTGAAGGGTGGAATTTCGACGCCGGGCGTCCAGCGGCGCTGCCGCTCCATGATGATAGGCGCGGTGAACATGACCGGGTCGGTCGCCGTTAACGAATAATTCAACATCGTCTGATCGTCCGATAGTTCGAACCGCTCCAGATACTGCACGTCAGCCGATTGCGGCGTGCCGTAGGGATCCAGGTATGGCCAGTCGATGTGCGTCGTGGTGACGACGAGCGTGTCGCCCTCCCACCGTCCGACGGAGTAGCCGAGCGGTGACCCCTGCGGCTCGACTCCGCTCCTGTCCGGATCGAGATATACCGTCCGCCGAATGTCGTATTCCTCGAGATGAATGGTGATGTGATCGCCCTCGTCGATGATCTCCATCGGGACGGGGTCGAGCATGCTCGTCGCCATGCCCGTGCGGCACTCGAGTTCCGGATTGTCTGTGGCAGCGTTGAACTCGGCGAACAGCTCACGGCCACGTTCGCTAAGCAGATGTCCATAGTCGGCGGGCTGCGGCCGGCCTCCCAAGCGCCTGCTCCAAACGCGGAAGACGCCGTTCGCCGTCCTGCGTGCTTCTGCTACCTTGGCGGGATCGAGCACCCGTACCGCGTTCGCCACCCGCGTGTCCGCCCAGAGCGGCTCACGGTTACCTTGCGCGTACTCCTGGCCGCCGGGCAGTAGCACATGCAATACGCCCAGCGAATCCGGATTGCGCTTGGATCGATAGCCCGCCACTCTGACGCGGCCCACGAAGTCATCGGCAACGAGGCCCCTGGCCTCGAAGCCGCGCGGGCCAGGGCCCAGCTCGAGCTCCCAGATCGTCCGCTCGCCGTCGTCGTCCACGACGCTGATTCGTGCGCGAGCGTGAGGGTTGCGCCAGAAGACCTCGGTGATCTCGCCCTCGAGTTCGATGAATTCGTCCGTCAGATACAACGCCCCGTTCGTCACGGCACCGTGATGCGCGAGGAGTGGCGGTGCGAAGAATACGCTCGCGACGAGCCAGAGAATGGGAGTTCGGGCGGCTAGTTTGTTGTCCGGGCTCAAAACATTCTCGGAGGCTAATTCACGCGTTCGGCGGTAGCGGTCACTCAAAGCGGTCACTCGACATCGAGATGTCGACTGCTGGCGTTGGGGTCGCAATCGTACTCCCGCCACGGGTAGCCAGGATCGACAAAGAAGGTACTCGACATGGCGACGGGCTCGGACAGATAGACGGGATCCTCGAACGTGTATTCCACCTGCAGCCGATGACCGCCATCGATCAGCGTGTAGCGCTCGATCACATGTTTTTCATCGCTCGAGGGTAACCCCGTGCCGATGCCCCACACCGCAGGCGAAAACAGCGCCGTGTCCACTACCAGCGTCTCGTCCTCGAACCAGCCGATAGAGTGACCCAGATGGGACAGCTCGACCCCGGGAGGATGCTCGGTCATGCCAAGATGAACGGTGCGTTCGACCTCGAGAATCTCATAACGAAAACTGATCTCGTCGTCGTTCTCGCGAACGATCTGCTGGGTCCCGGTGATCACGCGGGGCAGCGTATTCGCCTTACACTGAAACCACGGGTTGTCCGCCACAGCGTAAGAATCGATTTCGGTCTGGCCCCGGGCCGTCAGCGGTAGCCCGCTGGCCGGCGTTTGACCACCCAGCGAAATTGCGGCTGCGCCGGCATTACCACCCATTCCCATGCCCATGCCCATTCCGCCGCCACCCATGCCGCCCTGTTGCCGCCAGACGCCGCTGAAGTCTTCGGAACGGGCGCTGGAGTCGACTTCGCGTTCGGGTGGGCGCGCGATCGGTACGCCCCGGGAGAAATTGGGTGCCGAGACCATGCGGCTCCCATCGGGTAGAACGAAGTAATTGGAGAAAAAGAAGTTCGCGTTGCGAGCGAGTTCGAGATTGCCGACGACCGTGACCTCGTCACCGACCTTCAGCGTATTCCGGTCCCAGCCCGTGCCGGTCAGGACCGCGATTGAATTGAGTTCCAGCAGCCATTCCTCGATCTCGCCGGCATCATTCTCGACTGCCAGCGTGGCGAAGGTATGCGGATTTCTCCACGTATACTCGGTGATCGTGCCCTGTAACTCGGTCACGTTCTCCAGATCGAAGTTCCCGCGGGAGTGGTGGGCCAAAGCGGTCGCAGACAGGATCGTGGCTAAGGCCGCGGCGGTCGATAGCGACAGCAGGCCCTTGTCTGTGAGTTTCCTCATGTGGTGTCCCTGCCGGGGCAGCGCGCATCTCACGAGTCTGGTGCGCCGCTCACGAGTCTGGCGCGGGGTGGCCCATCATGAACCACTCCCGCGCCAGCTCTCCGTTGACTACTGCAAGTTCCGGCGGGTCTACGCCTTACAGTATCCGTTTAGTTGTCGAATGAATGCCGGAACTGTAACCCGAACTCCCTCCTGCGCCGATTGAAGCGGGCGCCGCCCTGGTCCGGCGGATCCGTCGCGAACAGATTGTTGACGGACACGGCGATACTGGAACCCTGGCTGAACTGATAGCTCCAGTTGAGGTCTGCCGTCCACTGGCCTGAAGCCCGCGTGAAGGTCGCTGCCTGCTCGTCGGTCAGGTCGTCGATGTCCGTGTTCAGCGAATCGCGGTAACGGGCGATTATGCGGAAAGACTGGTTATTACCGACGTTGAGCGTCACCGGGAACGTGCCCTGCCAATGCGGCATCGACGTCACTCCGTTAAAGCCCATGCCGAGACTTCGCCCGATCGAACTACAGATCCCTTCCGGTGGCGGACAAAGGCCTTCGCGGCCAGCGGCGCCGCCGACCGGGAAGTCATACTGCAGCGTGAACGTCAGGTTCGGCGAGAAGGTCAACGCACCGATCGGCGTGTCGAAGCGCATGTTGGCATGCAGATCGAAGAATTGCGCGTCCACGAAGCCGATGTTGGTGGGCTTGTTCGCCAGCGTCCCGATGTTATCGGTGATCGTGTCGAGTATGCCGTCACCGTTGACGTCGAAAACTATGGACGGATCCATCAAGATGACTTCTTTGACACAGGTGCCGTCGGGATTGAGCGGATACATCAGGCTGCTCATCGCATTTCCGGCGACCAGCGTCAGCGGGATCCCGTTGGCATCCATGGTGACGCAGTTCGAGAGGACGTTGTTCGCCGTTTGCGCGGTGATCAGGTCCTTGAACTCGATCTGGACGAAGCCGCCGCCGATATCGATCCGGTCGTTGATGATGAAGTCCAGGCCGAAGGTCAGATTATCGGAGGTCTGCGGCCGCAGGTCGGGGTTTGGCGTCGTTTCGTAGGCAAACGTCGGCGCGCCGCCGGATCTGCCGTAGGTAGTCCCGTCGACTCTGAGCCGCGGCGGGCCCATGCCGCTAAAGATCGTAGCCGCGCTGGAGTGACTGATCGACGGTCCCTTGAAGGACTGTCCCCACGAAGCACGGAGGGTTAGCCTGTCCGTGGGGGTCCACAGCGCGGCGATCTTCGGTGACAACTCACTGAAACCACCTTCGTAACTCTCGTGACGTGCCGCGATCTGGAGGTTGACGTCTTCATGGACCGGCAACGCGAACTCGAAATACAGCGAGTCAACCTGTTGCTTGCCCGAGAAATCGTTAAAGACGCCCAACGTGGCGAAGTCACCGCCGTTGGCCAGCGTATCGGCGTCCCGCTCGATGTAGTCCTCTCGGTAAGCGATGCCCGCAGCGACACCGATCGGGCCACCCGGCAGTTCGCCGAATACGCCGGTAATGCGCGCATCGAAGTGGAAGAACTCGCCCAGGAACTCGTCGATTCGCAGCGGTATGAGCCACTCGAGCATCGCCGGGTCGTTGGCGAGGCCGGTCTGGGCGAGACCACCACCAGCACCGACCTGCAGGCTCGCCGCGTCGGGCAGCGCCGAACTCATGAACGGGTTGTAGTAATAGCAGTTACCGGTACCCGCGACACCACCCTCGCCGCAGTCGGCTCCGCCGAGCCCGTTGATCGCGCGGAGGTACCGATCCGGCAGCATGTCCCTGACGCCGTTCGACACCTCGCTGTAAGCGGCCGAGGCATCGACCATCCAGGTCCAGTCGGAGTTGATGTCTCCTTCGATGCCGAACGCGGCACGGAAGACGTCATTCTTGTTGAAGGCCGACAGCTCGCCCTGGAATGGCAGGGTCTCGCCAATCTGGTAGATCTCGCCCCCGGGCGCCATGGCGCCGAAACTCGGTTGCAGCATCAGAGCGCGAGCCAGGCCCGGATTCGTCACGGGGATGGCGAATTCAGGACCTCGGCTAACAGGCTGTGGGCTCCAGTTGTTCGAGCCGTTGTCGCCCCACTGATCGGTGTCGTTGAAACGCTGGCGGCTGAAATTGAACTCGGCGTTCACGCGCAGGGCGTCGCTGAAGCTGTGCTCCGCGCGGACAAACGCGATCAGTTGCTCGACGTTGTTATTGATCAGCGTGCCCGCATTGTCGAAGTTTTCCGGGCGCGCGCAGAGGGTGGCGTCGTTCCAGTCCGACACTTCGCGAATATTATCGTCCGCCGCGATTTCGGCCAGCCAGTGGGCGCGGATCGGCGTACCGAAAGCCGAGTTAGCGCAGTCGGGATCCACGTAGGTGGACATGCCCATGTTGGGCCGGTATAGCAGGTGCGGTTGCGACTCGAGCCCAGTGCCCGTCTCGGGCGTGACATCGGGTATTTGCGAGTAGGTCGGGTCGATGTCGATGAGTTCGATCAGGTCTTCCTGATGGAATTCGATCGCGACGACGACGCTGGTGGTGTCATCACCAGCACCCCATAGTGCCGCGACCGTGACATTCTTGGCGTCCGTGGCTTCCTCGAGCATCCGGGTGTCCAGGCTGAAATCGAAGCCGCGGAAGTTGTTCCGCGTCACGAAGTTCGCCACGCCGGCCACCGGGTCGGAGCCGAAGATGGCCGAACCACCGTCCAGCAACAACTCGGTTCGCAGCACCGCGATTCGCGGCACGATCGAGTTGATGTCGACGCGGTTCCAGCCCGTGCCATCAGGCACCGGATACTGAATCGTCCTGCGCCCGTTCAGCACGACGAGGGTGTTCTCGTCGCCGAGCCCTCTCAAGTTGATCGAGACGTTCCGAATGGAGCGCGCGCGCCGTTGGCCCTGGTTTTGGGTTTCGGCGATCGCCTCGTTCGAATAGTTCTGCGGCACGTTGTCGAAGAAATAACTGGCCAGGTCGGGCGGCGCGAAGGACACCAGGTCCTCGCCGGAGATCACGCTCACCGGAGACGGTGAGTCAGCGCCCGTATACAGATAGGAGCCCGTGACGATGATCTCTTCTAATGTGGGTTGTGCATCATCTTGAGCTAGCGTGGTGGTGGAGAATGCGATCGCGATGACGCTGACAGCCAGACGGGCCGGGAAGTGTCTAGTAGACATTTTTAGTCCCCTTGGGTTTGGTGTTGTTATAAAAACGCAAATGCCGAGAACGAGCGATAATACTCGATAAAATTCATAACCTCAACCGGCTAGATCGACTCCCCCGTGGCGGCTGAGTTGTTGTATTGACGCCACTTATCGCCTCGCAGCCCAGGTTCGCCGTATGTTAATCGATTCACCGCGTGGCGGCGGCGTGTGCGCCCTCCTCCGGGAGTGCTCCTACGGTGGCGCGTCCCTCTCCACCTCGACGAAGGCGTAGCATTCATACTCCAGAATCCCGGCTTCCGGCTCCTGGCGGCGGTAGAGAGGCATGCTGATTTCCCACGGACTCGAGAAGACCGTCGGATCCTCGATCGTGGCTTCGTACAACATGTGGTCGGGACCGGTGGGCGTGTAACGCTCCACGACGTGCAGCGCGTCGCTGTGGTAATTCCCTGAGCGGTCGAACCAGGTCTGGTCCGTGAAATGTATGACGTCGACGACGAGCGTATCGCCGTCCCACTTAGCCCGGGAGTCACCCATCCACCACTGAATCGGCCCCGGCGGATGAGCGCTGTCGATGTAGATGTTGCGGAAACTGTGAATGTACTCGTAGAGGAGCGTGACCTGCTCGGCCGTCTGCACGATCTGAAACGGGTACGGCATGTACGTGATTCGCGGTACGCCCACCATGAAGCACTTCGCTTCCGTATCCTCGGTCAGGCGATTCTCGTAGTTCTCCTGCCGCTTCGCCAGAGCAGATGGCAAATACGGAATTTCCCCGCCCACGACGATGCTCCGCCCGGCCGGTATACCTAACTCAGCAGGATGATCCTGGATATTCCAGACGGCCGTGTTGAGCGCCTGCCAGATGCCGCGCAGATCCGGCCGACCGTCAGCCATACGAGGAATCCCGGCCTCCTGAGCTGAACCGAAAACGGGGATCACCAGGTTCAGAGCGGCCGCCACCGCTGGGAGACGCGACATGATCTACCGCTCTCCTGGTGCGTTGCCGGCGAAGAGGATCCTGCCGTCGGGCAACTGGGTCTCGCCGCCGTACAACTCGTTCGACCCGTCCCTGGCGGGAAACCCGGTCACGGTCACGGTTTCTCCTACGGGTAGATCGTCCGCACGCCAGCCTCTCCGAAACAGATTGTTCGCGCTGGTGAACCACGCCGTCCACGACTGCGTCTCGCCGTCCTCGCCTTCGACCTCGACGAACAGCCTCGCGTGAGGATTGATCCACTCCATACTCGTGATCGTGCCGGTGACCATCGTCGAGACACGCATGTCGAATCCAGCCGCAACGGAGTGATGTCCGTGTGCGGCCGACGCGGACAGCAAAATGGCCGTGCCGCAGGCGATCGCACCGGCAGCGAGCTCTCTGGTTCTCAACGCCGTGATTCCTCCCACGCCGCCTTGAGCGCCCTCGCTTCGCTGGCGCTGATGCCCGGGAAAACTCGCAACCCGTTGTTACGGAAGAGCCGCATCGCGTCTTCGTTGGTCTCGTAACAAGCCTCTTCCCAGATCTCGGGATTCTCATCGGTATCGCGCCTGAACGCGAGTGCGATCGTAAACGGCCGGGTATACACGTTCGGATCGTCGAAGGTCGCCTGATAATGAATGGTGTTGTCGTCGATGAGCGTCATGCGTTCGACGATTCGCGCTTCCTCGGTGATGAACCGGCCTCGTTGATCCAGGAAATACTTAGCGTTCTGATGCGGCGTTTCGATGACCAGCGTATCCTCGTCCCAGCGGCCGCGCGGGTCGCCGTTCCATAGCGATAGCGCGCCGCTATGCGGTCGCCCATCGAGCGGGATGATGCGGTAGGGATGCGCGGTCAGCTGTTCGCCGACCATCGCGAAAGTGTCGGTATCCTGGATGAACTGAAACCGGCTCGTCATGTACATCGTTCCGGCTGGCCCCGAGAGAATGCAGGCAGCATTGTGGTGGATGTACTGCTCGGCATTTTCCAGTCTCTTCGCTTCCGCCCAGGGCTGAATGGGCACGATGCCGTCCGGCGGATCGACGACCACGCTTGGCCCGCCGAAATCGTCGGGATTCTCCGGGTGGGCTTCGAAGTCCTCGAATGCCCACGAGCGCCGCCGCCAATAACCACTGAAGTCCGGTCGATCGTCTGCGGTCCGCGGCGGATCTGCCGTCCGTGCAGCCGTCAGGGCACAGTGGTGAAACACCGCATGGTGATCGTCCGGGCAGACGGACTCGGCGCCGCGCTGGCCCTGGCCACGAGCAGGCTCAGGCGTCAGCGCCCCGCCTGCTGCCAGCACGGCTACCGCGAACAGGGGGCGTGAATAGAGTTTGTCCACCGTGAACCTAGTTGCTCAGAAAGATTCCGTTCGCGGGGCTGATACCGCCGTGGAAGTTACCCTGATCCCGGACCACCCGGGGCTCGCCGTCCTCGTCATAGTGCACCCAGATCAGTCCGTGGGCGTCGCCGTTGCCGGGCATGTCGATGCTCTCGATCAGTTCCTTCGTCTCGACGTCGTAGACGAGGATCCGGCCCTCGCCGTTACTGGTGGCCCACATCTCTTTGCCGTTAGGAGAGAGCAGGACATGGTCGGTTTTATACGCGCCGTAGAGCGTCTCCGTCGCGTGCCCGAACTCGGTATCCATCACCGTGATCGTTCGCCCCAGGTGGTGGGCGCCCTCGCCCTTGTCGGCGATCCAGAGCTCGGTCTCGTCGGCATTCAGCGAACCGCCGTAGGGGCCGATTCCCGTGCCGTTGGTCCAGATGACTTCGCCGGATTCGATGTTGATCTTGGATGCATTCGACATCGAGTTGATGATGTAGAAGTTCTCCTTCGCGGAATCCACGATCAGCCAGTTCGGCCGGTAGCCCGGTACCGGATATTCCTGTACGACCTCCCAGGTATCGGGATCGATCCTCGCGATCCAGAACGGTCGGCTGGCGATGAGCCTGCCCTGGTACATCGCCTGTACGGTCGCATAGCCGCTCCGAGTTCCGGCGGGCTCCACCAACACATAGATGTACTCGTAGTCTTTATCCGTCCACACCGTGTACGCCCGCCCGCCGAGGCCCGTGTCCGTTACGCCGCCGAGTATCTCGTCGGTCTTCGGATCCAGCAGCATGAGCGCCAGCCCGCCCGGGACCCGGCCGAACATGTCGAACAAAATGACGTCACGGAAGACCTGCCCATGGTGGATTCGCCCACCGATATCGAGTGCTTTGATGGGCTGCAGGGTTAAGGCGTCGATCTTGATGAGCGTCGCCGCCGGGCCGTAATTCTCGTAGCCGTCTTCGGCACCCAATCTCGGACCGACGATGTACGCATAGCGGCCGTCAGGCGACATGACCGACGTGTGTACCGTGGCGCGGAGTCTGTCCGGGAACAGGTAGCTTGCGATGATCTCTTTCGTCTCGGCATCACCCACGACGAACTGGTTGCTGCTCGGGGCCTTGTAGCCTTCGAACAGAACCGACGGTGAGCTCGTCGTACCGACGTTCTCATAGAAATAGGTCTTGCCGGGCTGGGGCTCGAATTTGGGTTCGCCCGGATCCCAGGTCGCCAGTACCTCGGACTGATAGTGGCTGAGAAGACTCCCTTCCTGTGCCCGGCGCGTCCACGTGGCCTGCACGGACTCGAATGTCTCGATGGCCTCCACCTGCAGGTCCCGAGCAGTTTTCGCGAACTCGAGGGGTTCGGCCTGGTTGGCTTTGACGGTCGCCAGCGCTGTCCGCCATTGCTCCGGCAGGCCCGCGTCCAGCGGCAGGTTCGCCAATGTGCGGATATACATCGAGATCGCGACGAGGTCAGCGTCGCTCGGGGCCATCTCGGAGACGATCACACCCATCACCGGGTTGCTTTCCAGCTGATCGAAAATGTCCACCGGCGTCGGGCCGAAGTGCAGGCTGGGGCCTACCAGGCCTTCTCCGCTCTCCGAATGACAGACCCAGCAACCGATAGCGGAGTTGAAGAGCTCCCGGCCGCGCTCGACGAGCCCATCGAGTTCCTGGGCCCGGGCGGCTCCCCAGACCTCGCACAGCACGATCGCGGCATAGATCGCCAGGCTGGCGAGGCGGTGGTTACTGGCCCGCGGGTCCCTGGATGTGTTGGACATCCAAATTGTTCTCGTTACAGACATATTCCATCAGTTCCCAACCGGGCCGCAGCGTCGCGTCGAATTGAATGGTAAACGGCTTCGCGTACGCGCCCGGATCAATAATTGTTACGAGTTTCTCGAGGGTACCAAAATTCGTTCGCGTGTAGCGCTCGATCGTATGGAGTTGCTCGGTGTGCGGGTGGCCCTGGAAGTCGAACCAGAACTTGTCGTTGAAGCCGACCGTATCGATGATCAGCGTGTCGCCTTCCCAACGCCCGATCGAGTGCCCGTACCACGTCGGGTCGAGGTCATCCGGGTGCGCTCGGCCATCCATGAAGATCTGCCGGTAGCTGTGGATGTTGCCCTCGAACAGAAAGTAGAGGTGCGTGGCATCTCCGCTCATCGGCGCACGGACTATTCTCCACGGATACGGGGCGATTCGCGGCACGCCCGTAGGCAGGCAGTTGGCTTCCGGGTCGTCTTTCGACAGGCGAGGCGCCATCAGCGCTTTCGCCTCGGGTAACAGCAGGATCTCTTCGCCCGGAAGGAGCCCCAGTCTGATGTCTCGAATGGGGCCGGAGCCGAGCCAGACCCCCGAAAAATCAGGTGCCCCGTCCGGCAGCCTCGGCGCGGGCGCATTGTTCGCGTCATCTTCGAGCGTCGGCGTCAGCAGATCGCCTCCCGCCCGTGCGAACACGCGCGACTGCTCCGGATCCTCTTGGGCCAGGAGCGGGCGGGCGCAGATCAATGCAACGGCAACGACGAGGATTTTCATGTTCCGTTCCGCTAGTCTCGAGCAAACACGCGCGACCCGTCAGCCAGTGACACCGCGAGCACGTTGGCCATCTTGGACCCATCCTTTGCCAGCGATCCTTCGACCGTCACCTCGTCACCTGCCTCCAACGAGTCTCGCGCCCACCCGTTGCGCCTCAGGATATTCGGGCTGGCCAATTCGAAATTCCAGTTGACCACATTGCCATGGTCGTCTTCGACATCGATATAGAAGCGCGCGTGGGGATTCATCCATTCGACCTTCGTCACGATGCCCGTCAGTGTCACCGGTTGATCAGGATCGTATTGAGACGCGAACGAGTGGTGGGCGATCGCCGTCGTGGACGAACCCAAAAGGCAGCCGAGAAAGAGGGCGGCGAATAAACCCTGCATATGCGATCTCCCCTGTAGCGTCCATCATACTGCCGGGAGCGTGGGAAGTTCAAAGCACGCAGGCCAGATCGTCGGGTCTCATGCTATGCTGATCTTCAGCTAATTAGACCAAGAAAATCATCAAGTCTGCCGGGCCATCCGGCCAATAACGCGAGGGGAACCTAGCCATGCCGAATCGCAGAGATTTCTTCAAAGCCCTGGGGAACACGACCGCTGGACTCTATCTATTGGGCCACGGGCTCGGCGCCGCTGCGCAGACGGGCCGGAAACGGATCGTCGTCGGCGGTAATGAAATCAAGACTGTCGATATTCACGCTCACTGTGTCTTCCGAGAGGTCGGGGATCTCGTTGCGGGTACGGACTTCGAGCGTCAATTCCCCGACTGGTATCTGTTGGGGGATTTTCGGATGGACGCCATGGACGAGCGAGGCATCGACGTCGCGGCGCTGACCGTCAACAACTACTGGTGGTACGCGGCGGATCGGGATCTCGCCAGCGCGATCGTTCAGACTCACGATGAAGGCCTGGCCGATTGGTGTACAGCGCACCCCGATCGATTCGTCGCCATGACGTCGCCGGCGCTGCAGTATCCGGAGCTCGCGGCCGAGCAGGTGGAGTATGCGGTCAACGAGCTGGGGCATCGGGGCGTCTCCGTGGGTGGGACGGTACTGGGAGAAGCTAACTCCTTACCCAAGTACGACGTGTTCTGGGCCAAGGTCGAAGAGCTGGCGGTGCCGGTGTTCATGCACCCGAACAACTCCATCGAGCTCTTCAGAGAGGGCGGGCTGCCGGCGCGAGGCGGCCAGGACAATATCCTCGGGAATCCATTCGAGACGACGTTCTTCCTCACCAATCTAATCTTCGATGGCACGCTGGATCGGTTCCCGGGCTTGAGGGTGTGCGGGGCGCACGGCGGTGGCTATCTGCCGTCTTACTTCGGACGCACCGAGGTCGCTTGTGCACGCGATAACTCGAATTGCCTTAACCAGCGGCAGCCGAGCGAGTATCTGCGCGAACAGATCCTCGCCGACACGATGGTCTTCTCGGCGGAAGGTCTGAGACACCTGGTGGCCGAGATGGGCGCCGGCCAGATCGTCTACGGGTCGGACCAGCCTTTCTTCTGGCCGGATACGATGGATCTGATCGTGGAAGCGGACTTCTTGAGCGATGCTGACAAGGAAGCGATCCTCGGCGGCAATCTGCGTCGGTTGTTGCGAATCGACTCATAGCGACTAGGGGATAGGCGATGAGACGTTCACGACGAGCATTGAATGCGCTCGTTATTGGCGCGAGCGCATTGGCGTGCGCGATGATGGTCGGAGCCACTCAGGCCCAAGACGTTCCGGTTCCTGAATACCGCGTCGACCCTTTCTGGCCGAAGGTCCCGTTACCTAATGCCTGGCTGATCCAGGGCATACCTACGATGACCGTCGATGACCGTGACCACGTCTGGGTGATCAGTCGGTCGGCGGACCTGAGGCCGGATGAAGCCATGGCTACATTCGACCCGCCCCGCGGCGACTGCTGTGTCGCGGCGCCAGAGATCCTGGAGTTCGACGCCGAAGGCAATCTTATAAATGCCTGGGGCGGCCCGGGGCATCATCCTCTGTGGCCGGCCCGTCCACAGACGGTCATCGTCGACAGTGAATTTAATGTCTGGGTCTCC
>SMVA01274333.1_pt1 | contig 13700 bp, 11 predicted proteins | sample 2456451 | NCBI WGS metagenome assembly SMVA01 (sample SAMN11095933, study PRJNA526329) | marine sediment metagenome | biome: Marine sediment; feature: Surficial sediment; material: Deep marine sediment; isolation source: Hadal surficial sediment | place: Pacific Ocean | collected 2014-05 | depth...
ACTACCCAGCGATTAGGCAGGACTTCAAATGCCCCCTCTGCAATCAAACGATTTACCGCACCTCGTACCGGAGTCAGACTGGTTCCAACTTGCTGCGCAAGACTTCGCAGGCTAACTTTCTCACCCGGTGTGAATGTACCCACCATCAAGCTTTGCCGAATCTCCTGATAGACCAGATCATGGACCGCACCACGCCTCCCTTTTTCCTTAACGGTCTTACGCTGTATATTCGGGCTATTTGCTGCCATTTGGATTACTCCTACGCGGGAATTCGGAAAATTTATTAAAGATCACAATTTGTGATTTCAATTTGTTTTTATAGACGTGACGAATGTTAGCAGATTCTTATTGGTTAAACCACATAATTCCTCAGTAAAAATGTAGGTTCACGTCATTAACATTATGATTTAAAGGTATATTTATTACACATCATTTATTTGATTTCTTTTTTGTAATTTTGTTTTGTAATTATATATTGTGATATAATTTTTCGCTTAAAATTTAATGCTTCTTTGGCCCGTTATTTCACTGATTAGGAGGTATGCGAATGTCTGGCCCACCGATCCCGGAAATTGATTTATTGGGTTTTTTGCACGGTAGCAAGACTGAAAAGAGCGAAGCCGTTGATAAAGTCCGTTACGCTTGTGAACAAATCGGCTTTCTGACCCTGCCCGTACATACTATCCCGCATAGACTAATCAAACAGGTCCGCAGCACCACTGAAGTATTCTTTTCAAATTCAGCAGCTATAAAAGAAAAGTACCGGCGAAGTGCCGAACCGGGGAGCAGGGGTTATTCCGGCCTGGCGGATATCGGCCTGGCCTATTCTCTGGACAAGGATCGGCCTCCCGATCTGCATGAGGCATTTGTGCTTGGGGCTGAAGTTGCGCATGAAAACAACGAGTATTTTACCAGCAATTATGGCCATCAATTTTTTATGCTTAATGTGTGGCCGGAAGTGCCGAAAGAATTTCGTCAGACGATGCTAGCCTATTTCTCTGAGATGAAAATCCTGGCCTCCTACATCCTGAAGATTTTCGCCCTGGCCCTGGATCTGGAAGAGAATTTTTTTGCTGATAAGACGGATAAATCCATCAGCAGTCTCCGACTTATTCATTACCCCGCACAAGAAGATTCTCCAATGGCAGGGCAAATTCGTGCTGGTGAACACACCGACTATGGAACGCTTACGATACTCCATACCGATCAGGTTCCGGCTGGCGGCTTACAAGTCTCCTATAAAGATAACTGGCATGATGTCGTGCCTCCTGAAAACGGGTTCATCATTAATATTGGCGATCTGATGGCGCAATGGACCAACGATAAGTGGATCTCCACATTGCATCGTGTGGTGAATCCACCGGCAGATGTCGGCAATTTTTCTCGCTATTCCCTGGTCTATTTTCAACGACCAAAGTATGACGTGGAAATTACTTGCCTGAAATCCTGTGTGACAAAAGACTCACCTGAAAAGTATTCGCCAGTAACTTCCGGCGAACATTGGTTATCAAAGATGAAAAAGGCCCGGCAGATCAATCAATAGAAATTTATTCGTCACTATTAGCCTTAAACCTCATCATCTACGTCAAACATCTTCCCCATTTTCATTAAATGGTGCTCGGCCACGGTAATGGGAGGATATTTAGCGGGTTTATTGCTATCAGTACACGTGGGTATACATTCCACTAAGGCATCATAGTTCGGAATATTAAAAAAGATCACGGATTGTCGACGGCTACTGCCAGCGATATCACCCGGGGGATTGGCAACACGATGTAAGGTCGATACCCAGCGATCGTTGGTCCATCTTTCCATCATGTCACCGATATTAATAGCGAAGGTCCCCGGCCTGGCAGGCACGTCCATCCACTCCTCGTCTTTGGTAAATACCTGCAAGCCCCCTGGCGCAGACCAATCTGCTTGTACAATAGTAAGACTACCAAAATCCGTATGTGCCCCGCCTCGTAATTGCCCCTCCTCTGGCGCTTCCTTCTGTTCCGGGTAGTTATAAATCCCCAGACTACTCACATGCTTATCCAGCATGCTATCAAAATAATCTATCGGCAATTCTAAGGCCACGGCAAAGACACGCATAATCTTTTCACTTAACCTTGCCATCTCATTATAGTAAGTGGCCCAGGCTGCCTGAAATCCGATCACTTCTTGCGGCCATCTGATTTCCGATTTGAATTTGAGTCCCATACCTGTACGATAATAGTCATCGCTGAGCTCAGGGTAATCCGGCCGGCCGGATCCGAACTGCTCGCGCAAGTCGGGTTTAGCCTCTTCATCGTCTAGGCTATAGGCCAGGGTTGCATGCTTCATTCCTTTGTAGCCAAAATAAGTATCATCCGATACGAAATAACTCTGTTTTGTCTCAACTGGCAAATCAAAGAACTTCCGGCTGCAATTTTCAAGATTACCGATTACAGAATCGGGCACACCGTGACCCTCAATAATCAGAAAGCCGATTTCTTCGCAAGCTTGATTTACTCTCTCCGCGATTGCTTGACTACCAGCATCGGCACCATCGGTAAATTTCGATATATTCAGAGTGGGAATAATAATTTCAGACATGATGTTTTCAACCTCTCTTGGTGTCCAGGTGATCTGAAAAACTTATTAAGATTAAAAATCCAATAGTGCTCACGTTGACTTTAGCTTTTTATCAGTTATCAACAAGGCCGGTATAAATAAGATAGCCGATAATAAGAAACATGCTACACAAAGCCAGTATGCTCCGGAATAGTCAGTCTCTGTAACAATGAATGCGCCTATTGCAGGGCTTAAGGATTTACCCAAGGTCATCATTACCATGGAGTAAGTGACCAGCCTGGCAGTGGCATCCAGGGAAACCATAATGCCAATCACATAAGGGTAAAGCATATCCCAGGCGAATATGAGAGCACCAGCGGACAACACAAAAAATACAAACCCCGTGGTTGTAGGAACCAGTAAGGATGCAATCAGTGCTAGACCTAGGGTGAACATGACCGGTACCATACGATTCCCTAATCGGGTCGAAATAACGGCCGCGGCAAGTGCCCCGGCAACACCGGCGAATTGGGCAGTACCCAGTCCAGCAGACATCTGCTCAGTGACAAAACCCTGGAGAACACCTGCCCGCTCTATATAAACCCAATAAAGTGACATCCCAAAAAAAACAACCAACACTCCGGACACACCTAATAGACTGACTACGAAAAAGGAACCGGAACGTAAAGATGATGGTGTGGCTACTTCTTCAATCTGCGTATCCGACTTGTCTGTTCGCTTAGACACCCGCGGAACAAAGAAACTTGATACTCCCGCCAGGCAGGCGAAACCTGCCAACGCAAAAAACATTCCCCTTGAACCACTTTGTACCAACAAGAAGGGAAAAACATAGAGAACAAGTGACGCAACCATCGTTACCAGTATCATGTATATTGCGACAACCCGATCCGGGTTTCTGGTGTTGGACAATCCGGAAACACCAATCGCGAGCATTAGACCGGCTCCGATTCCAGCTACAAAACGGCTAAGTATCACCGCTAAAAAAGTATCGGTCACAGCACAAAGCACATTACCAACAAACAAAAGTACTGCAGATGCAACAGCGAATTTCCGCCAATCTGCTGTTAAAATAAACCGGGACCACAGCAAGGTACCCGCACCAAGCCCAAACATATCAGCAGAAGCAATATAACTGGCTTGTTGGATGGAAAAATCAACGTAATCCACCAGGGCTCCAACGATCAAGGGTAGAATAAACGGTGACATATTGCCTGCAACCCCGAGAAATCCCAAAGCAACCATTTGTTTTATCGATGTGATATACATCTCATTATTTTCATGCATGCCGTTTCACTCCAGGGTTAATGTGTTGCACCATAGCCAACACTTATCGGCATGGGATTGCCGGGGCCGCCCCGGTGCAGATATTAAGTCAAGTTTATTATTAAGCACGACTAGTATTGAAAAAGTCCACCATTCACATGCAGTGATTGCCCGGTGATGTAATCAGCATCCTCACTGCAAAAAAAGCTGACTGCCTTCGCGATATCTTTGGGGTCACCTAATCTTCCCAACGGGATATCATCGGCCCTCCCACTTATCCAGGAACCCGGTTCCAGATTCTCACGCTTTTCGATTGCTTTGCCCGCTTGTCGCAACAAATCGGTGAGAATATTACCGGGACAAACCGTATTCACGCAGATATTATTTTTTGCCAATTCTGCGGCAAGGGATCGCGTTAAGCCCAGCATACCTGTTTTGGCGGTAGCGTATCCTGCGTCTTCACCAAATGCGGTTTGACTGACGAGTGAACCTAAATTGACAATTCGGCCCCAGTTCGCTGCGATCATACCTGGGACCACCGCTCGTGCCATCAATAACGAACCGGTCAACATCACTTCTAAACTCAAACGCCAGGCGCCCATCGATGCCTCATCCAGTAGTGGGGTACTTTTGTAGATACCTGCATTGTTTATTAATACGTTTGCGGGACCCAGATCCTTTTCCAACTTTGCCACTCCTTCATTAACGCTTGCTGCATCGGCAACGTTTATTTCTATCGCTAATGTCTTGACGCCATCATTCCCAAGTTTTGCGGCCGCCTCGTCAGCCTTTTCCGCATTTAAATCAGCGATACCGATGGAGAAACCATCCTGCGCCAGACGTTCCGCTATGGCATAACCCAAACCTTGTGCTGCGCCTGTGATTAATGCGACTTTATCTTGGGGACTCATATAAATGAATTCTCCTGATTGATCGGACGATTCGATATTTTTGTTTGTTCACGAACAAAAATAATACTCGAGCAGCAACAATAAAAAAGGCCAATGAAACCGATATTCATTGGCCTTAGATACGTTCCGCGAAACTTTAAAATTTGTAACCCAATCTCACCAAGATAGTACGTGGTGATACCAGTTCCTCACTGGTATGACCCACACCAAATGAGTTGGTAAAACGCGAATTTACGGCATCGTCGTCCGCAAGGTTTTCAGCGATTAATTCAATTGTCCAGTCAGCATTATCTGGTTCATATAGGAAATTGAGATTCCACAAATCATAGGATGGTACTATATCAAAATCTGAATTATTAAAGACCCTATATTGATAATCATCCCGGTAGGAATATTGTAGCCTGGAGGTCAGCGTACCATGTCCACTGATTTGGTAAGTATGTGTAAAACGCAAGTTAATGGCGAACTTTGGTAGTTTTGGAGGGGTATTTCCCTTGAGATTCTGAACCTGGGTTAGATTAAAAGGCACATCAAAACTACCTACGACGAACACGTTATCCAAAGCAATAAAATCTGATTCGATTTCACCTTCTAACCATGCCAAACTCCCGTCGAATCGAAGATTATCTGTAAGGATTGCTGATAACTCAAACTCTGCACCATAAATCTCAACATCCGGAACATTATCTACTCCACCGGAAAAGGGAAGGGGATCGGTTGCCATAAATTGCAAGTTTTTGTAATCATAAAGAAATGCTGCTGCATTTAACTGAACACGACCATCTGCAAACTGATTTTTGCTCCCCACCTCCCAAGCAGTTACTGTCTCTTCCAGAAAAGTTTGATCCACCAAAATGCTACCGAATGTCAAATTGGTTCCACCGGGCTTAAATCCTTTACTCCACGTGAGATAAGCCATGTTGTTGTCCGCCCAATCCCACTCTAAGCCCGCTTTTCCGGTAAGTTTGTCGGAATCAACCCGCAGCTCTCCTATTCCGAAGACGCCAAAAAAGTTGGATACGAAACTGGTGACTGTATCCTCCGTATAGCGCAGACCACCGGTAATTCTAAAATTATCAGCGACCGGGACTGTGGCTTGTGCATAGACCGACCAGGATTCGCGACCAGGAAAAGAAGTTGTTTCAAAAGCCATATCCGGGTTTGAGAAAGGATTTTCCAAATCGATGGTCTCGTCAATTACCCCGTCCTGATTAAAATCTGCAAACTCCAGAAAAGTTACGCTAGCCTGTTGATCCAGGTAAAAAGCTCCCAGTATCCAATCAAAAGGAAGAGCGCTGTCTTCAGAAGATACGATATTGATCTCCTGGGTATAACTCTCGTCGCCTTTCGAAGCACTCAAGACGATATCCTGCAAAGGCTCGAATGCAATAACCCCACGGTCATTATCCAGTGACTGGCTATTAAAACTGTCTTGATAACTGCTGATCGACTTGATTGCCCCCCAGGGGAGATCCCATTCCAGAGTAGCGCTGTAAATTTCACTTTCATAGGTGAATATCCCTGGAAAATCCTGTGTCAATTCACGTTTGTTACTTGAGGTATCATCAATATGGCGCTGTGCTCGATCATGCACGGAAGTATCAAAGTATTGGGCGCTAAACAAGGCCGAAAAATTATCCGTTGGTTGCCACAATAATTTGACCCGGGCCGTAATATTGTCTTCTTCATCCAGTTCATAGCCTGCCAGTGGCGTTCCAACAATTTCAGCGTAGCCGTCATGCTTGATATAAGAGACGGCAGCCCTTGCTGCAAATGTGTCGCTTATAGGTATGTTCACGGCAGCGCGAGGCATGAATGTATTATCCGTTCCAAAAGCCACATCTGCCTTGCCGAAAAATTCTCCAATTTCCGGTCTTTTTGTGATGAGATGGATCGTCCCGCCAGCTGAATTTTGACCAAATACCGTTCCTTGTGGTCCACGCAACACTTCGATACGCTCCACATCGAGAAAATCCGCATTTAAGTTAAGATTATCCGCTATATAAACACCATCGATGTGAAACGATACGGCTGGATTGGCGATATCGTTCTGATTCGCCTCATACCCCATGCCACGGATTGTAACAACCCGTCTGAATCCCTCATTCTTGGCAATGACCAAACCAGGTACCTGATTACTTAAATCGACAGCGCTGGTTATATTTGACCTATCCAGATCGTCGCCAGTAATGGCGGTTATGGAAAGCGCCACATCCTGAAGACTGGTTTCACGCTTTTCAGCAGTGACTAAAATTTCTTCAATCACACTCTGTGCGAACGCCATGTTAACGAATGCTGAACAGAACAGTGCAGCCAATAACTTTATTGAGGTGCCACGATACCACATGATATATCCCCGCTGGTTATTCACTAATTATGTGCCATGTGTGATTACACTTTAGAATCACATCACATATTGTGATCACAATTTGTAATAATGTCAACAGGCATATTCGATTTTTGATACGGAATTAATATCTTTGAGATTAAAAAACAAAAATCCTTTCGAAATGGAATATGAAAATAGTCTATTTTTTAAAAGGATTATTATCGTCAAAGGCGCTTTTAACCCGTCTTCGAACAACTTCCGCAGATTTATCATTAAGATAGGGGCCATTAACATCCACACCAACCTCATGCAGTGCCGCCATAACTGACACGGGTAACTGCGAAAAAGCCGTGTCTGGATAAATTTCTTTGTATATGTCATCTACAGCGGTCACGGAGGCGCCATGCACGACTCTGCCAATGCCTACCCAGAAAATACCACCTGCGCACATAGTGCAGGGTTCTGCACTGATATATAAAGTCGCGGTTTTGAGTTTTCCCCTGTCCTTTATCCAATCGAGATCTTGCGTAAAAATTTTGGAAAATAATGTCATTTCGGCATGTCTGGTCGGGTCGCCGCTGGATAAGACCGTATTCCACGCTTCAATGATTTCGCCGTCTTCGAAACGGAGAAGCGCGCCGTAGGGATAGTCACCTTTTTCTGATAGCGCAATGGCGCGTAACAAATATTTTTTATCATGATCGGATAAGGGCTTATTATTGAATTTGTTATTCATGTCAGCCGCCACCGCATTTGGGATTACCATATTTTGTAGACTCAATCCCCCACCAACTGAAGTAACTTGTGTTAATAATTGTCTTCTTGAAATATTTGACATGTATCACCCTCAGGACTTACTGAAACAAGTGTCTGCTATCAAATGTGTATCACCCGGTCATAGGCGTCCAACACACTCTCATGCATCATTTCCGACAAAGTGGGGTGCGGAAATACCGTGTGCATCAGTTCAGTCTCAGTTGTCTCCAATGTTCGCGCAATTGCATAACCCTGTATCATTTCGGTTACTTCGGCGCCGATCATGTGGGCTCCCAATAGTTCGCCTGTTTTTTCATCAAAGACTGTCTTAACAAAACCTTCAGTTTCGCCCAATGCAATTGCTTTTCCATTGGCCAAAAAGGGGAACTTGCCGGTCTTGATGCTGTATCCTTTTTCCCTTGCTGTCTGTTCAGTAAGCCCGACACTGGCGATCTGCGGTCGGCAATAGGTACAGCCGGGAATATTCAATTTGTTTAACGGATGGACGCCTTTCACGCCAGCAATTTTTTCTACTGCAACTACAGCTTCATGGCTGGCTTTATGCGCCAGCCATGGACCGCCAGTAACATCGCCGATGGCCCAGAGTCCAGCAACACCTGTGTTACCCCATTCATTGCATGTGATATGGCCTTGGTCGATCTTCACCCCAAGTTCTTCCAGGCCCAGATTCTCAACGTTCCCGGTAATACCTATTGCCAGTATTACTTTATCGACAGTCAAAGAGGAATATTTTCCATCCCGCCCAATCGTCGCCTCAACATTGTTCCTACCGGTTTTAAGTTCAGTCACTGATGCAGAAGTCATTATCTGCATACCTTGTTTGGTGAAAATCTGTTCGGCCAATGCAGAAACTTCCTGATCTTCGACCGGCAGGATGCGATCCAACATCTCCACTACCGTGACTTTTACGCCCAGATCGGAATAAAAGCTGGCGAACTCCATCCCTATGGAACCGGATCCAATGACCAACAGAGAATTGGGCAATTCATCGGGCACCATGGCATGTTTGTACGTCCAGATCGATTTTCCATCTGCTTGTAAGTGGGGCAATTCGCGGGCACGCGCCCCGGTTGCCAGAATGATATTCTCAGCTACTATTTCCTCTGTCTTGCCTTTTTTATCTGTAACAGTAATTCTTTCTTTAGCTGATAATCTCGCCTCACCGTCTATCACAGCGACCTTGTTCTTTTTGAGCAAATACCCGATACCGGCATTGAGTTTCCCTGCCACAGCGCGGCTGCGTTTTACAATCTCTTTTAGATCGAAACCAGGATTGTCTGCTTTGAGCCCATATTCTTTTAGATGATTAATATGGTGAAACATCTCTGAAGAGCGCAACATTGCCTTGGTTGGGATACATCTTCAGTTAAGACAGCTGCCACCGAGATGCTCGCGTTCGATGCAAACTGCTTTTAAACCGAGCTGCGCAGCACGAATACAGGCGACATAGCCGCCCGGCCCACCTCCAATGACAGCTAGATCATATGATTTCTGTTTCAATTGGTTTGCTCAAGAAATTTTAGCTTGTTGATCGTCATTCCGGTCTTGGCCCAGGATTTAACAATAAAGTGGTCGCCCTTATGACGTGATTACTCATACCCAGACTCGGAATACATATGAATCAGGTATCCGCTCAATTATCTCTCGGCCGTGGTGAAACAATTTCCAGGGCGATGCCATCAGGATCACGAAAAAAGAAATACTTGTAATAAGGATTGTTATCGAAAATCTCTGTTAGATCATCTACACCCTGCTCATTCAAATACTGGTGGACGCCTTCGGGTTCATCCGTACTGAACGCAATATGTTTAGTGCCTGCGATTTGAACGTCAGTCATAGTGTCACGGGAGTGTTGCGGTAATTCAGTTGCGTCCTTATGGCAAAACAGTTCCAGATAATCATTCCCGCGTTTGATATGCACGATATCGAGAGAACCATCGGGTAGTTTCACCTCTGTATCCACTTCAAAGCCCAGCACTCTCTTATAAAACTCGAGCGATCGTTCAAGATTGGTCACGGCCAATGCACCATGGTGTAATGTAATATTAGGCAGCTTACGCATAATAACTCTCCAAATTTAATTTTATTACATCAACATTCTGAAAGGATGTTCAATCACCTCTTTTAAGGTTTGCATAAAGCGGGCGCCGGTTGCACCATCAATGACACGATGGTCACAGGACAAGGTTGCGGTCATCATAGTTGCGGTAATTTCTCTGTTTCCCACTAATATTCGGCGTTTTTCACCTGCGCCAACAGCAAGAATCGCAGCTTGTGGTGGATTAATGATGGCATCGAATGCCTTAATACCAAACATTCCCAGATTGGATAATGTGAAGGTTCCACCCTCGAATTCGTCCAGGCTTAGTGAGCCGGATTTCGCCCGCCTTACTAATTCGGTCATCTCGCGTGAAATATCTGTAATTTTCTTTTTATCAGCGGCACGAACAATCGGTGTCACAAGGCCTTCTTCCAACGCAACGACGACGGATATATCCACATCGGCAAATCGCCGAATGACATCGCCATCAAACTGGATATTGACATCAGGCACCTTTACCAAGGTCTTAGCTACAGCCTTGATGAGAAGATCATTCACGGAAATTTTACCGTTCTCTATTTCCTGATTAAGATCGGTGCGTAAATTCAACATCTGTTCGATATTCGCTTCTATCATAAGCCGGAAATGTGGTGCGTTCTGTTTCGATTCAGTTAATCGCCTGGCAATGATTCGGCGCATAGAGCTGAGAGGTACTTCTTCGAATGTACCGACTGGACTAATTTCAATCGATTGTTTTGTTGGAGTTGATGATGATGTCGCTATCGCATTCTCAACATCAGATTTAGTAACTCGGCTGCGTGTACCGCTTGCCGTAATAGTGGCCAGGTTCATACCTGCTCTTGCAGCCATCCGACGAGCGAGCGGAGTTGCAGCGATATGACTGTCGTCCATGTTTACTTCAACACTTGATACCTTTTGTGTAGATGGTGCTAGATTACCGCCGGCGGCATTGACAGCCAGTTCAATATCTTTTTTAGAGATACGACCACGACGTCCACTGCCGGCGATTTTATTAAGATTAATTCCAAATTGTCGTGCAAGTTTTCTTGCAAGGTGGGTTGCAAGCGCAAGCCGATCATCATCGTTACTTTTCAGGCTTTCTGGAATGGAGACAGCTGCAGCAGATGAACGATCAGCAATAGGTTTTGAATCAACTCGAGTTATCGGCTGGTCCGAAGCTCGGGTCTCAGACCTTGCATCCTCAAACACATCTAAACTATCTCCATCTTCCGGTACAAAGTTGGCAATAAATTGATCTACTTCATCATTTGTCACCGCTTCATCGGCAATGACGCCCATCAAGGCGCCAACCAGTATGTCGATACCTTCCTTCGCCAATTCGCCGCGTATCACACCTGCCGTATACACTTCCAACTCAATGGTGATTTTGCTGGTTTCTATATCCGCGATAAGGTCACCTGGAGAAACTTTTGTTCCTGCACTGACGTGCCACTTCGCAACCATACCTTCCGTCATGGATAATCCCAACTTGGGCATTACGATAGCTTGTATATTGATGCTCATGGTCAAGCAGCAAGGACTTCTTTTATGCCTTCCTTAATCCGACCGACACTAGGAATGTACAATTCTTCAAGCGCAGGGGCAAAGGGAATGGTTGTGTGTGGTGGCGTCACCAACTTAACCGGTGCGCGTAATGAAGGCTGCGCTTTAACTGCAACCAAGGCCGCAATATCTGCTGCAAAGCCACAGCGAGGGTAGCCCTCATCCACAACGACAAGGCGGCCGGTTTCTTCAACCGACTCACAAATCGATTCTTCATCCAGTGGGGACGTGCTACGAAGATCAATTACCGTGCAATGAATACCCTCTTTTTCCAACTCATCGGCCGCCTGGTTACACAAGTTCACCATCCGGCCCAATGAGCACACAGTAATATTATCTCCGTCCCGGCTATAATTGGCTTCGCCAAAGGGGATGGTATAACTCTCATCAGGAACTTCGCCTTTGTCGTCATACATGAATTTGTGTTCCATATACATTACCGGATCGTCATCACGTATTGCTTCGATCAACAAGCCTTTCGCTTCATAGGGATTGGAGGGCATCACTACTTTTAGACCGGGTATATGAGTAAACAGCGCATGTATGGTCTGACTATGCTGTGCCGCTGCATTAAAACCACCGCCACACTGCATGCGTATCACCAAGGGTACCTTTGCCTGTCCACCCAACATGTAACGTATTTTTGCTGCCTGGTTCATGATTTGATCAAAACAAACACCGGCAAAATCACAGAACATCAATTCAGCAACCGGTCTCATGCCTGTGACTGCCGCCCCAATTGCTGCACCGACATAAGCCGTTTCGCTTATTGGTGTATCGATTACACGGTTTACACCAAATTCACCCAATAGTCCTTTAGTCACCCCCATGACACCGCCCCAGGCATCTTCCTCACCATCTCCGCCCGTACCACCTGCGATATCCACACCAATGAGGAAGATCGTTGGATCTCGCCGCATTTCATCACGCAATGCCTCGTTAATCGCTTCCCGAAAAGACTTTTCACTCATGACGAAATTCCTTTAGTAAGAGACGTAAACGTTAGTGGTGAGATCGGCTGCTGTGGGCGGTGGCGCCTGCTTGGCGTGATCAACGGCATCATCTAATGCCTCGATTACTTTCTTTTCTACATCATCAAGTTGTTTTTTTGTCACCAGTTTTGTTGCTAATGCTTTTTTCCTGAAAATCATTAAACAATCCTTTTCCCTGCGGACCTTTTCCACCTCACCCTTCGGCCGGTACGTTGCGGCATCACCTTCAAAGTGGCCATAGTAACGATACAAACTGATATGCATGAATGCTGGCCCCTTACCCGCGCGAACATCCTTAATAACCTTGCCCGCGGTTTCATACATTTCAAAGAAATCATGACCATCGGCTGTATAGGTCGTCAGACCAAATCCTTTGGCTCGATCCAGCACTTTTCCACCAATCGCCCAACTTGAAGGAGTGGCTTCACCATAACCATTGTCCTCCAAGGCAAAAATCATCGGTAGGTTCAATACTTTTGCAAGGTTCATGGTCTCAAGAGTTGCCCCTTCGTTCAAAGCACCATCACCAAAAAACGCAACAGCTACCCGATCAATTCCCTGGATGATGGATTTCAATGCTGCACCGGCAGCTAAAGGCACACCAGCCCCCACAATGCCATTGGCCCCAATCATGCCTTTACTCAAATCTGCCAAGTGCATGGAGCCGCCTTTCCCAGAGCAAAGACCGGTACGTTTCGCATAAATCTCATCCATCATGGCTGTGACATCACAGCCTTTCGCCAGACTATGACCATGTCCTCTGTGGGTGCTGGCGATATGATCCTGATCATTTAAGTGCATGCAGATGCCGACAGCGCTCGCCTCCTGTCCCGCAGATAGATGAACAAATCCGGGGATTTCACCTTTGGCACTATTAATATGTATACGATCTTCAAACTCGCGAATTGTTCGCATCCGGCGAAAAGCGTCCAATATTAAATCTTTGGTAAATTTTGTATTACTCTGGCTGGTCATAAAAATCTAAATTTCCGAAATAATTTATATACAAAATAATCAATAACTTACGTATTATTTGCTACGATCCTGGAAGGAACAATACTATAAATTTGGAAGTCTTGCGTAGTTTATTGTGATCATGAACTGTGATCAAGTTTTGATTTCGCCAAATTCGAACTAACTAGTCAAATACAAAATTCTTATAAGGCAATTTATTGCTATACAAATTGCAAGAAAATTAGAATCGAATAAAATTAGTTTTCACAAGTAGAGATAAGTACCAACATTCG
>SMVA01160103.1_pt1 | contig 13699 bp, 9 predicted proteins | sample 2456451 | NCBI WGS metagenome assembly SMVA01 (sample SAMN11095933, study PRJNA526329) | marine sediment metagenome | biome: Marine sediment; feature: Surficial sediment; material: Deep marine sediment; isolation source: Hadal surficial sediment | place: Pacific Ocean | collected 2014-05 | depth 0-1...
GCCTGGAACACCCTGCAAGGAAAGCAAGGCCACGACCATGTGCTGTACCTGGTCCTTGGTCGCTGCGCCTGTGCCGACGACGGCCAGCTTTATTTCCCGCGGCGCGTACTCAAAGACTTCCACTTCGAAGCCGAACGTGGCGCATAAGGCGGCCGACCTTGCTTGCCCGAGTTTCAGGGCGCTGCCTGCGTTCTTGTGCATGAATACGCTTTCGATCGCGACAACATCGGGTCGGTACTCGCTGACGATCTTCGTCATCGACGTGAAAATCTGCTTGAGCCGATCCGGAAAGTCGCCGTCGAGGCTTTTCACAGTACCGCTCGCGACGTAATTCGCTTTGTCGCCGACAAAATCGAGAATGCCGAAGCCCGTGTAGCGCGAGCCGGGGTCGATCCCAAGTATGCGTGTTGTTTCCTTCAAACTCTGCCTCAAAGCTGTGCCAGCACGTCGTCCGAAATATCGGCGTTGCTGTAAACCTCCTGCACGTCATCAAGATCCTCGAGCACTTCGATCATCTTGACCATCGACGTCGCCTCCTTGACGCCCAATGTTGCAGCGGTTGACGCGCGCATAGTGAGTTGCGTACTTTCCGGCTCAAAGCCAGCCGCAACCATGCCGTCCCTGACGCTCTGAATTTCCGCCGGTTCGCAAATCACCTCGATCGAACCATCGTCATCCACCACGACGTCTTCGGCGCCGGCATTGATCGCCGCTTCCATGAGCGCATCTTCGTCGCTGCCACTCGGGTAATGCAATTCTCCGACATTATTGAACAAATAACTGACCGAGCCATCAGCACCGAGGTTGCCACCGTATTTTGTGAACGCATGGCGAATTTCCGCCACGGTGCGATTCTTGTTGTCGGTCAGGCAATCCACCATGACGGCCGTGCCGCCCGGCCCGTAACCTTCGTAGCGTAATTCCAGGTAATCCGTGCCGTCGAGTTCGCCTGCACCACGTTTTATGGCACGTTCGATATTGTCCTTGGGCATACTCTGCCCCTTGGCCTTGTCGACGGCCACACGCAATCGAGGATTCGAATCGAGCTCGCCACCGCCCATCTTTGCGGCCACGGCGATCTCGCGAATCAGCTTCGTGAAAAGTTTGCCGCGTTTCTTATCCTGAGCGCCTTTGCGGTGCTGGATATTCGCCCATTTACTATGTCCTGCCATGATCTCCAACCGCTACCGAACGGAGCGTATGATAACGGTTATTTCAGGCGCAGGCACCGCTTAGAAATTTCACAAAATGTCAGTATCGAAACCCGAAAGCAGTATGAACGGCGGCGAACAGGCCGACATCCTCGTGAATGTCGATCGCCTGATTTCGGCTTTGCCAAAATCTGCCGGCGTCACGGCAGCGGTGCAGGAAGGCAGCGATGTCGATGCCATCGTTGAGTCCCTGGGTCTGCCCGACGAGCTGCGTGCTGCGGTGCGTCTGTGCCCGCTCGTTCGGGACGGTCATGTAGAAGAGTTATTATTTGATAACAATGAGTTAGAGGTTGTTTCTCGACTGATTCAAGGAATGCTGCAACTCGCTCGTTTCGAACTGCCACAGGATTGGGCACCGGGCGAGGCGCTGGCCGTGCAGCAGTCCGAAGCGCTGCGCAAGATGCTGCTGGCCATCGTATCGGATGTGCGACTGGTGCTGGTACGCATTGCGGAACAGCTTTATCGATTACGACAAGCAAAACAGGCACCGCGTCGACTACAACAATCACTCGCAATCGAAACGCGGGAAATATACGCCGCCCTCGCCAGCCGCCTCGGCGTCTGGCAATTGAAATGGGAACTTGAGGATCTCTCGTTCCGTTTCCTCGACCCGGATACCTATGCATCGATTGCCGCAGCACTGCAGGAAAAGCGTGTCGATCGTGAGCATTTCATCGCAAATGTAACCGCGATGCTGCAACAGGAGATGGGCAAGGAAGGCATTAAAGGGCTAATCACGGGACGGCCCAAGCACATCTACAGCATCTGGCGAAAAATGCAGCGCAAGGATCGCGGCCTCGACAGTCTTTACGACATTCGCGCCGTGCGGGTCCTCGTTGACGACGTTGCGAACTGCTACGCGGCACTCGGCGTCGTGCATAAGCTCTGGTCTTACCTGCCAGGAGAGTTCGACGACTACATTGCCAATCCAAAAAACAACGACTACCGATCGTTGCACACTGCAGTCATCGGGCCCGACGGCAAGACACTTGAAGTTCAGATTCGCACCCACGAGATGCACCAACAGGCCGAGCTTGGCGTCGCCGCGCACTGGCGATACAAAGAAGGTGGCGGTACGCCGGCCGCGTTTGACCAGAAAATTCGTTTCCTGCGACAACTCATCGACCCCGTCGGCGAAGGCGACGATGTCCTCGACCAGATTCGCGACGACGTGTTCGAAGACCGCGTCTACGCCATTAGTCCGAAGGGCGACGTCGTCGAACTCGCAGCAAACGCGACGCCGCTCGACTTCGCCTACCACGTGCATACACAGGTCGGCCATCGCTGCAGAGGCGCCAAGATCAACGGCCGCATCGTACCCCTGACGTATCAGATCAAGAACGGCGACCAGGTAGAGATCATTACGGGTAGCCAGCCACAGCCCAGCCGCGACTGGCTGAGCCCGAAGCTGGGCTATCTGGCAGGAACACGCAGTCGCGCCAAGGTGCGCAACTGGTTTCGTCACCAGGATCGCGATCAACATCTGCGACAGGGCCGCGACATTCTCGATCGCGAATTGGCCAGGCTCGGCGGCAAGGACGTCTCGGCCAGCCAGATCTCGAAACAACTCAAGCAACGTGATGCAGACTCGCTCTGCGTGGCGCTGGGCGCAGGCGACCTGACGGCCGCGTCCATCGCGACAGCATTGCAGCACGTTCGGGGCCGCGAACTGCCACAGCCTGCGCGGCAACGGCGTACACGGAGGCGTGCAACCAGCAAGCCCGAAGGTATCGCGGTGAGTGGCATTGGCGACCTGCTGTGTAATTTCGCGCGCTGCTGTCGGCCTGTGCCACCAGAGCATATCTCGGGCTATATCACGCAAGGCCGCGGCGTCAGCATTCATCGGCAGGACTGCGGCAACTTTCTCAGCCTCGTACAACGCTACCCTGAACGCAGGATTGAGGTCGACTGGGGCAACTCGGACACGGCAACCTACGCTGTCGACTTGTCCGTACGTGCATTCGATCGTGGCGGTTTATTGCGGGACATCACGATGGTGCTTGCTGATGAGGGCGCGAATATTCTCGATCTTCAAAGTCACGCTGATAAGGAATCAATGCAGACGATCATGCGTTTGAGTATCGAGATTCGCGACCTGCCAACGCTTAGCACGACGATTTCCCGGCTCGAGCAGCTGCCCAACGTCGTCTCGGTGACACGCCAGACATGATGCGGTCGCCGATTGGCGTTGCGGCATGATCGGCCGAATTTCGGGTAAGATGCAGGCCGCCAAACAATAATCAGAACGGGGAATCGGCATGCAGGAAATCGTCAGCTACATCAGCGGAGTTATTTGGGAACCGATTCTCATCTATCTGTGCCTGGGAACAGGCCTGTTCTTCTCGATTATGACGCGCTTCGTTCAAGTCCGCATGTTTGGCGAGATGATACATCTGCTGTTTTCCAGCAAAGAATCTGACCAAGGCATTTCCTCATTTCAGGCACTGGCCGTTTCCCTTTCAGGTCGAGTCGGCACGGGTAACATCGCCGGTGTTGCCGCCGCGATCGGTTTCGGCGGGCCCGGGGCTGTGTTCTGGATGTGGGTTGTTGCGTTCCTGGGGGCATCAACAGCCTATGTCGAATCCACGTTGGGTCAGATCTACAAAGAGGTGGACGACGGTCAGTACCGTGGCGGCCCTGCCTACTACATCGAAAAAGCGATGGGACAAAAATGGTTCGCCTGGATTTTTGCGATAGCGACCATTATTGCTACGGCGTTGCTTCTGCCGACAGTGCAATCCAACAGCATCGGCAACGCCGCTGAGCTGGCGTTCGGGCAAGGAACGCTTGTCAATACCTTCATTGGTACGATCGCGATGACCAAACTTGTGACGGCCGTTGTAGTTGTTTCGTTATTGGGAATCATCATTTTTGGCGGCGTGAAACGCATCGCACACGTAACTCAAATTGTCGTGCCTTTTATGGCGCTGGCTTACGTCGTCATGGCGCTCATTGTCATCGGCTTGAATATTACGCAACTCCCCGGAATCATGGGCATGATCCTGAGCGATGCGTTTACACCGATGGCCGGCGTGGGTGCCGCGATCGGCTGGGGCGTTAAACGCGGCGTCTATTCAAATGAGGCCGGTCAGGGAACCGGTCCGCACGCGGCAGCAGCAGCCGAAGTTCAGCATCCCGCACAACAGGGCCTCGTGCAGGCCTTCTCGGTCTACGTCGATACATTGTTTGTTTGTTCGGCAACGGCCTTCATGATCCTGATCACAGGTGCATACAACGTGCATCCGGTGGGCGCTGAAATGCTGGTGCAGAACCTTCCGGCCATGACAGAAATAAACAGCCCGGCCTTCACGCAACTTGCACTCGAAAGTGTCATGGGAGGCTTCGGTAAGACCTTCGTTGCAATCGCACTGTTCTTTTTCGCATTCACGACCTTGCTCGCGTACTACTATATTGCCGAAACAAACGTCGCCTACATACGACGAACAATACGCATACCCTATGAACTGACGATCCTGAAATTTGCTCTGATAGCAGCAGTATTTTATGGCACCGTCAGGGAAGCGAGCCTCGCGTGGGGACTCGGTGACATTGGTGTCGGCATCATGGCCTGGCTGAATATCGTCGGCATTCTGATCATATTCTTCATGGCGAAACCCGCGATCAAAGCGTTGAAAGACTACGAAGAGCAACGCAAAGCCGGCGTCACCGAGTACACGTTCGACCCCGAAAAGCTGGGCATCAAGAACGCCGACTTCTGGAAGAAATAGCCGCGGCAAGCGGCTTGTAGGAGCGGCTAACGTAGGAGCGGCTTTGCCCGAAGGGCCACACCGTGAGCCGCGACCTGCGCCCACTTTGGAGTACTGATTGCTAGCTGCTCGCTTCGCTCCCTGAAGGCGTCGCAATCAAGCACACCCAAATCGGGCGGTTAGTCGAATGTCCTGAATCTGTGGCTGCGTGCGGGGAGATGCTCGACCGAAATACAGCGCAGCGCAGCGAGCCATTCGGGAGAGCACTACCGGCGCGTAGCCACCGTCCAGCCGCAGCGGGCCATTCTGTTGAGTACTACCATCGCGTCGCAATCAAGTACGCCGAAGTGGGCGGCCATATTACGATGAAAGGCGGTCGCGGCTCACGGTGTGGCCCTTCGGGCAAAGCCGCTCCTACAAACCGCTGCTACTTGTTCGGGTAGTTGAGGGCCTTGTTGTCGACTGCGAGCGACGCCTCGTGCATGGCTTCGGCAAGACTCGGATGCGCGTGAATGGTGCGCTGAATATCCTCGGTAGTGGCCGAGAACTCCATGGCGAGCACGGCTTCCGAAATCAGCTCCCCGGCCATCGGCCCGACGATGTGAACGCCGAGAATCTCGTCATCGTCCTTCGCGGAAATAATCTTGACCATGCCGCTGGTCTGCTCCATGGCTTTGGCACGACCACTGGCAGCAAACGGAAATGAGCCGGTCTTGTAGGCACGGCCACTTTCCTTGACCTCCTGTTCGGTCTTGCCGACCCAGGCAATCTCAGGTGCTGTGTAGATGACCGACGGAATAATGTTGTAATTCATTTCGGCAGACTCACCCGCGATCAAATCAGCCACCATGACGCCCTCTTCCGAACCCTTGTGAGCAAGCATCGGACCCCGGACACAATCACCGACCGCGTAAACACCCTTCACGCGTGTTCGACATTCGTCGTCCACGATGACAAAGCCGCGCTCATCAAGTTGAATACCAGAATCATCTGCGAGCAGACCCGTAGTAAACGGCCTGCGACCCACTGCGACGACGAGCTTATCGACTTCCACGGTCCTGGGTTCGCCTGCCTCTTCGTACTCGACTGTTATCCCGGACTTGCCGACCTTGGCACCCGTGAGTTTCGCGCCAAGCTTGATATCCAGGCCCTGTTTCCTGAACTCCTTGCCGGCGACGGCAGCAACGTCGCGATCCGCGATGAACAAGAAATCATGCATGGCCTCGATAATCGTGACCTTGGAACCCAGGCGCGACCAGACACTGCCTAACTCAAGGCCGATGACACCCGCGCCGATGACAGCCAGTCGATCCGGAATTGCTGCAAACTCCAGCGCACTCCAGGAATCGACAATGTTCTCGTCATCAAATTTCGCAAATGGCAATTCGATCGGTGCTGAGCCGCTCGCGATGATGACATTCGCGGCTTCGATGATCTCAACGTCGCCGTCTACCGGTGTAAATTCCACTTTCTTGCCGGCCAGCAATTTGCCATGGCCCACAAGGCCGTCGATCTTATTTGCCTTGAGCAATCCCGCAATGCCGTTGGTCAATTGCCGCACAATACTGGCGCGGCGCTTTTGCATGACAGCAATATCAACTTCAACCGGACCGGTCTTGATGCCGTGCTTCTTGAATTCGTGTTGCGCACGGTGAAACAGCTCCGACGATTCCAGCATCGTCTTCGACGGGATGCAGCCCGCGTTCAGGCAAGTGCCGCCGAATGCATTTTTACCGTCTTTGTTTTTCCACTCATCGATGCATGCGACCTTCAAACCGTGTTGCGCTGCTCGAATCGCCGCAACATAGCCAGCCGGTCCGGCGCCGATGACGACGACGTCATAACTTTTACTCATCTGAAATGTGTCCTATATCTGTAGCAACAAGCGGCTCGGATCTTCGAGCTGCTCTTTGATCGTTACGAGAAACTTGACCGAATCCTTGCCATCAATAATGCGATGATCGTAGGTCAATGCAAGATACATCATCGGTCTTGCCATAATTTCGCCATCAACCACCATCGGCCGTTGTTGAATAGCATGCATGCCGAGAATCGCGCTTTGCGGTTGATTCAGGATGGGCGTCGACATCATAGAACCAAACACGCCGCCGTTCGTAATCGAGAACGTGCCACCCGTCAGATCTTCCATGCTGATTTTGCCTTCCTGGGCCTTCTTGGCGATCTCGCCGAGACTGCGCTCGAAATCTGCAAAGCTCATCTGATCGACATCGCGCAGCACCGGCACCAGGAGTCCGCGCTCCGTCGAAACGGCAATGCCAATATCGAAATAATTGTGATAGATGACATCGGTGCCGTCAATCGATGCGTTGACGATCGGAAAGCGCTGCAATGCTTCCACGGTCGCTTTCGCAAAAAACGACATGAAACCGAGGCGTACGCCGTGCTCCTTCTCGAAGGCTTCCTTATAGCGTTTGCGCAATGCCATCACTGCAGTCAAGTCGACTTCGTTGAATGTCGTCAACATGGCCGCCGTGCTTTGTGCCTCAATCAGTCTCTCGGCGATGCGTGCCCGCAAGCGCGTCATCGGAACGCGTTGTTCGACGCGTTCAAGACCAACAACGACATTGTCATCGTCAGGCAGCGGAGCCGCTTCTCCCGGAGAAGCATTGCCGGCCTCGCTGTTTTTCAGGAAGGACATGACATCGGCTTTCGTAATGCGACCATCCTTGCCGGAGCCCATTACCATCGTCGCATCGAGATCATGCTCATCGAGCAATCGGCGAACTGACGGGCTCGTCTTGATCAACTGGGCAACATCTTCTGGCACCTCAGCATCGGGCTTCGAGCCCTGCGCAACAGGCTCCGCCGGGGGAGCAGCAACAGCAACGTCTCCTTGCTCGAGGATCGCCAACACTTCACCTGCGACTACGGTTGCACCCTTTTCAATATTAATCGCGGTGATAACACCCGACACCGGTGCCGGCACCTCCAGCACTATTTTGTCCGTTTCCAGATCGACAAGATTTTCATCACGCGAAACCGACTCACCGACTTTTTTGTGCCAGGCGACCAGCGTCGCATCCGCAACAGATTCGGGTAAAGCGGGTACCTTGATCTCAATACTCATTTAGATTTCCGTTTAGTCTTACGGGGTTTGGCTGACTTGCTTGCTCTCTTTTCGATACCGAGCGCAGCTTCAACCAATGCTTGTTGTTGTTGAACATGAACCTTGAATATTCCGCATGCCGGCGCCGCCGACGCTGAGCGCCCGGCATAATACAGTTGCTGTTGCTCACCCAAAGCCTCCTGCAGACGGTGTCGGATCTGGTACCACGCACCCTGATTCTGCGGCTCTTCCTGACACCAGACCACATCGACAGCGTTGCCGTACTGCTGCAGTATTGCCGCGTACTCGGTTCTTGGAAACGGGTAAAGCTGCTCGACACGGATGATGGCAACATCGTCAATTTCCTGCACCCGGCGCGCCTCGACCAGATCGTAATAAACCTTGCCACTGCAAAAAACCACCCGCCGGGTCGTTTTCGCATTGATCGTGTCAGTCTCCGGCACCAGCAGCTCAAATTCACCCGTCGACAGGTCTGTCATCGGCGAAACAGCCATCTTGTGTCGCAGCAGGCTTTTTGGCGTCATGACGATTAACGGCTTGCGGTAGGAGCGCTTCATCTGGCGACGCAACAAGTGAAACATTTGTGCAGGCGTCGATGGCACACACACTTGCATGTTTTGCTCAGCGCACAGTTGCAGGAATCGTTCCAGCCTTCCGGACGAGTGCTCGGGACCCTGGCCTTCGTAACCGTGCGGCAGGAACATCGTAATGCCGCAGAGACGACCCCACTTGGCTTCGCCCGAACTGATAAATTGATCAATAACAACCTGCGCGCCATTCACGAAGTCACCAAATTGTCCTTCCCAGATGACAAGCGTGTTGGGCTCGGTGGACGCGTATCCGTACTCGAAGCCCAGCACGGCCTCTTCGGACAACAGCGAGTCGATCACACGAAATGCATTTGCTTTGTCGGACAGATGTTGTAGCGGTGTGTATTCAATATTATTAACTTGACTGTGCAAGACCGCGTGCCGATGAAAAAACGTCCCGCGAGCGCTGTCTTGCCCGACGAGGCGGCACTCGAATCCTTCATCAAGCAGTGATGCATAGGCCATGGTCTCGGCGAATCCCCAGTCCATGTCGATATCACCGGCCAGCATGCGTTCACGATCATCCATGATGCGCTGCACACGTCCATGCAACTTCATGTCTTGCGGATAACTTGTAATTACCTTGCCGATCGCTTGAACCGTTGCCGGACTGATCGTTGTGTCGACAGACTGTTCCCAGCTGGCATTGAGGAACGGCGTCCAGTCCACGGTAAATTCGTTGCCAATCATGCCGAGCGACGACTGCGGTACGGGTTCACCCCTGTCGAGGCGGTCACGATAGTCATCCTGCAATTTCAGGACATCCGCCACAGTTAGCAAATTCCTGGCGATCAGTTTCTCAGCATAGATCTCACGAGTCGTGCGATGGCCCTTAATAGCCGCGTACATGATCGGCTGCGTTGCCGACGGCTCATCTGCCTCGTTGTGGCCATGGCGGCGATAGCAAACAAGATCGATGACAACGTCTTTCTTGAATCTCTGCCGATAGGCCAGGGCCAAACGCGTAACCAAGATCACGGCCTCGGGATCGTCGCTGTTCACGTGGAATATCGGCGCTTCGATCATCTTCGCGACGTCACTGCAATAATCAGTCGAACGCGCGTCCGAAGGCCGACTCGTCGTAAAGCCAATTTGGTTATTGATGACGATATGCACGCTGCCGCCCGTACGAAAGCCGTTCGTCTGCGACATTTGAAAGGTTTCCGTAACGACGCCCTGCGCTGCAAAGGCTGCGTCACCGTGAATAAGAATCGGCAGAACTTCCTGGCGTTCGGTATCGCCGCGACGCTGCTGGCGTGCCCGCACAGATCCTTCCACAACAGGATTGACGATCTCAAGATGCGACGGATTAAACGCCAGGGCGATATGAATGTTTCCGCCCGGCGTTTTCATGTCCGCGGAAAAGCCCTTGTGATATTTAACATCGCCCGAGCCCTTCAGCTCGTCCAGATCGTAGTTACCTTCAAACTCTTCAAACAACTCTTCCGGCGATTTTCCCAGGATGTTCACCAGCACATTTACCCGACCGCGGTGTGCCATGCCGATGACAATCTCGCGAATCCCGGACTTACCACCTTGCTGGATCAGGTCGTCGATCATCGGGATCATGCTTTCGCCACCTTCCAGTGAGAAGCGTTTTTGCCCGACGTAGCGCGTATGCAGGTAGCGCTCGATGCCCTCAGCGCTCGTTAGCTGTTCGAGAATTAACCGCCGGTCTGCGTCGCTCAATGTGTCCGCAGCCATGCCCTGCTCGAATCGTTTCTGCAACCACAGGCGTTCACGGGCGCGTGAAATATGTGCAAATTCGGCGCCGATCTTGCCGCAATAAATCCTGTTAAGCAGCTCAATAATGTCGCGCAGCTGCATGCGCTTGTTGCCCGTTCCGGCAAGACCGCCCGTGAAAAACTCGGTATCCATGTCGGCTTCGGTCAAACCGAGATACTCCAGCTTCAGAACGCCGGGGACAGGACGTTCCATTAGGCCCAGCGGATCGATATCGGCTATCTGGTGGCCACGAAGGCTATAGACCTGGATGAGGCGCGAGACCGCAGCTTGCTTTTCGCCCGACGGCACGGCCGGCGCGGAGCCGCTGCGCCGAATCGTCCTGTTGCGTTTACCGCTTTTGGCCGATTCGAGCAGTTGGGCCCTGATCGCTGCGTGCGAGACTTCGTTCGCCGTGTCGCCCAGAGACTGGAAATAGCGTCGCCACTCGTCCGGCACGGCATCCGGCCGCTCAAGATAACGCTCATACAAGGCCTCTACTGCACTGGCATTACCGCCGAACAGTGGCGTCTGGGCGTACTGGTCCTTCAGGGAGCTGCTCATGACACGGGGACGGCGCTAAAAAATCGGGGAGTTAGTCTAGCCCAAGCGAACCGATGGTGGAACCGGCCCGGTGTCACAAAATTCCAAGCAAGCTCACAATCTGGTAACAAACCAGACAAGCGTATATCGTGAAAAATGCCGTCAGAATCAGCCCGGTGCGAAAGCGGTTCAGAAAGCGCGACTTCGACAGAAATACGATCGTGAGAATACCGAAGCCTGTAAACGCCATCTTGGTAGCCGCGAACGTGGCTGTGCCGTACCCAAGCATCGCTGCCATCACCGGATTCGCCTCGATCATGCCGAGATCGAGCAAGATGAGAGTCAGAAACGCGTCCATACAACTGAGCAGCATTGTGCCAACGGCCAGGAAGAACAACCACGGGTGGTGCCAGTCGATGAATATGACATCTGCATCCATGTCGCGCCGCAGATCCCGGCGCCGCGAGCGCAGAAAGCCGTAAAAAACCGTGCGCCACTGAAACTGCCGCCGATCACTGTCTGCTCTTTGTTCGCAAGTCCCCTTTGCTAATGTCTGACTCACATCTACCCTCTGTCTATTTTCGTTAATTATTGTCGTCCTTCGAATCGTCAGTCGCCGTCAGCAGGAACGCGATAAGGTCAGCCCGGTCGCCAGCATCCCACACTCCGGCAAACGACATACGGTTTCCGGGCAGGAAGCGACCTGGCTGTACCAGCCACGCGTCCAGGACGCGTGGAGTCCAGACAAAATCAGCGTTTTCTATGGCTTTGGAGTAGCCAAAGCCCTCAACAGTTCCCACTTGTTTGCCGAAAAAGCCGTACAGATTCGGCCCGATCATATTGGCGCCGCCCTTCGCCATGCTATGACAGGCCGTACAGATTCGAGCCTGGTTTTGTCCGTCTTGAAGATTTGCCGCTGCATACGGAGCTTGAGACAGGAATTCGCTCGCCGTCAGAATGCTTTGCTCGCCGATCGTCGCTGCTGTGAGCAGCGGTGTTTGTGCAGTCTCTGCCGAATCCCCTGCCTTCCCGCCGCACGCAGCTACCAGCATGAGTGCCAGTACTAGTGTGGGTGCGACAATCGCCGCGGCTCTGTAATGGCGTTTCACGTATTCGAATTCCTTGTCCGTCGTCTTGATTTATACCGGAATTCCGCTGCGATTATCAAAGCGATATTCAAGACGAGGATTTCCGGGTGTATAACAATCCGACGATTTTCGGCAGCATGGGGCTTGGAGTAAAAGACTCAAGAGAGGATAATCCACATCCCATGAAAGGATATACAGCAACTCTGGCAAACGGCGAGGCAGTCCACTACGTGGATCGCAAGCGATGGTTTTGGCTCATGTCGGTGTTTTTCCCGCTACAACCCTTGATTAGCCTGTGGTTACACGCAAAAACCGGCAACGAAGCCTGGTTGTTTCTCGGATTCCTGACCTTCTACGTTGTCGCACCGGCCATTGACCTCGTACTCGGTGTCGACCGCAATAACCCGCCCGAAGAGCTCGTGATGCAGCTCGACCAGGATGTCTACTACAGGCGACTCACCTACGCAGCCATCCCCATGCACTACATTACGTTAATAGTGTGTGCGTGGTATGCGAGTACGCAGGACGTCAGCGCGATCGGATTCCTCGGCATCGCGTTGATCGCTGGCTTGACGGCCGGCCTCGCGATTAATACGGGGCACGAACTGGGCCACAAGAATTCCAAGCTCGAGAAACTCCTCTCCAAACTCGTTTTGGCTGTGCCGGCCTACGGCCATTTCAGCATTGACCACAATCGCGGCCACCACAGCGAGGTATCAACGCCCGAAGATTGTTCGAGTGCTCGCATGGGTGAAAGCATCTACCAATTTGCGCTGCGCGACATACCGGGTGCGTTCATTCGAGCATGGCGTTACGAGAAAGTACGGCTGAATAATCGCGGCAAGCCAGCATTGCACCCAAACAATCAGATGCTGCAATCGCACGCATTGTCACTCACGATTGCCGTCGTCCTGACCATGGTATTCGGCTGGGGCATGCTTGTATTTCTTCCGATTCATCATTTATTTGCCTACTGGCAGCTTACGAGCGCCAACTATGTTGAGCATTACGGCCTCCTGCGACTGAAGGACGAACACGGCAAATACGAACACTGCAAACCGCATCACTCGTGGAACAGCAATCACATATTCTCCAACCTCGTCCTGTTTCATCTCGAGCGGCATTCTGATCACCACACCCACCCCCTCCGTCGATACCAGTCGCTGCGACATTTTGACGATCTGCCACAATTGCCCAACGGTTATTTCGGCGTGTATTTGCTCGCGTATGTGCCACCGCTCTGGTTCCGGTTCATGGATAAACGCTTGCTGGAACTCAATCACGTACAGGGCGATCTGGATAAAGTGAATGTCAGCCCCGGCGCACGTGCCGCGCTGTTCCTGAAATACGGCCGGGACAAGATGCGGGAGCCGACGATTCGAGACCTCAAAACGCTCTAGGGGGCATTTGCTCCGAGTGTGATTCACCGCACAGAACCCGTGATTGCCGCCCTCTAGGCTGGCATCTCAAGCACTTGTTTGGGCAAACGGGGCTCTATCATGAACACATTGCTAAGAACCGGCGTGGTGGCGCTGCTAATGGCTGCGTCCGGCACTGCGCTGGCCGATAATAATTTTGGCATCGGCATGAAGGCCGGTACGCTCGGCATCGGAATTGAAGCTACCTGGCGCCCGCTCCCCTACCTGGATCTGCGGCTGGGCGCGAACGCCTACGACTACGATGACAGGTTGTCAGAAGCGGGGATCGACTACGATGCCAGCCTGACGCTCGAAACCTATTACGCCACCGC
>SMVA01269006.1_pt1 | contig 13696 bp, 9 predicted proteins | sample 2456451 | NCBI WGS metagenome assembly SMVA01 (sample SAMN11095933, study PRJNA526329) | marine sediment metagenome | biome: Marine sediment; feature: Surficial sediment; material: Deep marine sediment; isolation source: Hadal surficial sediment | place: Pacific Ocean | collected 2014-05 | depth 0-1...
ACAAAGCGTCTCCGAGCCCGTGATGCAGTACTCGCAAGTCCCGCACGCCTTGTAGAGCCAAGACAGACCTCGACCAGAGCCGGTCCGAGCCCGATTGCTTCGACGACCCCGACTCCCTCGTGACCCGGTATGAACGGCAGTTTCGGCTTGACGGGCCAGTCGCCGTCGGCCGCATACAAATCGGTATGGCAAACGCCGCATGCAGCGACTCGGATGATCACTTCGCCTTCTCCGGGCTTGGGAACTGGGACCTGTTCGATGCGAAGTGCTTCACCGAACGAGTCCACCACTGCGGCTTTCACGGATTCGGCCTACGCTGCTTTTCCTTTGCGTTCCTCACGCGAGGCTCGAAATCGTTTCGCGATCGCTTCCATCGTCGATCCAAGCGACTGTGACGGCGTCGGCTGTGTTAGAGCTAGCGATTTCAAGCGCCGTTCACAGCTTGCAGGCAAGATACGAATCCTACCCCGCGTCGATGACTCGCTGTCAAAGGCAACGTCGTCAGGCGAAAACGCCTGATGGAAGAAGGCACTGTTTACACCGGACACGATGCGATGGCATCGCAAGCTTGTCACAAGGAGATGGGATTACAGCAACTGTCGTGGCAGCATTGTGTATCACATCTGTGACACAATCGTCGGCCACATCCTGAAGCAGCAAGGCATCGCAACAGCTCCTGATCGCAAGCGACACACCTCGTGGGCCACGTTTCTCAAGGCCCATTGGGACGTGCTTGCCGCGATTGAATTCACTACCGTCGAGGTCTGGAGGAAAGACCGGCTAGTCACTGGTGTAGCAAAGTGTAGGTAATTGCCTTGAATCGAACCGGATTTTGGACGATTGTCGGTAATCCTCGTCCGCCGCTTGAGAGCCGTTTTGCTCGCGTTTCTCACATGTATTCCCCATTTCTGCAGGCCGCTGTGCTACTTATCATCCGTCAGAATGACAACGATATTAGGTGCACTTTGTTGCTTCTCCGCAAAACACGTGTTGTTCGTGGAGAAAAGTGACAGAACGAAGGGCGAGGCTACAAGAATGTTTGCGGCAATTCTGAGTAGCAGACGGAGTGTTAGATCAGCTGGCTGAGCCATCGTTGTCGCGCGTGAATGGAACACTTGTGTTTCTCGTATGCCGGGCTAGTTGGAGTGTGACAATGGAGTTGGGGGCTTCGATTATCGGTTGCCATTGGCAGCAGGTCAATTTTACGACGATTGGAACCCTGTTCTGCAGTAGCGTGAGTCTACCGCTAATAGGCTGTGAACAATCCATGTTGGTCCGTGGGATAGGCTTCCAGCCGGTCGAATTCCGAAACGACTCAAGAACCGAGACTTGTCGAATCGCCGGCTACCAGTTCGTGAACGAGCCATCGGCGCGATGCAACCGTGGGCAGTCACCTGGCATTACGGGGTATTTTGGGATCGCCGACGCGTCGAACGTGATTCCCAGGCCCGGTTCAGTGGGAGGAAGCAGGTTGCCTTCTTTGAATGGGACCTGTTGAGGAAATAACTCCGCAAGAACTTCGCCTGGAATTCGTGCGCATTCCTGCACTGCGAAGTTGCTTGTCGCCAGATCCAGATGCAAGCAGGCGGCCGTCGAAACCGGGCCAAGCGGGTTGTGTGGCGCGATGGCGATATAGTGCGTCTCGCACCAGCCGGCAATCTTACGTGCCTCGGTCAGGCCGCCGACAATGCAGACGTCGAGGCGGCAGAAATCGATCCAGTCGTTTTCGATAGGTTCGCGAAACTCCCATTTCGTCGCGAACTGCTCGCCCATGGCAATCGGCACGGCGGTGTGCTGACGTAGGCGTCCAATCGCGGCGGCGTTCTCGCATCGCACGGGATCCTCGACAAAGAACGGATTGAAGGGCTCGATCTGTCGGCACAACGAAACGGCATCGACCGGGTCCAGCCGCGTATGGACATCGATAATAATTCCCACGTCCGGACCAACCGCCGCGCGGACTCCGGCGACCAGGTCGACTCCCTGCCTGACGGATTCCCGAGGTTCAAGTTGGTCGCCCTGAGACGGGAGGTTAAAGCGCACGAAGCGCCAGCCGCGGGCCACGAGCGTTCGGCAATCGTCGATCATGACGTCCAACGCGTTATCAGCGACATGCGGATAGCAGACGACATGATCACGCACGAGTCCGCCCAGCAATTCGTACACCGGCACCTCGAGCGCTTTGGCCTTAATGTCCCACAAAGCAATGTCGATCGCGCTGATTGCCGCAGCGCCGATTCGTCCGCCTGGAAAGAATCCACCTCGCAGCATGACCTGCCAGAGATGTTCGATCCGTCTCGGGTCTTCGCCAATCAACGACGGTGCGAGCGCTTCGATGTAGCCCGCCACGGCCTGTTCACGCCAGGTGATCCCCGCTTCACCGATCCCCTGAATCCCTTCGTCCGTTTCAACAACGACAAACAGGAAAGGGCGAATCTCGCCAACAATATGGGTGCGAATGGATGCAATCTTCATGCGAATGTCTTAACTTGGGAATCTGAATTTAGCAAGCGCCAGGCAATCCTAGGGTCGGAGGTCTTCAACGTTGAACATCCAGGATGCTAACCGAACCGCCGAAATTCCCACAAACCGACGGTGGGTTGTGTTTTCGCTCGCCGCCGGTACGTCATTTATTCTCTACCTGCATCGATACACCTGGTTGATGGTGCGACCGGAGCTGAAGGCCGAATACGATTTCACCGAAACGCAACTGGGGACGCTGACGACACTATTCAACGCGACGTACATGTTTGGGCAGATTCCCGGTGGCATCGTCTGCGATTTTTTCGGGCCGCACTTGTTCTTGGGGATCATCATCGCGCTCTGGTCGCTCGCGCTACCCGCCATGGGGCTGACGGGGAGTTTTTATGGGCTGGGTGCATCCCGACTGGCATTCGGGATTACCCAGGCAGGATGCTATCCTTCGCTCGCCAAGGTGACTCGGGTGTGGTTTCCGCTCAAGGGTCGAACCGCGCTGCAAGGCCTGATCGCGAGTTTCTTCGGACGCAGCGGTGGCGCCGTGTCGTCGATGGTCTTCGGAGCGATGTTGTGGCTCGGATTGTCGTGGAGATCTTCGCTCTGGATCCTGTCGTCGATCGGTCTGGCGTTTGCATTTCTGTTGTACCGGATCTGCCGCAATCGACCGGAGGATGACCCTGCTGCCAACCAGGCGGAAATCGATCTGATTCGGCAGGGAGAACCGGACAGCCAGGATGGTCCTCGTGTCCTGCCATTCCGGCGAGCCATCCGCAATCGCAGCCTGCTGGTTTTCATCGTGCAGCAGTTTATGAACGCCGGAGCAGACTATGTCTATTCCGCGATCATGGCCAGTTATTTTATCGAGGCCCGCAACGTCTCCGACAAGATGATTCTTGGTGCTTTGGTCAGCCTTCCGCTGTGGGGTGGCGCCATCGGCGGCGTGGCCGGAGGGTTCATCAACGAATGGCTGATTGCCGTGACTGGGAACCGTCGGTTGTCACGGTCGATCGTCGGCTTCTCGGGTAAGATGATTGCCTGCCTGTTCCTTTACTGGTCGATCACCCACTCGGATCCCATGATTGGCGCCTGGCTGCTGTTGGTTACGAAGTTCTTCAGCGACTGGTCGCAACCGACTGTCTGGGGTGCGTCGACCGACATGGGCGGTCGCTATTCGGCGACCGTTTTCAGCATCATCAACACCGCCGGTGGTGTGGGTGGCATTGTGACACCGATCGTCGGCGGCTACCTGCTCGACCACTACGCGACGCAGAGCGACGTTGCTGGCAAACTCACGAACATCGTCCACTATGAACCGGTTTTTATTATGGTGGGGATCATGTATGCCCTCAGCGCCGTGTGTTGGCTCTTCATCAATTGCACCAACTCGCTGGATCGCCCGGAGTATTCGGGGATCGCGGAGGCGAAGCCAGATCCGTAATACCGCAGCCAGATTCCGCGAAAACCCGTTCGGGGAATCGACCTGTTTGGGAAAATGTAACTTGGCAATTTTCAATGTTCATTTTGCATTTTTCATTCGTATGCGAATGCCGAGGTAGCGGAGCAACAACGACGATTCAGAAACTAGGAGGGAAGATCTCGTTCGCTATTTCACGAAGTGGCGCAATGCGAGGCATTTCACAAGCAATAGTGCAAAGTGAAAAGTGAAAAATGCGGTGCCTCGCCCGGCCGCTACCCTGGATTTTGCATGGATCGATGCTCTGTCAGAATCCAATCTCTGTGTGCCACTGGCTCTGCCAGTGTCCGAGCAGCGCAGGACGCAGAGCACTGGCACACACTGAAACCGTAAACAAAGTCATGGGTTACGCTGATCCATGCAAAACCCTGTACCGCGTCCGGTCTCCCCGCAAGGAGATGATGTACAACCCGAATGCCACCGCCTACTCTAATTCTTGATCGTGAACCGGCGTCACCATTGCCCGCTCGTAAAGCGAGCGCCACTTTTCGGATCCATCGTCGTCCACACGCGAGAGATTTACACCAGGAACGAACGCGGGTAGATCGCCGGCGTTGAACGCGTCCCACAGTTGCTGGGCGTGAGTGAACCAGCTCTTGGTGCCTGAGGGCCAGTCGAGCCGCAGGAGCAACCCAGGATAGGGATACGGTTTTTCCTTCGCGTCGATGCGATACTTCTCGACGATATCCCAGTTCACCGTCACTCCGATTCCCGGCTTCTCGGGAATCCCGCACAACCCGTTGGAAACGATCCACGGTTCTTCAATGAACTGGTCGGCGTACATATGGTTACAGTGGATCGCCGGCCACCTTGCGTGTGACAACACGGCCTGAATATGCAGGCAGTACGTTGCTGCTAGATTTGATCCTACCCATTGAAGCCAGAACGGCTTGTTGAACTCCGCGCAGGTCCGGCCGCGGCTGAGCGCGTTGCTGATTCCACCTTCCATCACGAAACCGTCGCAGACGTCGCGTCGAATCTGTGTCTCAAACGCCGGCCGATCGATATGGTGAGCAATCGGAACGCTCAGTTGATTGCGCAACGCACGGTTGCCTTCGACGTCTTCCTGCGCAATCGGACTCTCCCAGATGGCGACTTTTTCGTAGCGCTCTAGACGCTTACACAAGGGACGTACAATCGACGGATCGAGTCCGAAGTCGTTGAAATCCATGTCGAGGCGGAAATGGTTCGGCACGGCGGCTGACAATCGAGCGACCTGATCTTCCAGATCGAACCAAGGGCGTGCTTTGGTCTTGAACGTTGTATAACCGTGTTCGACCGCTTCCTCGCATTCGCTGATCCAGTCTTCCACTGGCATATCAATGGCCCACCAGCCAAGGTGAGCCTGAGATCGGACTTTCCGGCCAAGTAGTGCCCAGACGGGTGCTTCGAGCGACTTGCCAACGGCGTCGAACAATGCCATCTGCAGGCCGGCGCCCAGCGAGTCGTCCCACATGACAGACGCTGGATGCTGACCATTCGCACGTTCGACCGCTTCGTCTGTCACCTCGCCCCATGTATAGTAGGGCATCGTCTCGCCGACTCCGACAACGCCATTACTGAGCGTCACTCGGCACAGTTCAAACAGTGACCAATGCGGAATCTCGCGGACCATGTTCTTCCAGGGAATTTTCTTGAGCGGAAGGTCGATCCAGATGCGTTCGATCGATTCGATTCTCATGGGTGGTCCTTTTGGTTCTCTTTTACTAGTCGCTTTGTCAGACTTTTTGTCTCGCTGTTTAAAGTGTGTGCCACTGGCTTTGCCCAATAGTGTCCGGCAAATCAGTTGCATCTGGATGGCTTGGCCGTTTGTTCTGTGTGGCACTGGCTTTGCCAGTGTCGTAATCCGTGTTGGGCACGCAGACCACTGGCAAAGCCAGTGCCACACCAGGTTAATAGCTGAACGCAGAAAAAGTTGCCGGACGCTAGTGGGCTTTGCCAATGCGCTCGTTTTAACCAGTTCACTCGATCAGTAGTATATCGCGAAACCGGTGGCTGACCGAACATGCTCTTTGTCGCACGTCGCGATTTGAAAGCGTTGCCAACCAGGAACCTCACACGATCATGACCGTCCGCATCGAGAACATCCGCTGTATCGCCACGGCTCCTGCCGGGATCCGTCTCGTCGTTGTCAAAGTCGAAACCAGCGACGATGGCCTGGTCGGTCTAGGTTGCGCCACTTTCACGCAGCGACCGCTGGCCGTGATCGAAGCTGTGGAGAAGTATCTGACTCCGTTCTTGTGCGGACGAGACGTCGACGAGATTGAAGATATCTGGCAGTCGGCGTATGTCAGTTCGTACTGGCGGCAAGGGCCAGTGTTGAACAACGCGTTGTCCGGCGTTGACATGGCGTTGTGGGACATCAAGGGCCGGCGGGCCGGGATGCCCGTCCACGCCTTGTTAGGTGGCAAGTGTCGTATGGCGGCACCGGTTTATGTGCATGCGGCCGGCAGCGAGTTTTCAGAAGTAACGGAGAATGCGCGGCAACTGATGTCGGAGGGATTCCGACACATTCGTCTGCAAGTCGAAGTGCCGGGGCAGGCCACCTACGGCACGAAATCCGATCTGCGGACATACGCGACCATTGACGGTCCAACCACGCCACACAACGTGTTCGAACCGGCCGACTACGTGCGACTTGCGCCGAGATTGTTTGAACACGCTCGCAATGAACTTGGCGACGAAGTCGAATTGCTCCACGACATTCACGAACGTCTGCCAGCTCCGCTGGCGATTCAACTGGCAAGAGACTTGGAACCGTACCGGTTGTTCTTTCTCGAAGACGCACTGCCTCCGGAGGAGATGAACAGTTTTCGCCGGTTGCGCGCGGCCAGCAGCATCCCGCTCGCCATGGGCGAGTTGTTTACCAACGTTAACGAGTCCTTGCCGCTGATCCAGGAACAACTGATCGACTTTATTCGAGTCCATCTGTCATTTATCGGCGGTTTAACGCCAGCCCGAAAGCTGGCTGCGCTGTGCGAATTCTTCGGGGTCCGTACGGCCTGGCACGGACCAGGTGATACTTCCCCTATTGGCCACGCGGCGAACCTGGCGCTCGACCTGGCCGTCCCCAATTTCGGTATTCAGGAATTCACGCCGTTCAACCAGGCAACCTTTGACGTCTTCCCAGGGTGTATGGAATTGCGCGACGGCATGCTATGGCCAAACGATCAACCCGGCTGGGGCATTGAGCTCGATGAGGAGCTTGCGCGAAAATTTCCCTATCCGGATCATCCCTTTAACGGCGCGTGGCCGGCGGTACGGAGACGCGATGGAAGTGTGATTCGTCCGTGATCGTCGTTGTCCGCGGAAAGGCGGTGAGTAAATCGTGGGATAGGCTTCCAGCCTGTCGTTTTCCCGGTGATTTTGACAGGCTGGAAGCCGATCCCACGAACCAACATGGATTGTTTCACAGCCGCAGAGCGAACAACGACTAATAGCGAGCGTCATTCAACCGATGATTTCCTGGATCGGGCGACCGACCTCGCGTTCCAGACGCTTGCGACCGGGTACGGCCAGCCGATGGGGGTCTAGCCCGAGCTGGTGCAACAGGGTCGCGTGAATGTCGGTGACATAATGCCGATGCTCGACAGCGTGAAAGCCAAGTTCATCGGTGGCGCCGTGTGCGATCCCACCTTTGATGCCGCCTCCGGCCATCCAGACGGTAAAGCCGTAGGGATGATGATCGCGGCCATCACTATGTTGCGAGCCTGGGGTGCGGCCGAATTCGCTGGCCCACACAACGATGGTCTCATCGAAAAGGCCACGGCGTTTGAGGTCTTTCAGTAGTGCCCCGATGGGCTGATCGACTTCGCGACACACTTTCGAATGGCCTTTCTTAAGCCCCTTGTGGGCGTCCCAGCGCCCCGCTCCGCCGCTGCTGCCATGGTAGATCTGCACGAAGCGGACGCCATTTTCCACCAGGCGGCGTGCCGTCAGCAGTTGGCGTCCAAATGTCTTTGTCTCGTTTTGGTTGAGACCGTACAGATTCTGTGTGTGCCTGGTCTCGTTGTTTAAGTCGACCACTTCCGGCACGATCGTCTGCATGCGATACGCGAGTTCATAGGCGCGGATCCGGGCCAGAATGGCTTCGTCGTCAGGATTTCGATTCGCGGTGAACTGATTCAGTTGCTGGAGCAAATCGAGTTGGTGCCGCTGTTCTTCGACGAAGACGCCCCGTTCTGGTGCCAGGTAGGGCATGCTGTCCTTGGGGTCGGTCTTGAGTGGCACGCCGTCATATTGCGGTCCCAGGTAGTTTGCCCGGTGCGCCTCGCGTCCACCGCAGCAATCGGCCAGCGGCGTTCCTAAGACCATGAATTCGGGCAGATTTTCGTTCAATGTTCCCAGCCCATAGCTGGCCCAAGCCCCAATCGTTGGGAAGAAGCCGTCGATCCGATGACGACCGGTATGAAACTGAAGTTGAGCTCCGTGGTTACTGTCCTCGGTCCACATCGATCGGATCAGGCACAAGTCATCGGCGCAGTCGCCCACATGAGGCCACCAGTCGCTGATTTCCAGCCCGCTCTCGCCGCGTTTGCGAAATCCGACCTGTAGCGGGTAGCAGGTGTTGCGGACGAACCCGTTGTTGGGATCAAAGGCCACTACCCGTTCGTTGTCCAGGTAGGGCGACTTCAGAACGTCACCATACGGAGTCTCTGCCATTGTCTTTCCGGCGTAGCGCGTCAGTGCCGGTTTGGGGTCGAATGACTCGAGATGGCTGGCGCCGCCGATCATGAACAGCCAGATCACATGCTTGGCTTTCGGCGCAAAATGGGTCAAGTCCTCTGTTCTCGCCCCACCCAACTCCTTCGCGGGAGCATCTCGATCGAGCATTGCAGCCAATGCGACGCTGCCGAATCCCAGCCCCATCTGTTGTAGAAAGGCCCGTCGCCGCATGGCGTGCGCGTCCGGTGGGATAAACGGTTCACTCATGGTTCGCCTTTCATGCGATGACTTGCCGGATCGGCTCGCCAAAGTCCCGCTCTAGCCGTTTTCGTCCAGGAACGACCAGCTGTCGGGGATCGAGTCCGAGTTGATGGAGTACCGTGGCGTGGATATCGGTCACATAATGCCGATGCTCGACCGCGTGAAAGCCAAGCTCGTCTGTCGCGCCGTGCGCGACACCACCTTTGATCCCGCCACCTGCCATCCACACGGTAAACCCAAAGGGATGATGATCGCGGCCATCGCCGTTTTGTGAGCCCGGCGTGCGTCCGAATTCGGTCGCCCAGACCACCAGCGTTTCATCCAGCAGCCCCCGCCGCTTGAGATCCTTCAACAGCCCGGCGATCGGCTGGTCGACTTGCCTGCACATTCGCGCGTGATTGAGTTTCAGCTTCTTATGCGAGTCCCAGCTGCCAGCTCCACCATTGCTGCCGTGATAAATCTGTACGAATCGTACACCCCGTTCGACCAGCCGCCGCGCCGTTAAGAGCTGCCGCGCTGTCTCACGGGTTGTCGGCTGATGCATGCCATACAATTCCTGTGTCTTCGCTGTCTCGCCGGACAAGCTGACGATTTCCGGCACGGCCATCTGCATATGGAAGGCAAGTTCGTAGGCGTGCATTCGCGCTTGGATCGCAGTGTCGTCCGGGTAGCGCGTGGCGGTCATTCGGTTCAATCGTTCGAGTAGACCGAACTGGCCTTTCTGTTCCTCGACGAAAACGCCTTGCTCCGGTGCGATATAAGGAGTGGCGTTGGCCGGATCGACATTGAGTGGAATCCCATCGTATTGCGGTCCCAGGTAGTTGGCCCGATGAGCCTCTTGGCCGCCGCAACAATCGGACGGGGACTTTCCCATCACAATGAACTCGGGCAGGTTGCCGTTCATGGTTCCCAGCCCATAGTTGACCCACGCACCGATCGAAGGAAAGAAACCATCGTTGCGGTGACGGCCGGTATGAAACTGCAGCTGTGCTCCGTGGTCGATGTCTTCGGTCCACATTGAACGAATGATGCTCAGGTCATCGGCACAGTCACCGACGTGCGGCCACCAGTCACTCACATCCAGCCCACTTTCGCCCCGTTTGCGATATCCGACCTGCATGGGAAAGATCGTCGTCCGCTTCTTTCGCTCAAAATTGTCAAAGAAGTCCCGTTCGTTTTCCAGGAACGGGGACTTGAGCACGTCTGCGTACGGCGTGTCGCCGATCGACTTTCCAGCATATCGATTGAGCGCCGGTTTGGGGTCGAACGATTCGATATGACTCGCGCCCCCGACCATGAACAACCAGATGACGTTCTTCGCTCGCGGCACGATCCGCGACCGCACCGACGTGGGACCGGCGGACAGGCCGTCGCGCGCCAAAAGGCTCGCCAGCGCGATCCCTCCGAAGCCCGTGCCCAGGTTCGCCAGGAACGTTCGGCGGTTTGTCGAGCCACTTTTGTATGCGTCCATGTTCATTCTGCGATTGAATTCGAAATCTAACGAACCGTCACGAAGTCGTTGTGGTTCATGAGCACCTGGATCAAGTTCTCCCGCGCGCGGTGATGCGGGTCGGCAGAAGGCTTGACCTGCGGAACGGCACCGCCGACAAACGTGGTCAATTCGGACAGGTTGGCGAGCATCGCTGCCTGATTGGTCAGAAACTGCTGGCAGACCGCGAATTCCTCGTCGGCCGGCGGTCGCGAGAGAATCTGCATGAACGCCATGCGGACGAATCGTGGCTGCGGCGCCTCGTCGGCAGAGGCTTCCTCCCAAAGTTGACGCGCTAGCTTGCGGGAATGGCCGAGCACCAGCGAACTGTTCATCAGGGCCAGGGCCTGCTGCGGGATGATGCTCTCCGAACGGCGGTAGCATTCATTCGGGCTGGCGGCATCGAATACGACCAGCATCGTCATTTGCTTTTCATAGGCATGGCGAAGATAGATGCTACGGCGTCTTGTCGTTTCGCCTTGTCGAAAGTCGATATCGGCACCACCGAGGGTCGTGTCCAACTGTTCCGATACCGCCAACACGTTGTCTCGAATTATTTCCGCATCCAGGCGGCGAACGTTCATCCGCCAGAGGAAGTCGTTGTCACGATCAATGGACTGGTTGGTCGCTGCAGCCAAATTTCCGCTCGACGACGCCAACTGCCATGTCCGCGATGTGACGATCAAGCGGTGCAAGTGCTTCATGCTCCATTGGTTTTCCATCAGCTCGATAGCGAGCCAATCCAGCAACTCGGAATGTCGCGGTTGCGCACTGCGTAACCCGAAGTCGAACACATTGTCGACCAGGGGATTGCCGAAATGCCGCATCCAGATGTGATTCACGGCGACCCGCGCTGTCAACGGGTTGTTGGTGTTGGCAATCCAGCGGGCCAGCGCCAGGCGTCGCCCGCTGCTGGTGCGGGGATACTCGGTGCCTGTGGGTGTGTAGTGGTTGTCGGTCTTCTTCAGATCCTCTTGCGACGTATCCAGTTTCTTTTGCGCGGCGTCAAGTGCTTTCTTGGCGGCAGCAATCGCCGTCTGTTTTTTCTTCTCGTCTTTCTCCTCGCTGGACTCGGCACTTGCCGCAGCTGTCTGCTTCTGAGTCAATTCCAATTCGGCAAGTCGGACATTCAATTGCCTTTCGACGGCAGCGGCATCTTGCGCCAGCTTGTTGCCTTGTGCCAGATCACGTTCGGCGTCCCCGTCGGCGAATTTGGCTCGATCGGCCAGGAATCGTGTCTCAAGCGATTTCACGCGTAATTCGGCGACGAGTTGCTTCAGTTCAAGCTGATCGGTTTCGCGCGGTTTCGCGTCTGCCGCGTCGGGCACTGTCGTCTCCGCAATTGCCTCGTCGAGTTGCTTCCGAGCCGCGACAAGCTGTTTCCTCGCTGCGGCAACTTGCTCTTGCTCGACGAAACCCGCCAGTGACGGATAGTAGGCCGCGATCGGCAAGTCGATAGGTTGGATGTCAAAACTTCCTCCCAGCACCACGGGTATCGCCGGAGTCATCGGATGGTCCTTGTCAGGACGCTTGTCATTGCCTTGGAGATAGAGAAACGTCTTTGCGGTAAGGTCGGCATCGTAAGCGCGAGGCAGACCGTCTTTCAACAAATCGGGTTGTCCGGGTAGTCGATCCGTTCGCACGTTGTGCGGCTCGAAGATAGCGCGAAACTGATAGTACGCGGTCTGTGCGATCGGGTCGAACTTGTGATCGTGGCACCGTGCACAGTTGAGCGTCATGCCAAGGAACGCTTTCGCCGTATGTTCGACCGTGGCGTCCAGCCACATGTTACGGTTGCTCTTGTGGTAGTTGCGGGCCAGAAATCCGGTGGCCGGCAGCTCGGCTGGGTTGCCCGGGGCGAGCTCGTCAGCGGCCAACATTTCGACAATCATCCGGTCGTAGCCTTTGTCGGCGTTCAGTGACTGAACAATCCAATCTCGCCAGCGCCAAATATGTCGCTGGCTTCCTCGCAGTTGCTGCTTGTAACCATCCCAGTCGCTGTAGCGCCAGACGTCCATCCAATGCCGTCCCCAGCGTTCGCCATAGTGCGGACTCTCCAGCAGAGCATCGACGACCTTCTGCCAGGCGTCGGGTGATTCGTCTTGGACGTATGCCTGCAACTGGCTTCGTGTGGGCGGCAGACCGATGAGATCCAGATAGACGCGGCGCAACAGTGCATGACGATCAGCGGGCCCGACGGGCGTTAGTCCGAGTCGTTGGTGTTCCCGTGAAATAAACGTGTCTATCGGATGCGACCAGCGGAGATCTTCCACGGCGGGCAATTGTGAACGCTTCGGCAGGAGGTATGCCCAATGCTGGCGGGGATCGGCGGGAATGATCTCGTCTGAAGGTACGATGGCTCCCTCATTGATCCAGGTTGAAAGTAGAGCGACCTCTTCATCATTGAGCGCTGCGCCTTCACCTTCCGGTGGCATCCGTTCGACAATGTCCTTGGCAGTGACCTTTTGTATCAACAGACTGGTGTCAGCCTGGCCGGGCACGATGATTCGTCCGTCAGTGCTCCCTTTGTGAATTAAGACACCGGCATCCAGTCGCAATCCGGCCTCTTGCTTCAATGCCCCATGGCAGACGCCGCATTTCTGGCTGAACAGCGGTTTAATGTCGCGTTGATAGTCAACCTCGTCGGCCGCGCCAATGTTCGACGCGAAACCGATCAGCAGGCAGAGAAATACCCGACGTCGCATGCGTACCTCCCAGAGAAGAATAGCCGAATTGAGGCTTGTCGATCCTTACTCGTCGGCGGGTCAGGTCTTCCCGATTGATCTGACTTGCCAACACGGGTGCCGTGATTGTCGGTGGCCAAAGCGAGGCAACCTGGCAAACTGCCAGTATATCGTTGTCGAGATTGCCTGACAAACTTGGAATGCTCCAACGGAGAAAAAACGCAGGAATGCGGAATGGACTTCCCTTCCCAACGCTGCAAGGCTGGGCGTCGAAAGTGACCGTCGAATACACTCATTTGGTTGCGGCCGCAGGCTGTGGCAAGCACTCCTGAACTCTCTCCGCGGTCTGGGCAAATTGTTGCGTGGGCAGAATCGGCGAGCTATATTGATCCACTCCTCTCCCTCCTCTCCTTACTTTTGAAAGTGGAGCAATTCGTCTATTAGCTGTGAGTCATGTGTCCATATGTCATTCAAGGTTGCCTGCCCAAGCTGTCAAAAAATCCTGAAGGCACCTGACGATGCCGCGGGGAGAGTTGCCAAGTGCAAGAACTGCGGCGGTAGGTTCACGCTGACACCGCTGGAGGTGCTAAGGCCGTCGGCAACCCCGATACCTAAGTCGGTGTTAAAAAATAACTTGTACGTTTG
>SMVA01261406.1_pt1 | contig 13694 bp, 13 predicted proteins | sample 2456451 | NCBI WGS metagenome assembly SMVA01 (sample SAMN11095933, study PRJNA526329) | marine sediment metagenome | biome: Marine sediment; feature: Surficial sediment; material: Deep marine sediment; isolation source: Hadal surficial sediment | place: Pacific Ocean | collected 2014-05 | depth...
GAGAGATTCCAGCAGCAAGCCGTAGCGCTCCATCAGGCCCGCGCGTGCCTCGGCAGGGAGGTCTGCGGGAAGATCGATGACCGCCTTGCCGCCTCCGCGGGGCAGGTCCAGCAGCGCGAACTTGAGGGTCATGGTCTCCGCCAGACCCATGGCGTCCTGCAGGGCACGTTCCGGTGAAGAGTAGCTGCGCTGGCGGGTGCCGCCGCACGCGGCCTCGGGTGTGGAGCGGTGCACGGCGATGTACACCATCGCGCCCGTGGGCGCGTCGTGGTGGGTCACCACGAAGGCACCATCCCAGGTTCTTATCATTTCGTGCATGGGATCGATCCTACCCGGGGCGTCGAGCGGTCACCAGGCCTGGACGAAGTACGGATACCCGGTGATGCGTCCGCGACGGATCTCGACGGACACCACCTGGTTCTGCCGGAAGCGATCGCCGGGCTCCACCTTGAGGCGGTGGCCCTCGTACTCGATCACGGCCGAAACATGGGAGTGCTCTCCCCGGGCATCCCTTCCGCTGTGTACGTAGGAGGAGGTCTCGACCACGGTACCGGACAGGATCTCTGACGCTCCGGAACGGTCCACGAAATAGAAGGCCAGCGCCATGGTCAGCGAGCCCAGGACGATGAAGCCATAGATCCGGCCGCGGCGCCGCTTGCCCGCCCGGGAAACATGGTGGCCCCCTCTCTTGCGGTGGGTCTTGGAACTCATGGCAGCTCCTCCCGTGACGCGAAGGTACCCCACCACAAGGCACTCTGCAACACCCGGCCGCGTCGGAGTCGGATACCTCGCTCTGCCGGAGCGGTTGTGCGGCAGAGCCCCATCGAGGTATAAACCCCGATGAGGGAGGCTGCCATGGTAGAGATGGAGATCGTCTACGAAGGAGACCTGCGTTGTCGCCTGCGGCACGGGCCTTCGGGAGCCGAGATGGCCACCGACGCCCCCGTGGACAATCAGGGTAAGGGCGCGAGCTTTTCCCCCACGGATCTTCTGGCCACTTCGCTGGGCGCGTGCATGATGACCATCATGGGGATCCATGCCCGTGACCGGGGGATCGAGCTGAAAGGAAGCCGCGTGTCCGTGGTCAAGGAGATGGCGGCGGATCCGCACCGCCGCATCGGCCGGCTGAGTGTGACCTTCCACCTGCCGCAGAAGCTGGACCCGTCGCAGCGTGAGGCGCTGGAGGAGGTAGCCCGGGGCTGCCCGGTGTGCCGCAGCGTCGGCGGCTCGGTGCAAGTGGATCGGGAGTTTGTCTACGATCAGTGACTACTTGAACAGATCCTCGAAAGCATCTCTGGGATCGTTGCTGCTCCGCACCGCCTCGGAACTGTCAGCACGGCCGGATCCCCGGCCTGCGCGCCGTCCGGTGGCGTCCAGAACGGGACGCGGTCCGAATGGTTCGCAATCGTTGCGGATGGTCTTGTCGCGGAAGGCCTTCTCGATGGGCTGGCGGCACTCAAAATGGGCGCCCGGATCGAAGTGCAGACAGTTTCGGCAGCAGTGCAGGTCCGCGTTGCAATGCGAGCAGACCAGATCCTGGCCTATGCCGTCGTCGGGTGACTGTTCGTGGCCGCACTGCCAGCATCGCATGACCACCGTGGCCACATGCGTGGTGATCTCGCGGGGCCCGCGTTGCTCTCGTTTTTCTTGCCGCGACTCTCGCTCGCGACGATAGTCGTCGTCGTGATAGCCGTGGTGACGGTACTTCATACTTCCTCCTTACAAGCTCGGGGTGACTTCCCCTGTGGCTCCTGCGGTGCTGAAATCGGAACAAACGTGCAGGCGCGGGGGGGCGCGTACGGACGCTCTCGACAACACCAGGGAACTCTTGAGGCGCTGTAGCCGTCCGAGTCGCGAAACAGGAAGAGAACTCTCCCCCTGTGGGTTCAGACCGGATCGCCTGCGTTCAGGGCGCGATGACTGAAAATCCGCATCAGTCCCTATGATCGGGACTTCGGACTCACCGGGGTGTGAACTACTCTTTGTGAGTCCGAGGTGTAGAACGAGGCACTGATAAGTCTAATGCCCCGCCGGCAGGAAGGCAAGTGTCCGCGCTCGCGGCCTCAGAACGGGCGGGAAAGGCCCGGATGGTCGCGCCATCCCAGGCGCCAGAGTCTGTCGGCCCATTCGCCGGCGTAGTCCACTCCGATTCTCTTTCCTCTGGCGATGAGTCGAGCGTTCACGGCGGCGCCTGCCTCCAGGTGCAGACCGCGCCGGCAGAGATCCGTCCGGTCGTCCTCACGGGTCAGGCCCAGGGCGCGGCTGAGTCGCCCGGGGCCACGGCAGAGATCGCGCCAGCGACATCGCGGCGAGTTCTTCGCCATGCTCTCCTGACCCTCCAGCGGTTGCAGCGCACGCACCAGCACCGCAGACGGAAAGCCCTCCTCTCCGGTGACCACGTTGAAGCACAGGTGCATGCCGTAGATGAGATAAATGTAGGCATATCCGCCGCGCCAGAACATGGGCTCATTGCGCGCAGTGCGTCCGCGAGAAGCGTGGCAGGCGCGGTCCGACGGGCCGTGGTATGCCTCGGTCTCCAGGATCCGTCCGGACAAACGCATGCCGTTGGATTCGCGCACCAGAACGCGCCCGATGAGATCTCGCGCCACGACCAGTGCGCTGCGGCGGAAGAACGAGCGGCCCAGGAGGCGGTGGGACAGGCGGGGCTTGTTCACTTCGTGAATCACGTGGGGAATGCTATGATAATCCGCTGCTTTGTCCAATGATGAGGCTACCCCGTGGATCCTCTCCAGACTCACCTCGACACGTCCGCCGATGGGTTTCGGCGTAACCGGGAGCACCAGCTTGCCCTGGTGAACGAACTCAAGGAGCGCGTGGCCAAAGCACGAAAGGGGGGCAGCGAGAAGGCGCACAAGCGTCATCGCGACCAGAACAAGCTGTTCGTGCGCGACCGCATCGAGCGACTTCTCGATCCCGACACGCCGTTCCTGGAACTGAGTCCGCTGGCCGCCTACGACCTCTACGATGGTCAGGCGCCGTGCGCCGGCATCGTCACCGGCATCGGCACGGTGTGCGGGCGCCAGGTCATGGTGGTGGCCAACGACGCCACGGTGAAGGGCGGCACCTACTATCCACTGACGGTGAAGAAGCATCTGCGTGCCCAGGAGATCGCGCTGGAGAACCACCTGCCGTGCGTCTACCTGGTGGACTCCGGTGGTGCGTTCCTGCCGCTTCAAGACGAGGTGTTCCCGGATCGCGACCACTTCGGACGCATTTTCTACAACCAGGCACGTATGTCGGCCGCAGGAATCTCGCAGATCGCGGCGGTGATGGGATCGTGCACTGCCGGCGGCGCCTACGTCCCCGCCATGAGCGATGAGGTGATCATCGTCAAGGGCACCGGGACCATCTTCCTCGCCGGCCCTCCTCTGGTGAAGGCGGCCACCGGCGAGGAGGTCAGCGCCCAGGACCTCGGAGGCGCCGACGTGCACACGCGCACCAGCGGCGTGGCGGACCACTACGCCGAGGACGACCTGCACGCGCTGCACCTGACCCGCAATGCGGTGGAGAACCTGGCGGCTGCACGGCCGGCGCCCCGCTCCCTGGTGGCCCCCGAGGATCCGCTCTACGATCCGGCGGAGCTCTACGGCATCCTGCCTTCCGACCGGCGGGTGGGCTTCGACGTGCGCGAGGTTATCGCGCGCATGGTGGACGGCAGCCGCTTTCACGAGTTCAAGGCGCTCTACGCAACGACGCTGGTGACGGGGTTCGCGCGCATTCACGGCTATCCGGTGGGGCTGCTGGCCAACAACGGCGTGTTGTTCTCGGAGAGCGCCCTCAAGGCGACACACTTCGTCACCATGTGCAACCAGCGTCGCATCCCACTGCTGTTCCTGCAGAACATCACCGGCTTCATGGTAGGCAAGAAATACGAGGAGGGCGGCATCGCCAAGGACGGGGCGAAGATGGTGCACGCCGTGGCCAATGCCACCGTGCCGCGCTTCACCGTCATCATGGGCGGATCTTTCGGCGCGGGGAACTACGGCATGTGCGGCCGTGCCTACCAGCCGCGCCAGTTGTGGATGTGGCCCGGGGCGCGCATCTCGGTGATGGGAGGTGCGCAAGCGGCCATGGTCCTGTCGCAGGTCAAGCGCGATCAGATGGCGCGCCACGGCAAGAGCATGACAGCCGAAGAGGTGAAGGAGTTCGAACGGCCCATCCTGGAAAAATACGAGCGCGAGGGCAGCCCGTACTACTCCACCGCGCGGCTGTGGGACGACGGCATCATCGACCCGGCCGACACCCGTCAGGTGCTGGGCCTGGGGCTGGCAGCTGCGACCAACGCAGCGATGGAGCCGGTCCAGATGGGCATCTTCCGCATGTGAGGAGAGGACGTTGGCTGACTACCGCAAGCTGAAGATCGAGCGGGACGGCGCCGTGGCACACTTGTGCCTGGCACGCACCGAGGTGCACAACGCCCTGGACGACCAGCTCATCGACGAGCTCACGCGGGCGGCAAAGGAGCTCGGGTGTGATGCCACCGTACGCGTCGTGATCCTCTCCGGCGAGGGCAAGTCGTTTTGCGCCGGCGCCGATATCGGCTGGATGAAACGTGTGATGGATTACACCGCGGAGGAGAACAAGGCCGACTCGCACCGTCTCGCCACCATGCTGCGCACGCTGGACCGCATGCCCAAGCCGCTGGTGGCCCGCGTGCATGGCGTGGCCCTGGGCGGCGGCGCAGGCTTGGTGTCCGCCTGTGACGTGGTGGTGGCCTCCAGCGAGACGCGCTTTGCGTTCTCGGAGGTGCGGCTGGGGATCCTGCCGGCGGTCATCTCGCCGTTCGTGCTGCGCCGGGTGGGGCAGGGCGTGGCACGCGCGCTGTTTCTCACCGGCGAGCGCTTCGGCGCCGAGCGTGCCCTGGCCATCGGCCTGGTGGATCGCGTGTGCGAGCCTGACGCTCTGGACCAGCAGGTGCAGGAGGTGGTGGACCACCTGCTGAAGGGCGGGCCGCAGGCGCAGGCGGCCATCAAGGAGCTGATCCCCGCCGTGTGGGGCAAGACCCCCGAGCAGGCCGCGGACCTCAGCGTCGAGGCCAATGTGAAGGCACGCACCAGCCCCGAGGGGCAGGACGGTCTGGGCGCCTTCCTGGAGAAGCGCCGTCCCTCCTGGATGGATTCCTGACGGTGTTCGGCCGCGTCCTGGTGGCGAACCGTGGCGAGATCGCCGTGCGCGTCATGCGTTCCCTGCGCGACATGGGAGTGGAGTCGGTGGCGGTTTTCTCCGACGTGGATCGCGACGCGCCGCACGTCCTGGCCGCCGATCAGGCGCGCTCGCTCGGAGCGGCGGATCCCGTCGAGCCGTACCTGAACGTGGAACGCGTGGTGGCGGCGGCCCGGGAGTCGGGCTGCCAGGCCATCCATCCCGGCTACGGCTTCCTGTCCGAGAACGCGGCCCTGGCCGAGGCCTGTGACGCCGCGGGCCTGGTGTTCGTGGGACCGTCGGCAGAGGCCATGCGGGTCATGGGTGACAAGCTGGCGTCGCGTCGCGCCATGCAGGCTGCGGGGGTGTCGGTGGTGCCCGGTGGTCCCGAGGAGCCCGGAGCCGGGCGCGACAGGGGTGCGCTGACCTCGTGGGCCGGTCAGGCGGGTTACCCCGTGCTGGTGAAGGCGTCCGCCGGCGGCGGCGGCAAGGGGATGCGCGTGGTGCGTCAGGCCTCCGAGCTGGCGGCGGCTCTGGAGCTGTGCGCCTCCGAGGCACAGCAGGCGTTCGGGGATGACACGTTGTACCTGGAGCGTTACCTGGAGCGGCCTCGACACATCGAGATGCAGGTCTTCGGAGATCACCGGGGCCGGGTGTTTCATCTGTTCGAGCGTGAGTGCTCCGTGCAGCGACGCCACCAGAAGATCATCGAGGAGTCGCCGTCGGTGGCGGTGGACGAGGAACTGCGCCGCCGGATGGGCGAGGCGGCGGTGGCGGCGGCCAGTGCTGTGGGCTACCGTGGTGCGGGCACCGTGGAGTTCTTGCTGGACGCCGGCGGCTCCTTCTATTTCCTGGAGATGAACACCCGCCTGCAGGTGGAGCACCCGGTCACCGAGGAGGTGCTGGGGGTGGATCTGGTGGAGGCACAGATTCGTACCGCCGCAGGCGAGCCGTTGAGCTTCCACCCGGACCAGCTGTCCATCCGGGGTCACGCGGTGGAGTGCCGGCTCTACGCGGAGGATCCGGCGGCGGGGTTCCTTCCTCAGGCCGGTCGCCTGTTGCTGGTGCGGCTGCCCGAGGGTCCCGGTGTGCGCGTGGACAGCGCGTTGCGCCAGGGAGACGAGATCTCGCACCGTTACGATCCGCTGCTGGCGAAGATCATCACCTGGGGCCGGGAGAGAGAACAGGCGCTGGCCCGCATGGAGCGCGCCCTGGAGGACACCGTGGTCCTGGGCATCCCGACCAATCGGGATTTTCTGCTGAAGGTCCTGCGGCACGATGCGTTCCGCGCAGGGCGGCTATCGACACAGTTCGTGGAGGAGCACCTGCACGACTGGAGTCCGCCCGAGCAGCTTCCGGACGAGGTGGCGGCGCTGGCCGCGGTGGCGTCCCGAGGGAGCAAGACCTCCGGAACAGCGGGCGGGGACGAGCCCGGCCCCTGGGCTCGGCTTGGCGACTGGCGCCTGCTGTCGGACGGATGAGCCCATGGACTTGAAGCTCCAATACGGAGACGTGAGTTTCAAGGTGCATCCGGTCACCCGGGACGGGCGGGTCTTCTGTTCGGTCCGGCGGGTGGGAGACGGCGAGTCCGCGGACGGGGGAGCGCCCCCACCGCTGGAGTTGCGCGCCGTCGGCCCGGGAGAATTTCTTGTGGAGGGGCCCGCAGGCCCCCGCCGTGGCTTTGCCGTTCGTGATGGCGGCGTCTTCTGGGTGCACTTCGCCGGGGTGACCTGGCGCCTCGAGGAGGTGCGCGACGCCGCGCTACGCCGCCCGGGGACGGCCCCGGCCATCGCTGCACCCATGCCGGGCCAGGTGCTGCGTGTGCTGGTGGAGATCGGCGAGGTGGTGCAGAAGGGCCAGGCGCTGCTGGTGGTGGAAGCCATGAAGATGCAGCTGGAGATCTCCGCGCCTCATGCGGGCACGGTGCGGAGCCTTGCGGTGGCTGCCGGGGACAAGGTAGCTCCGGGAGTGCCGCTGGCCGAGGTGGAGCCCGTGGACGGCGCCACGGAGCCGGCCGCATGACCCAGGCTCTGCCGCAGCGGGTCACCGTGGTGGAGGTGGGTCCGCGGGACGGGTTGCAGAGCATCGGTGTGCGGCTCGAGACGGCGGACAAGATCCGCTACATCGACGCGCTGTCGGCGTCGGGACTGCCGGTCATCGAGGTCACGTCGTTCGTCTCCCCGAAATGGGTGCCGCTCATGGCCGACGCCACGGAGGTCTACCGCGGCATCCGCAAGGCGGACGGGGTGCGCTACCCGGTGCTGGTTCCCAACGAGAAGGGCCTGGACCGGGCCCTGCAGGCCGGCGTGCAGGAGATCGCCGTGTTCACCGCCGCCTCCGAGACGTTCAACCGCAAGAACATCCATGCCGGCATCGACGAGTCCCTGGCCCGCATCGAACCGGTGGTGAAGCGTTGCCGGGACGATGGGCTGCGGGTGCGCGGTTACATCTCCACCTGTTGGGGCTGTCCCTACGAAGGGGATGTCCCTGCCTCCAGGGTGCTGCAGGTGACACGGGCGCTGCTGGAGATGGGCGTGGACGAGGTCTCCGCCGGCGACACCATCGGTGTGGCCACGCCCAACCGGGTGGAGGAGGTCCTGGAGGCGCTGCTCGGTGAGCTCGACGTCGGGCGGATTGCCATGCACTTCCATGACACCTATGGGATGGGGCTGGCCAATGTGGAGCAGGCGTTGCGCATGGGCGTCTCCATCTTCGATACGTCGTCCGCGGGGATCGGCGGCTGTCCCTACGCGCCGGGCGCCACCGGGAACCTTGCCACCGAGGATCTGATCTACCTGCTGCATGGCAGGGGACTGTCCACCGGTGTGGACCTGGACAAGCTGCTGCAGGCCGGAGCGTTGCTGGAGAAGGCACTGGGACAGGCCGTACCCGGCCGCGCCTACCGCGCGCTGAGCGCCGGGAAGCCGGTGGAGTAAGGAGGAAACCCATGTCACGCACACCCACACCCTATCGCTGGTTGCTTCCTGCATGGCTGTGGATCTTCCTCCTGCTCATGATCGCCGCCATGCTCTGGGCCGAGTCGGGCAAGGACAGCACCGACCCCGGACTGATGAACATCCTCATCTTGCTGTTGCTGATCCTCACCGGCATCGTGGCGTCCATCTGGTACCTGTTCTGCAGTCGGTTCACACGGCGTACGCGGTTCCTGACGTTCGCAGGTGCCCTCCTGGGGCTGGCTGCCTTCGTCGGCCTGTTCCGGTTCAACGGATTCAGCGGCTCCATGGTGCCCCGGTTCGCCTTGCGCTCCGCCGAAGGACCACTGGGTCCCGAGCAGGCGGGGGAGTTGCGAGGAAGCATCGACCTGACCACCACCACGCTGGATGACTTCCCCGGCTACCTGGGTGCGGACCGCAGCATGACCGTGTCCCACGTGCGTCTGTCACGCGACTGGGAGAGCCAGCCGCCCGAAGAGATCTGGCGGCAGCCCATCGGCGCCGGCTGGTCCGCGTTCGCTGTGGTCAACGCCTACGCGGTGACCATGGAGTTGCGCGGTGATGCCGAGATGGTCACCGCCTACGACCTCCGCACCGGCGAGCAGCAGTGGGCGCACTCGGAACCCGGTGGGTTCGACCATCCACTGGGTGGGGCAGGACCCCGCAGCACGCCGCTCATCGACGAGGGCCGGGTGTACGCCCTGGGGGCCCGGGGGATACTGCTGGCCCTGGAAGGAGCCACCGGTAGCGTGTTGTGGCGCAAGGATCTATTGCACGAGTTCGGCGTCACCCCGGAGCAGGAGTTCGTCAACATCGCGTACGGGCGCAGCAACTCACCCCTGGTGGTGGGCGACCTGCTGGTCATACCGGCCGGTGGCAATCCGGGCCGTCCCCCGGTATCGCTGGTGGCCTACGACAAGCGCACCGGGGAGAAGGTCTGGGAGGGCGGTGATCGCCAGATCAGCTATAGCTCTCCCCGCCTGGCCACGGTGGCCGGCGTGGAGCAGATCCTGATCCTGAACGAGGCTACGGCCAGCGGCCACGACCCCAAGACCGGCCGCACGCTGTGGGAGCACCCCTGGCCCGGAGATTCGTCGACTGAGGCCACGGCGTCCCAGGCGATGCCCGTGCCTCCCGATGGCGTGTTCCTGTCCAAGGGGTACGGTGGTGGCAGCGCGCTGATCCAGCTGTTGCCCGGCGAGGACGACCGTTTCCAGGTGCGCGAGGTGTGGCACAACCGCCGCGTGCTGCGCACCAAGTTCACCAACGTGGTTCTGCTGGACGGCTTCCTGTACGGCCTGTCCCAGGGGATCCTGGAGTGCGTTGATGTCCGGACCGGGGACCGCGTGTGGAAGGCCGGCCGCTATGGCCACGGACAGATGCTACTGGTGGACCGGACGCTGCTGATCCTCACCGAGGACGGTGAGCTGGTGCACGTCGAGGCGACACCGGATCGGCCCAACCAGGTGCTGGGACGATTCCAGGCGCTGGAAGGACGCACCTGGAACAACTTTGCCCTCTACGGCGCCTACGCGGTGTTGCGCAACGCCCGGGAGGCAGCGGTCTACCGCCTGCCGCTGCAGGTCGCGGGGTCTGGCGGATGACTCCAGCACTGGTAGCCCAGGTGCTGGATGAGGCTCCAGCGGTGGCGAGCGGGGCGGTCTGACCGCCAGCGGGGCGATCCGGTGAGGAGAGAAATCATGACCTGGACAGGACCGAACAACCGCAACCCCACAACCGATGGTGTTGCCTCATGAGCGCGCAGCCGTCCGAACTGGCAAACCTCGCCAAGGTCAGCTGCCGTCTGGAGAACGACGGTATGTTGCTGTGGGTGCAGCTGGACAGCCCACCGGGGAACGTCCTGGACTGCGAGATGATGGCCAGCCTGCGGCAGGTGGTGAAGGCCACCCAGGGCCTGCCGGCGCTGCGGCTGCTGGCCTTCTCCGGGGCCGGGGCGAACTTCTCCTACGGCGCCAGCGTGGAGGAGCATCTGCCGGATCGAGTGGCCGGGATGCTGCAGTCGTTCCATGGGCTGTTCCGCGACCTCACCGAGTGCGATGTCCCGGCGCTGGCGCTGGTGCGCGGCCAGTGCCTGGGAGGAGGACTGGAACTGGCCGCGTTCTGCGACCGCGTGGTGGTGGAGGACGGCGCGCAACTGGGCCAGCCCGAGATCCGGCTGGGGGTGTTCGCACCAGTGGGCTCGCTGGTTCTTCCCTGGCGATGCGGTGCGCGCAGTTCCGATCTTCTGCTCACCGGCCGCAGCATGGATGCTTCCTCCGCCGTGGAGTGCGGGCTGGCCGATGAGATGGTGGAGCCGGGACAGGGAGTGAAGGCGGTGCAGGGTTGGCTAGGCGAAACCCTGGCGAATCTGTCCGCTTCGTCGCTCCGGTTTGCCCGCCGTGCCTCCCGCTGGCAGATGCACCGCATGCTGCGCCAGGGGATGGAGGAGCTCGAACGGCTCTACCTCGATGAGCTCCTGTCTACCCACGATGCGGCTGAGGGCATCCGCTCCTTCGTGGAGAAGCGCAAGCCGGTGTGGCGCCATGGCTAGAGGTCCGGCAGGAGCGGCCGGGCCTCTAACGGGAGAAGAATCCGCGCTTGACGTCTGTTTCTGCGGTGGAGGACAGTTCCTTTATCCGCGCCTGGAGCTGTTTCACCTTGGCCTCCAGGTTCTGCTTCACTGACTCGGTCTCGCGGCGCGCGCGCTCGATGGAGTCCTGAGCCTGCCGGGCTACGGCCGACAGCTCCTGCACGCGCCCGTCATTGGCGTCGAGATCGACCTGCATCGCCTGGATGATACGGTCCTTCTCGTTCATCTCCGAGCCGTGACGCTCCAGCGCCTCGTCATACAACTTCTGGACTTCCTGCAACTCCGTGATCTTGGAGAAGTCAGCCTTGCTCATATCCAGTCCTCCGCTTCCCTCCGCCTGCGAGGCGAACAGGAACTTGCGCAATTCGCGCTCCAGATCGTCGGGCCTGTTGGAGGCGAGCTTTGCCGCTTCCACACTGATAGCTCCGTTGAGGGTCAACGCCGTCAGCGATTGGTTCATGGTCTGCATCTTGTAGAAGGAGACGGAATTCTCCATCTCGGCTTCGATCTCCGACGTGTTGCCGTCGATGATGAGCTTGCTGATGTGCGGTGTGTTCTTGAGGATCTCCACGGCGGCCGTGAGCCCGTCCCCCTGACGGCGCTTGATCAACTTCAGGGAGACGATTCCCTGCAGGACCTGGGAAAGCTGGGTGCGCACCTGGCCCTGCTGGCCGGACGGGAAGGAGTCGATGACCCTGTCGATGGTCTGCGCGGCACAGTTGGTATGCAGGGTGGAGAAGATCAGATGCCCGGTCTCGGCGGCAGTGATGGCGGTAGCCATGGTCTCCGGATCGCGCATCTCCCCGATGACGATGACGTCCGGGTCCTGACGCAGGACATTGCGCAGCGCGTCGTGGAAGTTCAGCGTGTCCGTTCCCACCTCGCGCTGGCTGACGACGCCCACATCATCCTGCAGGAGGAACTCGATGGGATCCTCGATGGTGACGATGTGTACCGGTTGGGTCGTCAGGATCAGACGCAGGAGGGCGGCGAGGGTGGAGGACTTTCCCGAGCCGGTGGGTCCGGTGACCAGCACCAGGCCGCTGTGCAGGCCGGCGAAATCCTTGATGACCTCCGGCAGTCCCCACTCATCCAGGGTGGGGAACTCGAAGGGAATGCGGCGGAATGCGGCGGCCAGGGTACCTCGCTGATGGGTGATGGAGACGCGAAAGCGCGAGACGCCCGACAGGGAGTAGCCCAGGTCCACCCACAGGTTTTGCTCGAGCTGAGCCCTCTGGCTCTCGTTGAGCAGCGGCAGCAGCATGTTGCGGATGTCGTCGGGCTGCAGCGGTGCAGTGCCGTCCGGGATGAGCTTCTTGTCGATGCGCAACAACGGCGGTCGCATCGCCTTCAGATGCATGTCGGAGGCGTGGTAGTCCACCATGCTCCGGAGCAGGTCTTCGATTTCCATACTGGGTGAACCCCCGGCGTCCGTCGGTTCCTGGACACCCGCGAGTTATCGGGCACTCCCCCCTGGAGCAGGAATATATGGATACCTGCCAGCATGTCCATCCATGGGGGGGAACGAGTCGTCGATCTCGGAGGTCCGGAAGAATTGCCTTGCAGTACAAGGTATTCCGGACTGCCCGGATGAACCGGGCAGTCGCGGCAGCGGCGCAGTGGTGTCCAATAACTGGGCGCGCGCGACCAGGCGGCGCGCGTCGGACACACTTTCGGCCATTCGTTGGCATAGTCTGACCTGTGATGCTAACGATTTCCGGCAAGGCGGGTCCCTGGATCCTGGGGCCGTTGTTCCTTTGCGCCACGCTGCCCGGTGTCCTGGCCGCGCCGCACCGGGTGGAACGGCAGATCGGTGCGTGCATTCTGGAAGCCCCCCCTGCCTATTCCCACCGTCTCGATGCCCTGGCCGAGCAGGCCGCGCGATTGCTTCCACGGCTGCAGGCCGATCTGGGTGTGGAGCCCCGGGGTAGCTACCGCATCTTCCTCATTCCCCCGGCACCGATACAGGACGAGGAACTGCGACGGCTGGACGCCTCGGCGCCGCCGTGGGCGGCAGGATTCCTGTTTCCCGCCAGGCGCGTCGGCGGTATCCGTCTGGCCCTAGCAGGGCGCTATCCGCACGATGACATGGCGTCGGTGCTGGTTCACGAGGCCACCCACATGCTGCTCCATGATGCGGCCGGCAACCGATTGCCGCGCTGGTTCGGAGAGGGGGTCGCCACCTGGGAGGGCCGCCGCTGGGGGCTCCGGGACCTGTTCGTCTACTCGTCGGGCCTGCTGACCCACCGCCTGCCGCCGCTGGAGCAGTTGGACCCCTGGTTTCGCCAGCCGGCCCGGATCGGGATGGCTTATGCGGCGTCCTTCGACTTCGTGAACTGGGCGGTGCGCCGCCATGGCCCCGAGGTGCTGGCTACGGTGCTGCGACACGCCGCGGTGCGCCCCTTCCCCGACGCCTGGGAGGCGGCCACGGGAAGCACCCTGGCGGCATCGGAGGCCCGCTGGAGGCGGGGCAGCCTGTTGCGCTACCGTTGGATACCCGCCCTGGTGGGGACCACGGCCCTGTGGGGCGCCATCACGCTGCTGGCCTTCCTGGCCGGGGTCCGACGCCGGGCCCGGAGCCGCACGATTCTCGCCCGGTGGGACGAGGAGGAGGCAGGACGGCGGGGCGGTGAGCCCCCGGATGCAGGGCTTCCCCCAGGAGGCTCGGGCGCGATACACTAAGATATTGATCTCGTCCTACGAACGAAAGGAGGCCCCGTGGAAGACGTCTATTTCGAGAGCGTGGACTCCTACGAGGACGAACCCGGACCGAAAGATCAGCGCACGCTGGGGGCGGCAGCGCTGGAACGGCCCCTCCGCAGTCTCCCGTTGCGCAAGGCGCTCTGCCTGGAGGAGTCGCGTCCCACCATCGACGCCATCCTGCTCATGCGCAAACACAAGATGGGCAGCGTGCTCATCACCCGAGACGGAGTGCTGTCGGGTATCTTCACCGAGCGGGATGTTCTCAATCAGCTGGCCCTGGGGGA
>SMVA01009941.1_pt1 | contig 13690 bp, 14 predicted proteins | sample 2456451 | NCBI WGS metagenome assembly SMVA01 (sample SAMN11095933, study PRJNA526329) | marine sediment metagenome | biome: Marine sediment; feature: Surficial sediment; material: Deep marine sediment; isolation source: Hadal surficial sediment | place: Pacific Ocean | collected 2014-05 | depth...
ACTTGGCCCGGCTGAGGCTGTAGTTCAGGTGTTTCGGGCCGTCTTGCGTCGCGGCGATGAACGGCAGGTTGATGTCCGAGGTCATCGTGGTCGAGAGCTCCATCTTGGCCTTCTCGGCGGCCTCCTTGAGGCGCTGTAGGGCCATGGGGTCGCTCGATAGGTCGATACCCTGGTCTTTCTTGAATTCGTCGACCAACCACTTGATGACCCGCTCGTCGAAGTCGTCACCGCCCAAGTGCGTGTCGCCATTGGTTGCCTTCACCTCGAAGACGCCTTCGGCAAGCTCGAGAATCGAGATGTCGTACGTGCCGCCACCCAGGTCGAAGACGGCGATCTTTTCTTCCTTCTTTTTGTCCAGACCGTACGCCAAGGCTGCAGCCGTGGGCTCGTTGATGATTCTGAGCACCTCTAGGCCCGCGATTTTGCCGGCGTCCTTCGTTGCCTGCCGCTGGGCGTCGTTGAAATAGGCCGGCACGGTGATCACAGCCTTCTCGACGCTATGGCCAAGGTAGTCTTCGGCGGTCTGCCGCATTTTTTGGAGAATCATTGCCGAGATCTCGGGCGGCGAGTACTGCTTTCCGCCAACCTCGACCGACACGAGGTCGTTCTTTCCGGCCTTGACCGGATATGGCACCCGAGCCTTCTCCTCGGGGATCTCCGACATGCGCCTTCCCATGAAGCGCTTGATCGAAAACACCGTGTTCTGGGGATTGGTGACGGCCTGCCGTTTGGCCACCTGGCCAACCAGCCTCTCGTCGTCTTTTGTAAACGCCACGACAGAGGGTGTGGTGCGGCCACCTTCAGAGTTGGGGATCACGACAGGATCGCCACCCTCCATCACCGCAACCACCGAGTTCGTGGTCCCTAAATCGATTCCGATTACCTTCGCCATTGGCGAGTCTCCCGTTGTATACGTTGACGCATTGCTTGATTCACCAATCTGGTAACGCAAGCCACATACCGTATTTTGCTGTCATAATGACAGGAAGCCGGAGACGTAGTCCATATAGTATAAGTTGTGGTAAATGAACGCTTTATAGGAATACCAGTCAGCTATGTTTCCCTACAAGGATGACAACCCGACGATTCTCACGCCCTACCTGACCGTGGGGATTATCGTCGTGACTAGCGTCGTGTGGTTCGTGGTTCAAGGGGCCGGCGCCGGCGGCCCCATGCTCCGTTCCCTGTGCGAGTGGGGGTTGATACCGGGCGACGTAACTGGTCGGATTCCAGATGGTACGGTGGTGCCGTTGGGGCCGAACGCACAGTGCCAGCTCGGCGGGTTCGGGTGGCACACGATGGTGTCGTCGATGTTCCTGCACGGAGGCTGGCTGCACCTCATTGGCAACATGTGGTTTCTCTGGGTGTTCGGAAACAATATCGAAGACGCTATGGGCCCCGGTCGGTTTGTCGTTTTTTACCTAGTGTGCGGGCTGCTGGCTGCTGTCGCGCAGATCCTCGTCGATCCGTCGTCGGCGATTCCGATGGTTGGGGCCTCTGGCGCGATCTCCGGAATTATGGGCGCCTATCTCGTCCTCTACCCACGCGTCCGTGTGCATATGCTCGTCGTGCTCGGTTTTTTCATCACGACAATCGCGGTTCCCGCGTCGTTCATGCTGGTGTATTGGATGTTCCTGCAGCTCGTGGGATCAGTTTTCGCAGGTGGTGGTGGGGGTGGTGTCGCCTTCATGGCGCACGTTGGCGGGTTCATTGCCGGTGTGGTGCTGATAAGGCTCTTCACGAAGCCGGAATTGTTGGCCGCGCACGCTCGGATAGTGGGATAATGGGATAGTGGGACGCTCGCCTCCGTCCCGCCGATTTCCCTCATATACTATTAACATCCTCCACGAAGCCGCAGTCCGCACATGGGCATGCAAAAAATCCTCGTTGTAGAAGACGAGGAAGACATTTTCGATGTGTTGCAGTACTCGCTCTCGCGCGAGGGATTCCGCGTTCTTGGTGCCCGAGACGGGGAGGCGGGTGTCCGAATAGCGCGTGACCAATCGCCCACGCTGGTCCTCCTCGACCTGATGTTGCCTGGGACCGATGGCATCGAAGTGTGCCGGCGCCTGAAGGCGGATCCGATGACGGACAGCATTCCCATAATCATCGTGACGGCCAAGGGCGAGGAGAGCGACATCGTTCTGGGGTTGGGGATGGGTGCGGACGACTACATCACTGGCACTGGCGCGGTTCGAGCAGCGCGTAACCGGCTCTGTGTTCGGTGGTGATGTCAAAGGCAAGACTATCGAAGAAATTCTCAGCAGCGAAAGCGACTAGTCCGGATGGATCTTCCACAACTCAGGGAGAAGAAAGCAATGAGACGACGCATGTCGTGGTGTATAGCGGCTGTGGTAGGCGCGCTCGCGCTTGGTGCCAACGTCGCCACGGCACAGGTGGAGATTTCGTCCAACGCAACGAAGATCAAACTGACCGGTCGGTTGCACCTCCAGTTCAACCAAACGTCTGCGGAAGGCGCAGCACTGCCGACGACGTTCTTTGTCCGCCGGGCTAGGGTGACCGCCGAAATCACGGTCAACGATTTCATCTACGGCAAAATTCAACCGGAGTACGGTGAGGAAATCGTGGGCCTGCGGGACGCCTATATGCGGCTTCAGTTTGCGCGGTACTTTCGGGTGACGGGAGGTCAGTTCAAGCGGCCCTTTGACGTGTTCGAGTTGGTAAGCTCCACCCAGATTCTGGTGATCGAACGAGCCGGCGGCGTGCGGGGCCTGAGCGGCTGTGCGGGCATCGGAAGCGTGTGTTCGCTCAGCCGGTTCACTGAAAAGCTCTTCTATTCCGATCGCGATATCGGGGTCATGGTCGATGGTAGGATCGGCGATTGGCGGTACTCCGGGTCGGTCACGAACGGTCGTGGCCCGAACAACCGGATCGATGAGAACGGAACGAAGTCGTTCTCGGGTAGGCTCGAGTACAACTTTGCCGGCGGTAACGGGCGCGTGGGTGCGCACGTGGCCGCTCACGACTACCCGTTCACGAACCCTGTCGATAGTGCGACGAGCGATGAGTATGGGTACGCGTTCGGGGCGGACATTGACTGGGGCCGGTACGAAACTCCAGGGCTGCACGTCCAAATGGGTGTCGTGTACGGTGACAACTGGAAGAACCAGATCGGTACGACCACGGCAGATGCCTCCAAGTTCCTCACCGCACAAGGCATTGTCACTTACATGTTTCCCATCAACGACAGCCGGTTCTTCTATGCGATCGAGCCGATCGGCCGGATTGCGTGGGGTGACCCCGACAGGAGCGCGGCAGACGACGAAGGGCTCCTGCTCACACCCGGAGTCCAGCTGTACTTTACGGGTCGCAACAAGTTCGCGGTCAACCTCGACTACTACAAACCAGCGGCTTTGCCATCGGTGTACTCATTCAAGGCCCAGATGTTCTTTTACTTCTAGGGTGGTCGGGATCGAGAGGGTAGTGTAGTGGATCTCGCTTCGAGCGGCTTACTTCGAGGTGGTCCGCAAGATGGTGCGTGCCGCACTCGATGCCCATGTCAACCTGGACGCGGGGCTCGCGAGGACCGTTGGAGGCATGGACGACGAAGTCGACGATATCCACAGGACGACGTTTACGGAGATGCAAGACCGAATGCGGGAAGATCCTGACCTTATCGAACGAGCAGTGGCCTTCCTCTCGGCGTCGAAGGACTTCGAACGGGTTGCCGATCTTGCGACCAACATCGCCGAAGACGTGATCTTCATAGTCGAGGGCGAAGTGGTCCGGCACCGGGCGGGCGAACGTCCCACCCTCTAGGCCCGTACCCACACGACCCCTACGGCCGGCGCGATTTGCGCCGGCCGTTTGCTTTCCTCAAATTCCTCGCCACATGTCCACTAATCCATCGACCATCAAGGTGTTCATCAACGAACAGGCAACGCACGTTCGGAGTGGTGCGACAGTGCGTGAAGCGGTTGCCACGGCAGCCCCTGATCTGGTCGGCTCGATCGAGCGAGGTCGGGCCTACGTGACCGATGGTGTGGGCCGGAAAATCGTGGACTCGGAGTTGGTGACGGCCGGGGCGATTTATCGGGTGGTCGTTTCAGCCAGGCGATCGGAAGATCCACCGGCTACCGCGTGACACTCACCCGCGCACTTCTCCACACACTCCCGAAAGTCGAGTTGCACGTGCATCTCGACGGCTGCATTCGCCCCGCCACGATGATCGAGTTGGCGGCCGATCAGGGCGTCAGACTCCCGGCTGACACCCCGGAGGCACTCGCGAGTGCGATGCTCGTCGCTCATGCCGGCAGTTTGGAGGACTACCTAGAACGATACGACGTCACGCTGGCCGTCATGCAGTCGCGTGACGCATTGGAGCGGATCGCGTATGAATTCGTCGTCGATTCAGCTGCGGAAAACACCCGCTACGTCGAGGTTCGGTTCTGCCCGGTGTTACACATGCCATCCCTGACGCTGGCTCAGGCCGTTGAATCCTCTCTGGCTGGCCTAGAGAAGGCGCGGGCCGAAACTGGCACGATGGCTCGTCTCATCCTATGCGGCCTGCGCACGCTGAATCCATCCGTTTCGCTCGACGTGGCTCGGGCTGCGGTCGACTACAAGGAAAGCGGCGTGGTGGCCTTCGACCTGGCCGGCGGTGAGTACGGCCACCCCGCGCGCCATCATCTGGCGGCGTTCGAGTACGCGCTGGGGCGCGACCTGCCATGCACGTGCCACGCGGGTGAGGGTGACGGCCCGGACTCCATTCGCGAAGCCGTGCACGTCTGTGGTGTTCAGCGCATCGGCCACGGGACCAGGTTGTTCGAGGATCCGGACCTGGAGGCCGAGTTGATCGGTCGAGGTGTGCCACTCGAAGTGTGTTTGACTTCGAATCGACATACACACACCGTCATGGATCTTTCCCATCATCCGGTACGCCGGTACTTCGACCTGGGCGGAGTGGTGACTCTGAACACGGACAGCCGTCTCATGGATTCCACGACGATGACCGACGAATTTCTCATCGCGCACGAGAAGTTGGGATTCACCCGTTCGGAGATCGACAAGCTGATACTCAATGCCATTGACGCCTCCTTTTTGCCGGCACCTGAGAAGCAGGTGTTGCGGGCGACCGTACAATCGGAGTTGGAGTCGATAGCGTGAGAGGCTATTGGCTTTGGCAGACCTCACAGCGGATTGCCGATCTGCGAGACGGACTGGATACCTCGCTGCCGGTGCGGCTCTCGGGGTTCATAGGGATCGCGGTCATGCTCGCGTTGGCTTGGACCCTCTCTACGCACCGACGCCGCATCAACTGGCGGCTCGTTGGGCTCGGAGTGGCCCTCCAGGGGGCGCTTGGTGTCGTCGTCCTCAAGACCGCGGCTGGGCGTTGGTTGTTCCAAGTTGCCAACATTGCGTTCACCCAGCTCCTGGGCTTCACGCAGCAGGGTGCGTCGTTCCTATTCGGGAATTTGGTCAACAACAACGTCCCGGTCGGGGTGCCCTTGGGTGAACCCGCTCGGATGTCTGACCTTCAAACGGGAGAGATGTGGGCCAACACGGGTTCGTTCCTGGCCTTCAGCGTTCTGCCGACCATCATTTTCTTCGCTGCGCTGACCTCGATTCTCTACCACCTGGGCGTTCTGCAACGTATCGTCGGTGCAATTGCGTGGATCATGCGGCGGGTCATGGGTACTTCAGGTGCCGAAACCCTGTCGGTTGCGGGTAACATCTTTGTTGGCCCCACCGAGGCGCCGCTCTTGATCAAGCCCTTCATCGGCAGCATGACTTACTCCGAACTCAATACCGTCATGGTGGGTGGGTTCGCGACTATTGCTGGTGGTGTGATGGCCGCATACGTGGCGATGCTCACCCCGTATTTCTCGGATATTGCCGGCCATTTGTTGACGGCAAGTGTCATGAACGCGCCGGCTGCCCTGCTCATTTCCAAGATCCTGGTTCCGGAGGTCGATCGACCGGAGACTCGGGGCACCTCGGATGTGACGGTCGAACGCGAGGGTGTGAATCTCATCGACGCGGCGTCCTCGGGTGCAGCGCAAGGTCTCAAGCTCGCTCTCAACGTGGGCGCCATGCTGTTGGCGTTCGTGGCGCTTATCGCTTTGTTCAACGCCGTACTTGGTGCCCTGGGCGGTTTGATTGGCCTCCCGCAACTTTCGATCGAATGGCTGCTGGGATGGGTATTTCGATGGGTGGCGCTCGCCATGGGCGTTCCATGGTCGGAGGCGGGGCTCGTCGGATCGCTGATCGGAGTGAAGACGGTGCTGACCGAGTTCATCGCGTACCTCCAACTCGCGGCGAATCTCGGATCTTCTGAGCCCCTGTCACCTCGGGCGGCGGTCATCGCGACCTATGCGCTCCTAGGGTTCGCAAACCTGCCGTCGATCGCAATACAAATCGGTGGAATCGGCGGAATCGCCCCCGAGCGCCGCGGCGATCTCTCTCGGCTCGGGCTGCGCGCGATGATCGGGGGCAACCTGGCGGCCTTCTTGAGCGCGTGTTGGGCGGGGATCCTGTTGTAATGACGGACGACGTAACGCCGTCGCTTCAACAAGTCACTGACGCGATCCGTTCGCGGCTTTCGGAGCGTCCCCAAGTTGCCATCGTTCTCGGTTCGGGCCTTGGCCGATTGACTGAAGCTGTATCTGGGTCGATAGAGATTCCCTATTCCTCCATAGCCGGTTTCCCGGAGGTCACGGTAGCGGGCCATGCGGGTAAATTGGTGGCCGGGAAGTTGGAGGGTGTCTCGGTAATTCTCCAAGCCGGGCGTTTCCATTTATATGAGCGGTATTCGGCCGACATGGTCGCATTTCCGATGCGGGTCTTTGCTGAACTCGGTGTCCAAACGCTCATTGTCACCAACGCGGCGGGAGGCCTGCGGCGCTCATCGCGTACACCTGTACTGATGTTGATATGCGATCACATTAACCTCATGTGGCAGAACCCACTGCTCGGACCGGTGGTCGGAAGCGACGAGCGGTTCCCGGATATGTCGGAGCCGTACGACGCCCAGTTGAGAAATAGGGCACGCGAGGTGGCGCGGGAGATGGGCCTGGTCTTAGAGGAGGGTGTCTATGCTGGTGTGTTGGGGCCGACCTACGAAACCGCCGCAGAAATCCGGATGCTACAGCAGCTCGGTGCCGACGCCGTTGGGATGTCGACGGTGCCGGAAGTGATTGCCGCCAGGGCTCGCGGTATTCGTGTGCTCGGAATCTCTACCATCAGTAACCTTGGGACCGGAATCGCCGCGGAGCCGTTGTCGCACGACGAGGTGCTTGCCGCCGGTGCCGTGGTTGCCGGAGATCTCGAGCGACTCATCCGTGGCGTGCTGAGCGGTTTGGCTACCGCATGAAGGGTCAAAGTGTGCGGTGGCCTTGGTCGCTCCTCGCTTGTGTTGTTCTGAGTGCGGGTTGGGCAATCCCGGCCGCCGCCCAAAAACTCGATACTGTCGTGGTCATCAACGGAGACCGCATCACCGGCGAGATCAAGCAGATGGAGCGCGGGCGGCTCCAGTACAAGACCGACGACATGGGGACGCTGTCGATCAAGTGGCACAAGGTACTGCGGCTTTGGAGTCCCTTCTTCTTCGAGGTCGAGATGTCGGACGGGCGGAAATTCTTCGGGTCTCTGTCCATTCCCGATCGCGATTCGGTGATCGTTGTCTCGCTGCTCCGGGAAGACACGTTGGACGTCTGGGATGTCGTCGAGATAACGCCGATCAAACGGACTTTCTTGTCGAGGCTGAATGGGTTCTTCGATTTAGGCTTCACGTTCGCCCGTGCGAACGGTGCGCTCACGCTCAACACCAACGGGGAGGTGGCATACCGCGGTGAGCGGGCGGGCATTGGCGTCGACTACAACACCTACGTACAACAACAGGACAGTGTCGCCAAAACCTCGCGAATCGGTGTCACGTTAAAGAGCGACTATTTCTTCAAGGAGCGCTGGGCGCTGTCAGCGTCGTTCGGATTGCAGTCGAACGACGAATTGGGTCTGGAACTTCGGCGCTCGCTGATAGCGTCGCTCAATCGTTCGATCGTTCATACGAACAGGGTCGAGTTCCGAGGCGGCCTCGGCCTCACGCGCACGAATGAGAATTTTGCCACGTCGGATACCAACGCCATCAACCTGGAGGGACTCATTACGACCAGTTTCGACTGGTTCAAATATGACTCTCCCAAGCTCGATCTCACCACGACACTGGACCTGTTCCCGAGCCTCACGACGAAGAACCGGATCCGCATCGAGTATACCATCCGGTCGGATTACGAATTGTTGAACGACTTCACGATTGGCCTTCAGTTCCGGTACTCCTTCGACAGCAACCCTCCCAATAAGGAACTGACCCGTACCGACTATACGGTTTCATTCACTATTGGGTGGAAGTTCAATAGGTAGACGGCCGTCAATCGTCGATCGTCAATGGTCGACCTCTCCAAGCGTTACCATAAGTCGATGCAAATCAGCTAGTTAGAGCGTCTGGGTGCGGGCTCCTACAACCCCAAGCCTCCCCAACGCAACCCTCTCCCGCCACCTTGTGTCTATCAACCAGAACAAAGCTCGAGACTTGAGGGACTGGGTGGACGAATTACAGATGGTCGCCGGTGTGCGAGCCGGCGATGCGGTAGCGGAACGCGAGTTGTACGAGGCCAATGTGGACCGGGTTTTTCGCCTCGCGTACCGCATGACCGGTGATGAAGACCAGGCGCGCGAATTCGCGCAGGACACGTTTGTCCGGGTCTTCGAACGTATTGACCAGTTCCGCGGTGAAGCAGCTCTGAGCACTTGGATAAGAGCAATAGCAATGACTGTGATTCTGAACGGACTGAGAAAAGTGAAGCGGTTTCACCAGCGCGAAGCCGATCTCGAAGCGGCGGCAGGAATCGGTGCGCACGATCGCCAAGCCGAGCCGGATCTCAAAGAGCGGTTGCGTTCGGCGGTGGAGTCGTTGCCCGAGAAATACAAGGCCGTGTTCGTGATGCACGATGTCGAGGGATACACGCACGAGGAGATTGGTGCCGCACTGAAGATGCCGGTCGGCACGTCCAAGGCGCAGCTATCGAGAGCACGAGCGAAACTGCGGCGGTCTCTCGTGGAGTTTGCCGGAGAGATGGCCACATGACTGATGACAGATTCGACAAGGCGTTGAAGGAAATGGCCGAGGAGTACAACGAGCCTCCCGTGACCCCGCGAGAGGAAATGTGGACGCAAATCCAGGCACTTCGACTCCAGCGCCATCGCCGGAAGCGATCGCGTTTGATGCGTCTTGCTGGGTGGGGTGTCGGGATCGCCGCTGCGTTGGTGATTGGTGTAGGGATCGGACGTCGGAGCCAGCCGGAACCCCCGGTGACCCCCGACGCCGTGATGGTGTTTGGTGGCAACGACACCGATGATGCGACCGACCTCTATCAGTTTGCTGCCACGCAACACCTCGGGCAGGTGGAGGTGTTCCTCACGATGTTCCGGTTGGACGTGGGTGGCGGCCGTCCGGTGGAAGAGTCCGGGGTCGCGGCGACGGATCTTCTGTCCACCACTCGGCTGTACTTGGATTCCCCCGCGTCGGAGAACGCGCAACTCCGGAACCTGCTCGAGGACATCGAGTTGGTACTGGCGCAAATCGCGCAACTGACGCGGGACAATACTGAAGACCTGATTTTGATCGACGAATCGATCGAACAAAATGGCGTACTGCTTCGTCTCCAGTCGGTTGTGGGGGCTGACGGACGGGTGGGTGCGCAAGGAGCACTCTGATGATGAAGCGTTCAATGATCGCACTGATGCTGACCACCGTGGGCATGGCGGGTCTCCGATCCGCCGCGGCGCAGAGCCGCGTGCTTGAAGTGGAGGCGTCGGTCCTTCAGGCGGAGGTGAGTGTTGCCGAACTCGAGGCGAGCCTCATGTATCTGCGCTCGGCGCAGGATTCTGTCGACGAGCTGTACCGTCGAGCCCGGCGCGCGCTGAATGGCGGTGCGTATCTGGATGCTGCGAGGGTGTTCCGGGTGATCTATGGCGACCACCCGCGTCACGAATACGCCGCCGCCTCGATGTATTGGGAAGCGTATTCGCGCTACCGGACCCGGTCGACGCCGGAACTCGACCATGCACTGCGCGTCATCATCCAGCTCCAGCGCCAACACCCCGATGCGCGCGAAATCCATGAAGCAGAACAGCTCGCCGTGCGAATCCAGGGCGAGTTGGCCCGTCACGGTGACGCGCAAGCTGCGGAGAGCGTTGCGCGCGCGGCCGCGCCTCCGACACGGCCGGATGCCCCGAGGCCTACGCGCGCACAGGGGCAGCAGGCGAACGATGATATTCGCGTAGCGGCGCTCAACGCACTCATGCAGATGGACCCCGAGAAGGCGCTCCCGATCCTCAAGCAGGTGTTGGAAGATCGAAGCGGATCGGCGGAATTTCGGGCCAAGGCCATCTTCATCGTGTCGCAGACCGGGGCCGACGAGACGGCGGACATCCTGCTCGACGTGGCGCGGAGTGATCCGGATAGTGAAGTACGGGCCCAGGCCGTGTTCTGGCTGTCACAGGTGGGAGGCGCACGGGCAGTTGGCGCGCTCGACTCGATCTTGAACCAAACGGACGATCCGATCGTGCAGGAGAAGGCGATATTCGCGCTTTCGCAGCACAGCTCGGATCAGGCCGGTGCGGCACTGCGGAGCTTCGTGCGCCGGGATGACGCTCCACCGGAGTTGAGAGAGAAAGCGATCTTCTGGCTCGGACAACATCAGGCACCCGAGAACCATGGGTTTCTTCGTGAACTCTACACGTCGTTGGAGTCGACAGAGCTCAAGGAACGCGTGCTCTTCGCGGTTGCGCAGAACCACGCACCCGAAAATGGCGCCTGGTTGATGGAGCGGGCGATGGATCAGGCGGAAACCATTGAACTCCGCAAGCGCGCTCTGTTTTGGGCAGGTCAGGCTGGAGAGTTGGACGTGGCTCAGTTGAATCGGTTGTACGACACCATGGACGACGAAGAAATGCGCGCGCAGGTGATCTTCATCGCGTCGCAACGAAACGACCCGGCCGCCGTCGATTTGTTGATGCGAATCGCGGAGAACGATCCGAATGAGGAACTGCAATCCAAGGCGATATTTTGGCTCGGACAAACTGGCGATCCGCGGGTGCCGGAGTTCTTGCTCAAGCTGATCAACCGGCCCGACGCATGAGTAGGGCCGTCAGGTGGTCTGTGACTCTCGCCATCGCGGTATTCACTTCGATGACGATGGTGGACTGGGCTGCCGCTCAGTCCATCGGTTCACGGGTGGCGAGGGTTAACGACGGCGTTGTGATGATGAGCTTTGCAGCGCGCGAAGGGGTGTGTGGCAACGGTCGCAACATCCAAATGCGCAATCGCCACGATATGGACGATTATTGGGAAGACAATTGTGAACCCGGACCCGTTCGTGTCCTCCTCGAGGTTCGAAACGGTGAAATCACCGATATCGATACTTACGTGGGTGGCCGCTGGCGGTTAGGGGCGAACGCGACCGATTTGGGAACCGTGAGCGCTCCCGCCGCCGCCGACTATCTCCTGTCGTTGGTCACCACCCTGCCGGCCAATGCGGCCAAGGATGCCATCTTCCCGGCGTTGATCGCCGACAGCGTGGAAGCCTGGCCGGAGCTGTTGCGCATCGCGAAAGACGAGTCGATGGCACGCGAGGTCCGAAAGAATGCCGTTTTTTGGGTAGGCCAAGCGGCAACCGAAGAGGCGGTCAGCGGTTTGGCCGATATCGTCGATGAAGATGCTGGAGACCTCGAGGTGAAGGAACATGCTGTCTTCGCCTTGTCACAGATGGGCAACGACGAGTCGGTACCCATCCTGATAAGAATCGCGCGGACACACGAAAGCCGGGCGGTGCGGAAGCGGGCGATGTTCTGGCTGGGACAGAGTGCAGATCCGAGAGCCCTCGAACTTTTCGAGGAGATTCTGCTCCGTCGACCGTAGGCTACGCGCTTGCTTGTCTCGCATCGGTTGATAAGACTTCTCTGATGCGCCGACGCTCCCAACCCCGTGTAGTTCTTCTCGTCGTTTTCCTCGCCGCAGCCCACCTGAGCTGTGCGGTCAATCCGGCCACTGGCGCACGCGAGTTCATGCTGGTGTCCGAGGGGCAAGAGATTGCCATGGGTCGGAATGCCGATCCTCAGATCGTGGCGGCGTATGGTCTCTATCCCGATTCGGGAATGCAGCGATACATCCGCGGGATTGGCGAGCAGCTTGCCGCGCTCTCTGAGCGGCCGCATTTGCCTTGGACGTTCCGCGTGCTCGATGATGCCACCGTCAACGCCTTCGCGCTTCCGGGGGGGTACAACTACATCACTCGCGGCATCATGGCGTACTTCGAGTCGGAAGCCGAGTTGGTGTCGGTGATGGGGCACGAACTGGGGCACGTGACCGCGCGGCATGGCGCGCACCAGATGAGTCAGCAACAACTGGCGTCGATCGGGCTCGTCGCGACGGCGGTGCTGCTTCCGGAGAATCTTCAAGGGTTCATGGGCCTGGCCGCGGCGGGCGTCCAGATCATGTTCCTGAAGTTCTCGCGGAGTGACGAGAGCGAGGCCGACATGCTGGGCCTCAGGTACATGTCGGCCGCACGTTACGACCCCTATGAAATGCCGAACGTGTACGAGATGTTGAATTCGGTGAGCATGGCGGCCTCGGGTGGAGAACGGTTGCCGACCTGGCTCTCGACGCACCCCAATCCGATTAATCGGGGAGAGCGGATTCTGGAACTCATCGCTGCCCAGCCGAGGCCGTTGGGCACCACCGTGCGCCGGAGCGAATACCTGGCACGTCTGGAAGGGATGACATTCGGCCAGAACCCGAGAGAGGGGTTCTTTCGAGAACAGCTGTTTCTCCATCCGGAATTGGCTTTCCAGCTGGTCTATCCCGCCGGTTGGTCTACGCAAAACCAACGTTCCATGGTTGCCGCCCAGAGCCCCGAAAAAGATGCCATAATGATGCTTACGCTGGTTGATGATGCCGCGTCGGCACCGGCGGCTGCGACGGCGTTTTCGACCCAAGAAGGTCTGCAGGCTGGTACGGTCGCGCGGCGCACTATCAACGGCTTCGTAGCCGCGTCGGTGAGGTTTGAAGCAACCCTGCAGGACGGCACTCTGGCCGGGGAGGCCTATTTCATCGAATTCGACGGGAGCATCTTTCGAATTATGGGTTACTCGGCGCCGGCGGCGTGGCCCGGATATGAAACGGTCTTCCAGCGTTCAGCCCAATCGTTCGATAGGCTGACGGACCCAAGTGCGTTGAATGTGCAACCGCTCAGGTTGACCATTGTCACGACCGATCGCGCCATGACGCTCGAGCAGTTCTCGGCTCGGTATCCATCGGAGGTCGACATCGATCAACTGGCACTCCTGAACCGGCGGGGTCGCGGAGAGACGATTCCCGCCGGTACCAGGCTCAAGCGCGTGGTCGGAGGTCCGGTCCGCTAGTCTTCGAGTTCGAGATCCACCGCAATGCCCCCCACGAAGCCGGCGATGATGTTGTAGAACCAGCACGCGATCGCGGTCGCGACCCACCCAAACGCGGCGTACAGTGGCGGGACGAAGAACAGCGCGGCCCCGCGCAGCCAGCCCATTCCAGTGTCATCGCCCATGTCCGGCAGCATGCTGGCCACAATGAAGAAGGGAACGAGGAAGATGATCGTCATGACGAAATACATCATGGCGGCCATGTTGGCGG
>SMVA01123167.1_pt1 | contig 13688 bp, 12 predicted proteins | sample 2456451 | NCBI WGS metagenome assembly SMVA01 (sample SAMN11095933, study PRJNA526329) | marine sediment metagenome | biome: Marine sediment; feature: Surficial sediment; material: Deep marine sediment; isolation source: Hadal surficial sediment | place: Pacific Ocean | collected 2014-05 | depth...
CCATGCCTTTTGTTTTAAATGATGCGATAATTATAAAAAAGAAAATAGAATTATAAATAATTGCCATTTTCGGAACCCTTTCAAGAGAGCTAAATGATATCTTATTAGTATCTTTGCCCTTCAATTTTTTACATTTTTAAACATGAATACTTTACAAGATTTTAATTTCGAAAATAAAAAAGCACTTATTAGAGTGGATTTCAACGTACCCTTGGATGATACATTTAAAGTAACCGATACCTCAAGAATTGAAGCAGCAAAACCAACCATTTTAAAAATATTAGAAGATGGTGGGCGTGTCATTTTGATGTCACACCTAGGCAGGCCAAAAGGCATAGAAGATCAATTTTCTTTAAGCCATATTGTTCAGCAAGTTAGTGAAGTCATTGGTGTTCAGGTCAAATTTGTTTCCAATTGTATAGGAGATGATGTAGAAAAAGCAGTGAATGAATTGGGAAATGGAGAAGTGCTATTATTAGAAAATTTAAGATTTCATCCTGAAGAAAAATCGGGTGATCAAAACTTTGCAGAAAAGCTTTCAAAACTTGGAGATATCTACGTAAACGATGCTTTTGGAACCGCACATCGAGCTCATGCATCAACAACTACAATAGCACAATATTTTTCAAAAAATAAGTGTTTCGGTTTATTGATGGCTAAAGAAATTGAAAGTTTAAATGCCATATTACATAACAGTATAAAACCTGTAACGGCAATTATCGGAGGAGCAAAAGTTTCTTCGAAAATTGATGTGATAAAAAATATAATTGATAAAGTTGATAATATAATCATTGGTGGCGGTATGGCATTTACGTTTATCAAGGTCAAAGGTGGAAAAATTGGCGATTCCTTGGTCGAAAATGACAAATTAGATGTTGCTCAGGATATTTTAAATCTTGCAAAAGCTAAAAATACGCGTATTCATTTACCTATTGATGTTATCGGAGCTGATGCCTTTAGTGAAACTGCAAATACTCAAATTTTCCCTTCCAATGAAATTCCTGATGGATGGCAAGGATTAGATGCCGGGCCAAAAACGAATGTTGGCTTTTCATATATTGTAGCCGAATCAAAAACTATTTTATGGAATGGGCCATTAGGTGTTTTTGAAATGGAAAAATTTGCTAAAGGAACCATCGAAATAGGAAATGCCATAGCAGAGGCTACCGAAGATGGAGCCTTTTCTTTAGTTGGAGGCGGAGATTCTGTTGCCGCGGTTAAACAATTTGGTTTGGCTGATAAAATGAGTTATATATCAACTGGAGGCGGAGCCATGCTGGAAATGCTGGAAGGAAAAAAATTACCCGGTATTGAAGCCATCATGAACTAAATTCAGAAAATTGATCATCGAATAACTCCTGCGCCTATAGTCAAATTCAATAAAACACAATAAATACGAATAAATGAAATACACTACCCTAACCAACACAGATATAAAAGTCAGTAAAATCTGTTTAGGTACCATGACCTTCGGTGAACAGAATTCTGAAAGTGAAGCACATCAACAATTGGACTATGCTGTTGATCAAGGTATAAATTTTATAGATACAGCAGAATTATATTCGGTTCCCGGAAGAAAAGAAACACAAGGAAGCACAGAGAAATTTATTGGAAGCTGGTTAAAAAATCAAAAACGCGATAGCCTTGTCATAGGAACAAAAATTACCGGCCCAAACCCTGGATTAACTTATATTAGAGATAATATGGGATTCTCAAACGAAGCAATAGATGATGCAATTGAGAAAAGCCTAAACCGATTACAAACTGATTATATTGATTTGTATCAATTACATTGGCCGGAACGAAATGCTAATTTTTTCGGTAAAAGAAATTATAAGCATAATACTGATGAAAGGTGGGAGGATAACTTTAAAGAAGTTATTCAAAAATTGGACTCATTGGTCAAGGAAGGAAAAATCAGGCATTATGGACTTTCAAATGAAACTTCCTGGGGATTGATGCGGCATTTAAATGAAAGTGAGAAAAATGATTTAACCAGGTGTAAAACTGTCCAAAATGCATATTCCCTATTGAATAGAACCTATGAAATGGGCATGGCTGAAATTTCCATACGGGAAAATGTAGGGCTATTGGCATATTCACCTTTGGCCTTTGGGGCATTGAGTGGTAAATATTTAAACAATGTTTCGAAAGAGTATCGAATGGAAAAATTTCCTCAACTAAAATTAATGCGTAAATATTTGAGTGATCAATCCATTTTTATCACCAAAAAGTATATGGAATTGGCTCAAAAAAATAATTTAAGTTTGACCCAATTGGCCCTCGCTTTTATCAATCAGCAACCTTTTGTGACCTGTAATATCATTGGTGCTACAACAATGGGACAACTTAAAGAAAATATTGGAAGTATTGAAATCGACTTATCTCAGGAAATTTTAGAAGAAATTAATAATATCAATGAGCTACAACCGAATCCAGCACCCTAAATTCTAAGAAGGCCATTTCAAATCGATCATGAATTATTTTCCCTCTCACTTCTCCCTTTCTGATAACTTCACAAAAACCTTTTTTTTCGTCGTGGGCATCACCAAAATCGTCAATATCAAAGCCATCAACAAAATAAACTGTTCCATCAATTCTAACAGCCAAATCACATCCTTTGGGAGAATCCATATCAAAGTTGCATTGACCACATGAAACTTCAACAATTTGTGTTATTTCTTTCTTTTCTGAACAAGAAAAAGCAATTATAATACCCGCCAGCAATACGAATTTATTCATGTTGAAAATTTAATTAATACCCTAGTTTTTTTCTTACTCTTTGTAAAACTTCATTTGCTATAATAGATGCTTTTCTAGCTCCTATTTCTAAGGCTTTGTCAATTTCATTCAAATTATTCATATAATGATGGTATAATTCACGCTCCTTAGAATATTTATTAATGATCAATTCAAAAAATGCTTGTTTGGCATGGCCATAACCATAATTCCCCCCTTTATAATTAGTTCTCATTTCTTCAATTTGAACCTCCTTAGCAACCAATTTATACAATGCAAACAAATTACAAGTATCTGGATTTTTAGGTTCCTCCAGAGGAGTGGAATCTGTTTTAATTTTCATAATTTGCTTGCGCAACAGTTTATCCGATAAGAATATATCGATAATATTTCCTTTGGACTTACTCATTTTTTCACCGTCAGTTCCGGGCACATACATGGTGTTTTCCTGCACTTTTGCTATCGGAGGCACCAAGGTATGACCCATTTGATTGTTAAACCTGTTGGCAACATCACGAGTCATTTCCAAATGTTGTAATTGGTCTTTCCCAACAGGAACCACCTCAGCATCATATAATAAAATATCAGCTGCCATTAACATGGGATAACTGAATAAACCTGAATTAACATCCTGCATTCGGTCTGCTTTATCCTTAAAACTATGTGCCAATGTCAAACGCTGATAGGGATAAAAACAACTCAAATACCAAGTCAATTCAGCAACTTGAGGGACATCACTTTGACGATAAAAAACCATTTTTTCGACATCCAGTCCAAATGCCAGCCAAGTGGCCGCCGTGCTATACGTATTTTGTTTTAAAATTTTACCATCCTTAATTTGAGTAAGCGAATGCATATCTGCAATGAACAAAAAAGATTCTTCTTTTGAGTTTTTTGACATTTCAATTGCCGGAATTATAGCTCCCAATAAATTACCCAGATGTGGCGTTCCCGTACTTTGTACACCGGTAAGTATTCTTGACATTAATTTTATATTAAAAATAATTAAAAGGCAAAAATACATATTTCGTATTTACCATTTAAATTTATTTAAGCACAATAAAAGCCATATGGCAATTCTTTTTTAGGATTAAATTCAATTATTTTTTAAATAATCCCGATACATACAAAATGACAACAGCACCAACAACCGAAGTAATTAAAGACCCTATTATTCCCTCACCTGCACTCATCCCAATGACACCAAAAATCCAGCCACCCACAGAACCACCAATAATTCCAAGTACAATATTAATTAATAAACCAAATCCGCCGCCTTTCATAATTTTTCCGGCCAGCCAGCCCGCAATAGCTCCAATAATAATAGAATACAAAAACCCCATAATTTATTTATTTAAATAAAATAATCAATAAATTTAATCAATTATCATATATGATATGACCATTTTAAAATAAACTATGAACATATAAATGTTAAGAAAACACTAGGGTAAATAGATTTCATTGATTAAAAAATTATATTTTGAAAAATATGGAAATTATTAAAATTCATTTATTTCATTGTGGCGAGCATGGTTTTTTCTCCGGGGACTTTATTCTTTTTTATAGATGTATCTACAAACGAACTTCAATATTAGTTGACAGGAAAAGTTCAAAAAACAAAATAAGGACTTCAAAATTGCAAAAATATTTTTGAAAATAATTTAAGTGTTTGTATATTTCCGGAGGAAAAGGATCCGGATGATGAAAGTGTTCTATTAAATTTTATTCAAAACGTTGCTTTTCGCTTGGCTGAAGAAAATCAACTACCCATTGTACCTAACTCCTTTTTAGATTATAAAAAATACATTCTTATACTTTTTTCAGTGGTGGCCCCGGAAAATTAAAGGCCTTAGTACACAATATTATTCCCACTAATGAAGCCGGTTTAAGTGATAGAAATTCGATAAAAATCAGAATGCCAAAACCTTAATAATTCATTGACTCATGATAAAAGTTATATGAAAAGTTCAATCAAATAATTTGGAATTTTAATGGAAAATATAATCTACTATGATTCAAAAGAAGAAAACCTCAATGTGATATCACATGCTATAGGGTTGGTCTTAAGTATAATTGCTCTTATTTTACTGGTAATTTATTCAAGTAAATATGGAAGTGCCAAACACATTATAAGTTTTAGTATTTATGGTGTGAGTTTAATTGTATTATATGCGGCATCAACATTTTATCATAATTCGAAAACGTCAAAATTAAGGCAAAGATTAAATATTTTTGATCATGCTTCAATATACGTCCTAATTGCCGGAACCTATACTCCGTTTACAATGGTCATATTAGAAGGCTGGGTTGGCTGGACAATTTTTGGAATTTCCTGGGGATTGGCTTTTACGGGCATAATACTCAAACTTTTTTACACAGGTAAATATGATAGAATTTCTACTATTGCCTATGTATTGATAGGTTGGTTGATCGTTTTTGCTTTAAAACCTTTAATTAATAATTTTCCTTTTAATGGACTCATGTGGCTTTTAACAGGAGGTGTTTTATATACTATTGGTGCCGTTTTATACCGTATTAAAAGCATAAAATATAACCATTTTATTTTCCATGTTTTTGTATTATTAGCTAGTATCAGTCACTTTATAGCTGTCTTTTTTTATATTTTGCCAAAATGATTTTATAGGAAAATCCATTAGAAGTTAAAACCGTTTAAACTCGCATTATGCATTAGAACTTCGTGATGAGACTTGAAAATACTATAAAAACTAGTGTTTTCTTAATTTTAGCATAGCACCGTTATGGTTAAATAAAAAAATCAGCGAAGCGCTAGGTTTTGAAGTGTTTTCATGATGTAATACCCGCCTGCCGGCGAGGCAGGGATTTTCTAGTGCATAATGCGGGTTAAATGATTACCCTTGACAAAAATTACAAAACCGGTCAACACTGATCAGGGACGAATACTTTTTCTTTTCACTACAAACATTATTCTTCCTTCTGGTGTAAATATCGTGTAAGTTGCATGGATAAATCTAGTAAAATAATTTTTGCATTGCCATTTCTTTCAATATGATAAATGGCATCTTCCAAGGCCGAATTTATGTTTTCAATATTTCCTCCATGCACAAAGGGAGCAAATTTATTCAAATCAAATTCTGAAGTTAGCGAATCAAAAAATACCAATTCATTTGCCTTATAATTTGCCAGTAATGCCTGACGAAAAAAATGAGAACAATAATGCAAAAATCTTTTTTGTGTTTCCCTTCCTGTTTTAGAAATTTCATCGCTCCAGGTAATCAGATCCTGAATTACACTGGCATTTCCTTTAACTTTAAAGGCTGATCTTACCCAAGTTATAAACCATTTTTCAAAAATTTGTTCATTGTCATTGTTGAGGATTAAATGTTGGGCTTTATTCCAATTTCCTTGTGCCTGATGTGCAATTTTAGCAGCACTTTTGTCATCAATGGCATGTTCTAAAATCAGGGTGCTTTTGATCTCACTTTCTGAAAGCGATTTAAAATGTAAAACCTGACAACGAGATAGAATGGTTTTAATAATTTGTTCTTCATTCTCGGTAATTAATAAAAGTAAAGTTTCTTTTGGAGGTTCTTCAATTAGTTTTAATAGTTTATTGGCCGCTGCTGTATTCATCTTTTCTGCCATCCAAATAATCATTACTTTATAACCCCCTTCATAGGATTTTAAAATTAATTTTTTGACAATTTCCTCGGCTTCATCTACACCAATCTGACCTTGTTTATTTTCAATCCCCAGTTGCTGATACCAATTGAATAAACTTCCATATGGATTATTTTGAATGAATTCTCTCCACTCTGTCATAAACAAACTGCTCACAGGATGCTTTTTAACTCTGTCATTAGAGGCTACCGGAAAGGCGAAATGCAAATCGGGATGTGCTATTTTTTCGAATTTTAAATTACATGTTTTATCTCCTGTATTATTCTCACCGTTTGTATTTTTGCATAAAATATACTGGGCATAGGCTATTGCCATAGGTAAGGCACCGCTACCTGTTGGAGCAACAAAAAGTTGCGCATGAGAAACCCTTCCATTCGCTACCGTTTGAATTAAATGTTTTTTAATATTTTCTTGCCCGATAATGTTTTTAAAAAGCATAAGGTATATTATGAAGTTACAAAGGAAATAAAAAGTTAGGAGTTATTTGATGATTCTTATACTATTTTCCTTTAACCCGCATTATGCAATAGAACTTCGTTATGAAGGTTCCAAACATAATAAAATATGGTGTTTTATATCCCGATGGCTATCGGGATTTAGCACTCCGATAGCTATCGGGGTCGTTATGGTTAAACTTAAAAACACAGTAAAGTCATATTTTGAAATGGTTGGAAGCTGTAATAGATTTTCTAGTGGATAAAGCGGGTTTAACAAATATTGCATAAAAAAATAGTATATTTACAGATAAAATAATACGAACTTTCATTGAGGTTTTAAAATATTCTCAATTCAAAATATAGAGATTTTATGGGCTGCAATACGTGCTCAACTACATCAAATGGATTGCCATTAGGTTGTAAAAATAATGGTGCTTGTGCCTCGGGAAGCTGTGATAAATTAACGGTTTTTGATTGGCTTTCAAATATGACTTTACCCAATAATCAAAAACCTTTTGATATTGTAGAAGTCCGTTTTAAAAATGGCAGGAAATCATTTTACAAAAACACGAAAAATATTTCGCTTAGTATAGGAGATATAATTGCCGTTGAAGTTTCACCGGGTCATGATATTGGGGTTATTACCTTAATGGGTGAATTGGTTAAGGTTCAGATGCGTAAAAAAAACGTTTCCATTGAAAGTGAAGAGATTAAGCAAGTGTATCGCAAAGCTAGCCAAAAGGATATTGATATTTGGGTAGCTGCCCGTGAAAAAGAACCTGAAGTTCAAAAAAAATCCAGACTTATTATAAGTCGTTTAGGGTTAAAAATGAAACTTTCGGATATTGAATTTCAAGGAGATGGAAACAAAGCAACTTTTTATTATACCGCTGATGATCGTGTGGATTTCAGGCAGTTAATTCGAGAATTAGCGGGCACATTTAGCATTCGTGTTGAAATGAAACAAGTCGGACTTCGTCAGGAAGCTGCGCGTTTAGGTGGAATAGGCTCTTGCGGAAGAGAACTTTGCTGTTCAACCTGGTTAACCGATTTCAGATCGGTAAGTACCTCATCGGCTCGATACCAACAGTTGTCATTAAATCCCCAAAAATTGGCCGGTCAATGTGGTAAGTTAAAATGTTGTTTGAATTACGAATTGGATTCCTATTTAGATGCTTTGAAAAATTTTCCAAAAACAGATCTTTATTTACAAACTGAAAAAGGTGTTGCAGTTTTCCAAAAAATGGACATTTTTGAGGGATGGCTCTGGTATGCCTATAAAGATAATCCGGTTCATTGGCATAAATTAGGCGTTGAACAAACAAATCAAATAATTACACTCAACAAAAGTAATAAAAAAGCACAGAGCCTGGAAGAATACGCTTTAGATTTGGAACTTGAAACTCCTCTAAAGTCCAGTTTCGCTGATGTGGTAGGCCAGGACAGCCTGACAAGATTTGACAAACCAAAACGCAAAAAGAAAAGAAGAAAGGGTAGAAATTTCAATAATAAAAACACCAATAAAAACAAAAGCAATCTTCAACGAAAAAATAATTAAACAATTCAATGCAATTGACTAATATAATATCCACTACCCGAAATATAATCATATCTTTTGTCGTTATAATTGCTATAAATTCGTGTACAAAAAATATGATTTTCGACCAATATCAAAGTATTGAAAATGCTGAATGGCACAAAGATTCTATCATTAATTTTAAAATAAATTCAATTGACACCCTAAGTAAAAACAATATTTACATATCTCTTAGAAATAATAAGGACTATGAGTTTAGTAATTTATTTTTAATTGTGGGTATAAAATTTCCGGACAATTATCAGATTGTTGATACTTTGGAATATGAAATGACGACGCCTGATGGAAATTTTTTGGGTACAGGGATTACAGATGTAAAAGAAAATAAATTGGAATATAAAACCAATGTTGTTTTTCCAATAAAAGGGGAATATATTATTCATATTCAACATGCCATGCGTAAAACCAGAAATGTCGAAGGAATTATTTTTCTAAATGGTATATCAGATGTAGGATTACAAATTGAAAAAGCAAATTAATAATGGCTAAAAAAAATAAAAAAACTACAACTTCAAGAATAACCAAATGGATTTGGAGATTATTTTTAGGTGGAATATCATTTATATTTCTCATTTTTTTATTGGCCTCATTGGGTGTATTTGGAAAACTACCCACCTTTGAAGAATTAGAAAATACTGAAAATAATTTAGCATCAGAAGTAATTTCATCAGATGGTAAAACACTTGGAAAATATTATCGGGAAAATCGAACACCTGTTAAATTCAAGGATTTACCACAAAATTTAATTTTGGCCTTAGTTGCTACTGAAGACGAGCGGTATTATTCGCATTCAGGAATTGATTTTTATGGTACTGCAAGAGCATTTGCCTATTTAGGTTCACGGGGAGGTGCCAGTACAATCACTCAGCAATTGGCAAAAATGCTTTTTACAAAAAAAGCATCAGGTAATATTATAAAACGAGTTATCCAAAAAATTAAGGAATGGGTGATTTCGATTCGATTGGAAAGACAATATACCAAAAATGAGATCATTACCATGTACCTCAACAAATATGATTTTGGCCATGCAGCGGTTGGAATCAGATCCGCTGCAAGAATTCATTTTGGAAAAGAACCTATAGATTTAAATATTGAAGAATCGGCTATGTTAGTTGGAATGCTCAAAAACTCATCCTTATACAATCCAATGAGCCGGCCTGAACTAGTCGAACAAAAAAGGAATATAGTATTCAAACAGATGGTAAGGAACGATTTTATGTTGGAAATAGAAAAAGATTCGCTTCAGAAAATTCCCTTAAAATTGGATATCAATTTGGAAGGTCACAGTGATGGAACTGCCACTTATTTTAGAGAATATATTCGTAATTTTATGAGAGCTTGGATCAAAGGCCACCCAAAACCTGATGGTGAAACCTATAATCTTTATCGCGATGGTTTGAAAATTTATGTAACGGTTGATTCTCGAATGCAACAATATGCAGAAGAAGCTATGAACGAGCATATGAGCAACTTGCAAGCCATATTTTTTAAACAACAAAAAAACAATAAAACGGCTCCTTTTTATGATCTAACCAATCAGGAGATTAAAGGAACCATGCTTTCTGCTGTGAAACGTTCAGATCGTTGGAGACGTATGAAAAAATCAGGTAAATCTGAAAAAGAAATTTTAGAGTCCTTTCAAAAAGAAACCGAAATGAAAATATTTTCATGGAAAGGTGACATAGATACCCTAATGACTCCTTATGATTCAATCAGGTATCATAAACATATATTACAATCTGGATTATTTTCGACTAATCCACAAACCGGACACGTAAAAGCATGGGTTGGAGGAATAAATTACAAACATTTTCAATATGATCATGTAAAACAAGGTAAACGCCAGGTAGGTTCTACCTTTAAACCCTTCGTTTATGCTACCGCTATCAATCAATTACGTTTATCTCCATGTGATGAGTTTCCCAATACTCCTTATACCATTCCGGCAGGAAAATATCATTTGGATGAAGATTGGACTCCAAGAAATGCCGGCGGTAAAAATGCATATGGTGGCTCGAAAACTTTAAAAAATGCTTTGGCGAATTCAATTAATGTAATTTCCGCCAATTTAATTGACCAAACTACACCGCAAAATGTTGTTCGCCTGGCCAAAAGCTTAGGAATTGAATCAGAAATTGTTGCGGTTCCTTCCATAGCTTTAGGCACCATTGATTTGAGTCTATACGAATTGCTAGGTGCATTGAATACATTTGCCAACCAAGGGATGTATATCAAACCTATGATGATTTTGCGAATTGAAGATAAAAACGGTACGATTTTAGAAGAATTTACACCGGAAATTAAAGAAGTATTAAACGAGGAAATTGCATATATTATGATCAATTTAATGGAAGGAGTGACAAAATTTGGATCAGGTGTTCGATTGAGAACCTCATCAGGTAAATACCCGGATGATGTAGCAACGGGTTATCCCTATAAATTTGAAAATCCTATTGCCGGAAAAACAGGAACAACTCAAAATCAATCAGATGGTTGGTTTATGGGGCTTGTACCAAATCTATCTACCGGTATTTGGGTTGGAGCGGAAGATCGTTCTGTTCATTTTACAGATTTAGCAAGAGGCCAGGGTGCTTCGATGGCATTGCCTGTTTGGGCTTTATACATGAAAAAATGTTATGCGGATGAGGATTTAGAAATAAGTATGGAAGAATTTGAGAGGCCCGAAAACTTATCTATTCAAATTGATTGCGATACAGGAACAAAAAATAACAATGACAAAGATAAAACAACTCCCAAACCAACCGATGATATAGATTTTTAAAATGACCTTAAAAGCTTCATGGACACCATCAAATGAAACCATTGAAAACAGCAACATTTATAAAATGATGCAAAAAAACGGTTTTGAAAATTATCAAAAATTTTGGAAATGGTCAGTTGATGAAAAATCAGAATTCTGGTCGCAAACGGTTGAAAATCTCAGCATAAAACTTCAAAAAAATTATACATCAATTGTTGATATATCAATGGGTGTAGAACATGCACAATGGCTTAAAAATGCGAAACTGAATATCATTGATTCCTGTTTTCAAAATGACCCTGATGCCACAGCAATTGTTTTTCAGGAAGAATCTGGAAATATTCAAAGAATAAGTCAGAAAGAACTACAAAAACTGGTAAATCAAATTGCAAATGGTTTGATAAAAGCGGATATCAAAAAAGGTGATTTTATAGCCATTGATATGGCAATGACCGTTGAAGCAGTGGCCATTTATCTTGCAGGAATCAAAGCCGGAAACCCTGTCATAACGATTGCAGATAGTTTTACTTCGAATGAAATTGATATACGGCTTAAAATTACAAATCCTAAAATTATTTTTACGCAAGATGTTTTGCTTAGAGCCGGTAAGACTTTACCACTATATCAAAAAGTAATTGAGGCGAATGCCCCAAAAGCAATTATAATAAAAGTTGGTAATGAAGGTGTTTCTTTGAGGAAAAATGATCTTTATTTTAATGATTTTATCGTTGATAATGATCATTTTGAAAGTGTGGTTCAAAATCCGAATGACATGATTACCGTTTTATTTTCATCGGGAACTACCGGTGAACCTAAAGCCATACCCTGGACACATACAACGCCAATTAAAAGCGCATCGGATGGTTATTATCATCAAAATATTCAAAAAAATGATGTGGTATGCTGGCCCACAAATTTGGGATGGATGATGGGGCCATGGCTGGTTTTCGCCACTTTAATTAATAGAGGCACCATTGCTCTTTATTATGGTGCTCCTATTGGCAATGAATTTGGTGAATTTGTTCAAAAAGCAAAAGTTAATATGTTGGGGGTTATTCCTAGTTTTGTAAAGCAATGGAAAAATAGTAAATGCATGGAGGGCTTGGATTGGAATGCTATCAAATGTTTCAGTTCAACAGGAGAAGTTTCTAATCCTCAAGAAATGGAATATTTAATGCAACTGGCCAATAACAAACCGGTTATTGAGTATTGTGGAGGCACCGAAATTGGAGGAGGCTATATTACGAGTTCAGTTGTGCAAGACAATTTAGCCGGCGTTTTTTCCACGCAAGCATTGGGTGGTGAATTCATTTTATTAAATAAGGATAATCATCAAACCAAAAAAGGTGAAATGTTTTTAATTCCACCAATCATGGGGCTTTCAAATACGTTATTAAAAAGAGATCATTTTGAAGTTTATTATAAGGGTATTCCAAAATTTAAAGGAAAGATCTTACGCAGACATGGAGATCAGTTAGAGCAATTAGACAATAATTATTATAGGGCACAAGGTAGGGTAGATGATGCCATGAATTTAGGGGGGATTAAGGTGAGTTCTATTCAAATTGAAGAAGTAGTGAATCAACTTGGATTTGTTAAGGAATCAGCGGCCATAGCGATTTCACCTTCAGGTGGAGGCCCAAGTAATTTGGTGATTTATTTTGTTGAAAGCAAATCGGATTTCGACCATGAAGAGCGGTTTATCCAGGTCGGTAAAATTATTAAAACCAAGTTAAATCCATTATTTAAAGTTTGGAATTTAGTATTGATTGATAAATTGCCTCGAACAATTTCAGGTAAAGTGATGAGGAGGAAGTTGCGATCTGGATACGAACAAAATAATTATTCTTAAAAACACCCTCCTAAATCCTCCCTCAAGGGAGGACTTTTGACTGGTGAAGATATAAGGATTCCCTCCATGGAGAGTTAGGGACCTGTTCAGGAGGTTACAAAGGTTGGTGAATTGTGAATTAAATTCAAAATTTCGTTTAACACCCCTAAAGTCCCCTCAAGGGAACAGTTGTCGTCTTTCAATGAGAAATTTTGCTTATCTCTCTAAGTAAAGTAAACAATAATTCCCTCATTGAGCCCGCCAGACTTAGAAATGGGAGGATCAGGTAGGTGTTAAAAACGAATTGTAAATAATTTATTATTTTGAATTATATTATCTTTAGTGAACTTTGCAGTTATCTTATTGGTCTTTGCGTGAAAAATAAAAAAAAATGAAAGTAATATCATACAATGTAAACGGAATTCGAGCAGCGATTAAAAAAGGGTTTATCGATTGGCTAAAAGCGGCCAATCCAGATGTAATTTGCATTCAGGAGACCAAAGCGAATAAAGAGCAACTTGATTTGCAACTATTTGAAGACGCCGGATACCCGTATCACTATTGGTTTTCTGCTCAAAAAAAGGGATATAGCAGTGTTGCTGTTTTTTCAAAAACTAAGCCAAATCACGTGGAGTATGGTACAGGAATCGAAACAATGGA
>SMVA01092784.1_pt1 | contig 13681 bp, 12 predicted proteins | sample 2456451 | NCBI WGS metagenome assembly SMVA01 (sample SAMN11095933, study PRJNA526329) | marine sediment metagenome | biome: Marine sediment; feature: Surficial sediment; material: Deep marine sediment; isolation source: Hadal surficial sediment | place: Pacific Ocean | collected 2014-05 | depth...
AATAACAGTGCGTATTGCCGACTGAAGAACTACCTTGTGGATTCAAACAACAAACGAGGGCCCGTCATCCTGGTGAAAAATGCAGGCTAGACAAGTTGTGTCTTGTGAACAGTTTTTACCCCGCTCAGGTCGGGGCGCCACGATAGTAACGCCACAGAAACAGGCTGCCTGCGCTACGGTAGGGGGCCCAGTCCGTCACCATTGCACGCGCCTGTTTTTCGTTTAACGCCTGTTCCAGCCCCTTCAGTTTTTGCAGGGCAATGCGTAGTGCCAGGTCACCCGCCGGAAACACGTCGGCACGCCCCAGGGAAAACATCAGGTAGATCTCGGCGCTCCACACACCAAACCCCCTGAGCTCGGTAATCGCCTCGATCACGCCCTGGTCAGCCATGGCGGAAAGCCGTGGAACCTCAAAACTCTGCTCCACGATCGACTGCGCCAAACCCTGTGCATATTCAACCTTGCGTGCCGAAAGACCGGCCCTGCGTAATGCGCCTTCGGGTAATTCGAGCAGCGCCGCTGCTTCCACGCGCGGCAATAAAGCGCGCACCCGGCGCATCACCGCCGCAGCCGATTCAGTCGAAATCTGTTGGGACACTATCGTCGACAAGAAGGTTTCGAAGCCTTCAACCCGGATGCGCGGCTGGGGATATCCGACCAGCGCGAGGCCACGGCGAACATCGTCGTCGAGCTGCGCCAACGCATCGAGATGTCGATTGATTTTACCCTGATTCATAGACTGACGAAGATAGCTTTTTGGTGATAACCTGACCACTTTAATTCATCGATGGCAAACAGGAGATAACATGGCGGCATACTGGATTGCCCACGTAGAAGTAACCGACCCCGTCGCCTGCGGTGAATATGCCAGTCGGGCTACCGCGGCAATTGAAGCCCACGGCGGCGAATTTCTGGCCCGGGCCAGCCGCACTATCTGGCTCGAAGGCAAGGAACGGGCACGCAACGTGGTGATTCAGTTCCCCAGCGTCGAAGACGCCGAGCGCTGTTATCGGTCGGAGGCCTACCAGGAAGCTTTATCCTACGCCAGGAACGCGTCCATACGTGATCTTTGCATCATCGAAGGCAACTAGCTCGCAAATTGCATGAAGATGGCGCACTAGAGCAAGATTCCAGGCGTGGCGATATTAAGCGAACCCCAGGTCAGCGAGTTCCAGCGCGATGGTGTGCTGGTGTTACGTGGTGTATTCAACGACTGGATCGACAATCTGCGTGACGGCGTCGAAATCAATATGCGTGAGCCTGGTCCCTGGGGCCGCGATTACCTGGATGAAAAGCAGTCGGGCCGATTCTTCGGTGACTATTGCAACTGGCATCGTATTTCCGAATATCGAAATTTCATGTTTGATTCTTCCGCCGCCGAAATCGCCGCCGATTTAATGCAATCCGAGAGTGCTCGAATTTTTCACGAACACGTCCTGGTGAAGGAGCCCGGCACCGACAAGATCACACCCTGGCATCACGACCAGCCTTATTACTGCGTGGACGGTCGCCAGGTTTGCAGCCTGTGGATACCCCTGGATCCGGTCGGCATCGAAACCTGCCCCGAATTCATCGCCACTTCGCATCTATGGGGGCGCTGGTTTCTACCGCGAAAATTCAGCGGGGTCGATTATGACCATGACGATGACGACCTGGAAACGGTTCCCGATATTGATAACCATCGCCAGGACTATGATATTCGGCGCTGGGCGCTGGAACCCGGTGACGCCATCGCGTTTCATTTTCTCACCGTTCATGGCGCACCCTCGAACCTCTCCTCGACCCACCGCAGACGAGGATTCGTCGCTCGTTTTCTCGGTGACGACAGCGTGTACGCACGGCGATCCGGTGAGATTTCACCCCCCTTCCCCGGCCTTGAACAACGCCTCAAACCCGGTGACAAACTCGACACCGAAGAATTCCCATTGGTGTTCCCCAGGTTGGAGTGAGGAACGAACCCGAACCCACAATCAATCATTCATCCACAAAACGGCGGTCCGACGCTTCGGGTAGAGCACCAACAGTAGGCGCTTTTAGGCGATGCAGCGGTCCGACGTATCGGAGCAATTGCCGATATGCACATGGATGTGCAGTAGTAGAGCAATGCAGGAGCAATTGCCGAGAAGCGTGGTGAGAAATGTGGACTAGCTAGCGCAGAGCCGCGCGCCTGGTCACCGCACCGCCCTCTCCCAGTTTGGTTTCGGTCAGGCCGCGTTCGGCATGATTCATTTTCCAAGTCAGTATTTTTTGTGAGTATTCGAGCACCAGTGGATGGTATTCCGGATTTTCAGCCTGGTTGATAAATTCACCTGGATCCTGCTTCAAATCGAAGAATAGCGGCGGTAAAGCACTGAAGTGCACATATTTGTAGCAATGGTCTCGAATCACCGCAAGGCCGCATTGATGCAATGTTATCCCCAGATGCTTTTCCACGGTATCGTCACGTACATTGCGAAAGTCGCACTCCCAGTGGGCCTGCTGGCGCCATCCCGGCGGCATTGCACCAGTATGAATTGCCGGCAGCAGGGAAAATCCGTCGCACTGGCTGGGCACATCGATACCGAGCCAGTCGAGCATGCTCGGCATCAGGTCGACATTCTCGGTAAATCCCTCAATTTGTGTCCCCCGGCTGGCATCGGCCTGATTTCTCGGATCACGAATGATCAATGGAATATGGTAGGACTGGTCGAAATAACCCAGCTTGTTCATCAGCCAGTGGTCGCCCAATTGCTCACCGTGATCGGAAGTGAAAATAATCAGGGTACTGTGCCAGTGCCCGCCGGCCTTTAAATGGCCAAACAGGCGACCCAGGTTATCATCGACCTGGCTCATCAGACCATAGTAACTGGCCTTGTCCTGCTGGCTCTGGCGAATCGAATCGGGTGCCCGAAATTTGCGGTTGTGATTAATATAAAAGTCCAGCAGCGGGTGCTGCATGGCCTCCTGGTCCGGATTCTCGCAGCGTGAGGGCTCAGCCATTGCCGCTGGATCGTATAGCCGGTTATAGGGTTCGGGCGCCACAAAGGGAGGATGCGGACGCAGCAGCGACAAATGCGTAATCCAGGGTTTTTCCTGCCGGTTAATCCATTCCATGCAATTATCGACCATAAAATGGGCTTCGTCGTCTTCAGCCTTGATCGCCAGCGGTAACGGGGATTCACCGCCCTGCGCCCAATCGGTACCTTCGGCCTTGATGCCGTACAAAGACTTTAGCGATTCCGGTATCGAATAACCCTTGTCTCTCAAATTATTCGCCCAGTCCAGGCTTGCATTCTCGAAGATAGGGGTGAAGTCTCCGATGCCGGGCAAGGGTTCGCTGTAATGTGACAGGCGCGGATCATCGGGGTCGAGCCCGCGCGGATCTGCTGCAGTATCGGTGTAACCAAATAACGAGGGATCGTAACCCGCAGCCCTGACTTCCAGCGCCCAGTTGGTGAAGCGACTGTCCACCGGAGCGCCGTTGGTCACGCAACGGTGATTCTGTAAATACATGCCGGTATGCATCGAAGTTCTACTCGGGGCACATTCCAGGGCCTGCGCATAGTGATTTTTGAACAGGACACCCTCGCTGGCGAGCGCATCCAGATGGGGGGTTTTTACCTGGCAGTGGTCGAGTGCCGAGAGGCATTCACCACGCCACTGGTCGGCGGTAATAAACAGAATATTCATAAGTTTTACTCTACTTGCTACCAGGTAATACTAGCTCATTAACAGCGCATCGTAAGGACAGGACACCATATTTTCATATCCATCCCCGGTGACCAGTAACTGGTCTTCCAGCTTGATCCCGTCGGGCCCGCCGACTTCACCGATATAGGCCTCCACACACAGCATCATACCCGCTTCCAGCACACCCTCGTAACCGCGCTCTTCCCAGTCGATCGGGTACTTGATCGCCGGCCACTCGTCGCACAGGCCAACACCATGAAACTTGGACCCATAGCGTTGCGGAATATACTTTTCCGGCAAATGGTGCCCCTGCTCGGTGAGTTCGCGAAAACTGATTCCCGGCCTGACCAGCTCCGCATTGGTCACGATATGTTCAAGCGCAAGCTTGTGCATGTCCTTTTGACGTTGCGTGGGTTGTCCGTCACCGATGAACCAACTGCGCGAAATATCGGTACACATGCCATAGCAACCGATTAAATCGGTATCGAAAGAAAGGATTTCATTGTTGCCGATAACGCGTGGTCCACATTCCTGAAACCAAGGATTGGTGCGTTGGCCGGTAGACAGTATGCGGGTTTCGATCCATTCACCGCCACGGCGAATATTGGCTTTATGCAACTCGGCCCAAACATCGTTTTCGGTCATTCCCGGTTGGGTAAGCTCGCGCATTTCGGCGATCGACGCTTCGCAGGCGTGTATCGCGCAGCGCATCGCCAGGATCTCGTCCGGCCCTTTAATAGCGCGCGTATGCTCCATCAAGGCTTCACCGTCCATGACTTCGACACCCGCCGCATCGAGCGCGCGCAGGCCGGCTATCTGGATTTTATCGACCGCTACCCTGCGCCCCGAACCGACGTGTTGCTGTAACAGGTCAAGGATCTGAGCGACGAATTTGTCAGCTTTTTCTTCGGTTCGCTGTGCAGTTGCGAAATAGAAGAATGAAGCGCCCGCACGCACTTCGTCTATCAGCGGGTTGTATTCCGACATATAGGCATAACCGCCGTACTCCCATAAAACCATGTGACCATCGCGGGTTATCAGGCAGGCCCGGAAAGGATTGTGCGCGTTCCACAACTGCATATGCGTGGTATCGGTGGCATAGCGGATCGACAGCGGATCGAACAGCAACACCGCATCGAGGTCGGCGGCGGCTAGCCCGGCGAGGATGCGATCGAATCGATACTGTCGCATCACCGGTAAATCCGGACATTGCAGGCCCGCCGCCTCCCATTCGGCGTATGCCATCGGGGTAGGCCCGATTTCGATACGATCATTGTCATCCGGGGTGTTATCGGGTCGCATCGCCGGTCGCCTGCCGGGATCGACCTTCGGCTCAGGGATTGAATGTGGATTATTGGGCATATTGTTATGCTCGGAGTCGCTCACCCCTGGCGTCGAACGGGGCATTCTCAAGAATGACTGCGGCATGAGGCCGTCCAAGTACGGCAATTTCCAGTTTGGTATCAGTCAGCGCGTGTTCGGTTTTGACAAAGCACAGTGCCAGCGACTGCTTCACACTGTGTCCGTAGGCGCCTGAACTGACACGCCCCACCGGGGTGCCATCGACGAGGAATACCGGTTCGCCCCCGCTGGCATCGGCGTTGGTTGCTTCGATCCGCACCATCACCAGTTTTTCCCGCGGGGGCTTGTCCTTGATCGCGAGATAGGCGTCACGACCCAGAAACTCGGGCTTGTCGAGTTTAATCAAGCGCTCCATCCCCACCTCCTGGGGCCAGTATTCGGGTGAATATTCGCGGCTCCAGCTGCCATAGCCTTTTTCGACCCTAAGCGACAGCAAGGCGCGCCCGCCAACCGGCCTGGCGCCGAAGTCTTTGCCTGTTTCCAGCAAAGCTTCATATAATTCGAGTTGACGTTCCACGGGCACGTAGATTTCCCAACCCAGATCACCGCTGAAAGAAACCCGGATGGCGACCGCATCGATACCCGCTATGTGGATTTTCCGGCTGCGCATGAACTTGAAGGCATCATTCGACATGTCGGTGTCGGTCAGCTTTCCGAGCAGGTCTCGCGCATTGGGCCCGGCCACATTGAAGCCCGCCCAGGCTTCGGTAAAACTCTCGAAGCTGACAGTTTCCACTTTTTCGACCATGTTGAAATAACGCTGGTGGTAGCGCTCCGCGATGCCGGAGCCAATCATCAGGAAGTCTTCTTCACCGAGTTTGGTTATGGTGAAATCACCCGCGATGCCACCGCGCAAACCAATCAACGGGGTCAGGCAGGAACGACCTGTTTCAGCGGGCACATGATTCGCCACCAGGCGATCGAGGTAGTCGGCCGAACCCTCGCCTCGAATCCGATACTTGGCGAAGTTGGATACATCGATGATGCCGACCGCTTCGCGTAAGGCGCGGCATTCCGCGGCGACCGGCTCGAACCAGTTCTGCCGCTCGAAGCCATAGGTTTCGACTGGCTCCATGCCCTCAGGCGCGTACCAGAGGGGATGTTCGTAGCCATAGCTGAGTCCGAAAACGGCGCCGAGCTGCTTTTGTTTTTCATAGGCCGGGCGGGTTTTGAGCGGGCGTCCGGCTTCGCGTTCCTCGTAGGGGAAGTGGATTTTATATCGATGGGAGTATTGATCCAGGGTACGCGCTTTGGTAAACGGCTTGCTCGCCCAGTTGCCGAAGCGCGCCAGGTCCCAGGGAAACAGGTCCATTTCCGGCTCGCCTTCGATAATCCACTGCGCCAGCGTCAGGCCAAGCCCGCCAGATTGGGAAAAGCCCGGGATGATGCCGCAACAGCAAAAGTAATTGTGTAATTCAGGCACAGGCCCGATCAACGCCGAACTATCGGGCGACCAGATCATCGGCCCATTGATGACACGCTTGACCCCAGCCTCGGTCAGCACCGGGACGCGCTCGAAAGCACGCAACAGGTTTTCTTCGATGCGTTCCAGGTCGTCATTGAGCAACTCGTGGCCAAAGTCCATCGGCGTACCCTGCTCGGCCCAGTAACGCCCGTCCTTTTCATAGGCGCCCACCAGCAGGCCCTGCCCTTCCTGGCGCAGGTAATACTCGCCGTCACGATCGGCGATCAGCGGCAGACGCTTGCCCAGCGCTTCAATTTCGGGGATGGTTTCGGTAACGAAATACTGGTGTTCGAGCGGCATCAACGGCAATTCGAAACCGGCCATGGCGGCCACTTCACGCGCCCACAGGCCAGCCGCGTTGACCACCACATCGGCATGGATAGACCCCTGTTCGGTTTCCACATCCCAGCTTCCATCCTGGCGTTGCCTGGTCGCGACAACCGGGGTAAAGCGATGTACTTCCGCGCCACGCTGGCGCGCACCCCTGGCATAGGCATGGGTCACGCCGGAAGGGTCGACATTGCCACCGTCGGGTTCGTACATGATGCAGCGAATATCGTCAAAGTTGGCCAGCGGATGCAGCCGCTCGGCTTCATCACGGCTCAATTCGTGGAATTCGACCTGAAAATACCTGGCCTTGGCGGCCTGTATACGCAGCTGGTGTTCGCGGTCCCTGGTCTGCGCCAGATAAAGCGCACCTGGCTGAAAAATACCGCAGCCCTGTCCGGTTTCGCGTTCGAGCTCGGCGTAGAGCTGCATGGTGTAATACTGCAGCTTTGAAATATTATTATGGTCGTGCAAACCATGGATGCCAGCGGCGGCGTGCCAGGTCGAACCCGAGGTCAGCTCATTACGCTCGAGCAATACCACGTCGCTCCAGCCGAGTTTGGTGAGGTGGTATAAAATCGAACAGCCGATGAGACCGCCACCGATAACCACGGCCTGTGCATGGGTTTTCATGATGGATTAGCCGATGACATCGGTGGTTGATCGATAATTTCCGGCAATATCGCCGGGGCGTTTATGCCGCGCTGGCACTGTATGCCAGATGTGTCTCCACGATCGCCTCTAGTTCACGCAGAAAGCACAGCACTTCGTCGGCGCTATTGTAGTGGCACATGGAAACGCGGATACAGGTAGGACGTCCCAGCGGTTCGAGGATATTTCCGGAAAAATAATCGGCCTTGCGAACATGGGTGCGAATACCCCTTGCATTGAGTTCGGCGACAACCTCGGCGCAGGGTTTACCCTCGACGATGATCGACACCATGCCCTCGCGGGCGGGATTATCGTAGCCGCCGATGAGAAAAATCGCCGCCATGTGGCGCAGGCCCGACTGGGATTCGTCGCCATTTATCATCAGCTCGACCAGGCCCTTCTCATGCTCACCGATGGCCTCGCCGGCCGCCATCAGGCGCACCCGCCGGTCCTCGGAATCGGTAAAGTTTGAACCCAGCCAATCGAGATACTCAACCACTTTGGAAGTACAGGCAAAGGCCGAAGTATCGCGGGTGCCCATTTCCCAGAAGTCGTCAGGAGTTCCATCGAGGTGATCATGCGGCAAGGTCGCGAGCCTTGGAGAGACCCAGGCAAAACCGTAATTGTGGCGTGAAAATACCTTGTAAGCCGAAATGGCGTAACCGTCTATATCGTAGGCGTCGACCTGCAGGCCGCCATGCGCGGCGTGCTGGATGCCATCGAGTATGATGATGCAATCCGGAGATACCGCGCGAATGGTTTTGACGACCGCATCGACGTCGACCGACATGCCCGTCACCGGACTGGTGTGGATTATCGTTGCCACACGGGTTTCGGAGTCGACTACCGCGGCATAAGCGTCGGCGCTTACACTTGCGCTTTCGTTATCGTGAACCACGGCGCGATATTCCTTGCCTGCGAATTCAGACCAGCGCTTGCTGGCGCTGACCGTGGCCGGATGTTCAAGCGTACTGCCGACCATATTACCCCCGGCGGCCGAGCCCAGGGCCGCCGCGCGCACCATGCGAAATAACAGTTCGGTGCCACTCTCGCCGACGAATACCGGGCCTTGTTTAACCCCGAGAAAACTGCGCATGTTGTCGCGCGCCTCGGCGATGATGCGCACCAGTTCCAGCGATGCGGGATTCTCCCGCCCCTGGTTGTCGGGAATGCCCGCCAGATGGGTATTCACTTCGACCACCGACTTCAGGGTTAAACCACCCCCGGCATTCTCGAAGAAAATTCGCGGCCCCTGGTAGGGGCAGGTATCGACGTGCAGAAACCGATCGCGGATGGCTTCCATTAGTGCTTGAGAAAACATGTTTACCTCGTATTAAGCAGATTATTGAGTGGCGGTGACAGATAGGTACAAACGTTCTTTTTGCGCACGAAGCAGCAGTGCCTCGGGATCCAGATCGCTCTGCGCGGGTTGTTCCGGTATATGGTAGTTGTAGCGATCGACGCCACGCACCAGCCAGGCGGTGGACCCGGGCTGTTTCACCTGCCGCACATGAGGCGCGATATACTGAACGTTCAAACCAATACGACGATCATCACTGCTATTGGGCCGCGAATCATGGAGTAGCCAACCATGGTGAAAAGAAGCCTGTCCGGGTTTGAGTTCGGCATGAATGGCCAGTGATTCGTCGATATCGGCGACGCGTTGATTCTGATGCAACACGTTGTGCTGGTCGAATTCACCGAGGATGTGGTCACGCTTACCCTGGACATGACTGCCTGGAATCATGCGCATACAGCCACTGTGCTCGTTCGCGGGCGAAAGCGCCAGCCACACCGAAATCTGGTCATCGCTATCCAGACCCCAGTAGGTTAAATCCTGGTGCCAGCTTACGTGCGACTCGGAATGCGCTTCCTTGATGATGTAAGTCACGTTGTTTACCAGGATATCCGGGCCGATACACTGCTCTACCACGTCAAGAATTTCGCTGTTGCCGGCGAGGCTGGCAGCCGAAGTCAGCACGGTGTGAATTTTGGCCAGGTAATGGATCGCGCCGATTTGTTTTTCGGCGCGTTCCAACTGGGCCCGATGATGCGCCGCGGCCTTCTCGTCGATGATGTCGATCGGCGCAAGAAACCCCTGCTGTTGGTACAGTTCGCGATAGTTCATTTGGGTCTGTAATCGAAGTTGTTCGAGGCGATGCTAGCACCGCAAATAATAAAAGGATAACGTTTAATAATTTATATGTTATAAAATAAATCTTTAGGTTTTAAATCAAAAATTCAGATGGATATCCGTTACCTCGAAAGCCTGATCCATGTCGCGGAGCTCGGCTCGATCGCACGCGCCGCGCGCGCACAAAACCTGACTGCCGCCGCGGTAGGACAACGCATCCTGACGCTGGAAAAGTATTTCAATGCATCCTTGTTAAATCGAAATGCGCATAAAGCCACGCCAACCGAAGCCTGTCTCAACCTGTTGCCGCAGGCACGAGAAATTGTCAGTCAATTTAACGCCATGAGCGCCCAGGTCGAACCCTCGGGCCTGGCCGGTAAATTTCACCTCGGCGCTATCTCGACCGCACTGACCGGGATCCTGCCGTCCGCGATTCGACAACTGGCGCAGATCGCGCCAAAACTGGTTCTACAGATCAAACCCGGCACGTCTAATTCGCTGTTCTCGGATTTAAGCGAGGGCAGGATCGATGCGGCGATTATTGCGCTGCCACCCTATGCCTTACCGAAAAGCTTTTCCATCGAGCTACTCTGTGACGAACCACTGGTGCTGATATCCTGTCACGCAAGCGGAAAAACCCTGCGCCAGAAATTGACCCAGAATCCCTATATCTGCTACGACCCGCAATCCTGGGGTGGCCTCAAGGCGCACCAGTTTCTGCGGGATCGTAAAATTCGTATCGAACCCTTCTATGAACTCGATGCACTGGAGGCAATCGAAAAACTGGTACATCAAGGCATGGGGGTCTCGCTGGTACCGCGTTGGGCTGGCGTGGACCTTGAAAGATCCGGGCTTACCGCCGAAATTATCAAACACGAACGCTACAGTCGAAAAGTGGTTTTAGTCTCGCGCCAGGATTGTACCCGCCCCAAGATCGTCCGGGCCTTGCAAAACGCGCTGCAAAATGCTGGAGAAAGCAATCAGAAATAAAATACATTAGTGAGATTTATCATTGCTGTCCCACCGGATCTAATAGCTCATCGCAGCCGCATAGATATTCTCGATATCGACCAGGTTGGTTTCACGCGGGGAATTGGCAATGGCACGCACCTGGCGTGCCGTTGACGCGGCCAGCGCGGAAACGTCTTCGGCAACAAATCCAATGCCGCCAAGCCCGTTTGGAACTCCGGTTTTTTTCATCAGCTCGATGATGCGTTTGGCGATTACTTCGCCCGCATCGGCTTGCGTCGCACTGCGCAGGTCAGACTGCAGATAGCCGGCGGCTTCGAAATGGCGCTCGGGAGCCGCCTCGGCGGTATAGCGGAAAACCGCCGGCGCCGACACCACCACACTAATTCCGTGGGGCACAAATGGTGACGCGACCGCATAACCATCGGTAGTCACATCCCGCATCAAGTGGGTTACCCCGTAGGACAGCGCATGACCCAGGTGAGTCCCCGAATTGCCAAAAGCCATTCCTGCCAGGGTGGCGCCAAACATCAATTGATCGCGTGCCTCATGGTCATCGGCGTCGTTGACGCCCGGTCCAGGTATTCTCCGACTATTTTCAGGGCTTTGCTCGCGGCCAGGTCGCTCCATGGATTCGCACCCTGGATCAGGGGTCGCTTCATCGGATCGGCAATTTTCGCCCACTGGGTATAGGCTTTGGCGGTATAACATTCCAGTGCGTGACAAAGCAGATCAAACCCGGTCGAGGCGACTACCCCGGCCGGCAAACTATCGCAACAAACCGGGTCGACCAGTGCTTCCTGCGGTAATAACAGCGGATTACCAAGCACGAACTTGGTATTCAAATCGTTGATGCGTAATACCGACAACGAAGTCGTCTCGGAGCCGGTACCCGAGGTAGTCGGGCAGGCCAGGTGAGGCAATAGTTTCCCCGGCATCGGCTTGCCCGCACCCAGTGGTGGCGCAAAATAGTCAAGAAAATCCGCGGTTGGATAAAGTCCATAAAGCATAGCTGCCTTGGCGGTGTCCATCACCGAACCGCCGCCCACCGAAACCAGTCCATCGAAATCGCCGTCGGCGATAAAGGCGGCGCCGCGCTCGACACTCAAATCATCTGCCTCGATACTGATTTCGTCGAAAACAGCGACATCCAGCCCGGCCTGACCGAGCGCGTCGATAACGGTCGCCACGTAGGCACTGTCTCTCATAAAGGGATCGGTGAAAAGAGCTACCCTGGTCATGCCCAGGGCGCTGGCCCGTGGCCCTGCTTCGTGCAGACAGCCGCGCCCAAAGGTCAATTTGGGAATCGCAATAGTGAAGGTATCCGCGCCCTGATCGCAGGGTTCGAAATATTGGCAGCCCATGGCCGGCTCCGGTCAGTGATTTTGGATTTGCCGAGGGAGGTATATTACGGCATTTCCGGGAAAGGACACTTGTTTTGAGAAATGCGGGTTAGTCCCAGTTACCCAGGGTCAACCGGGAAAACCCGCTGCACCGACAGGCTGGTTTTTTCTGGCGAGGAGTCAAATCGGATTCAAGAATCAAGTGCAACATGACCAGCGTACCGGGTTAATCGAATAGCCAGGCTATTTATGTAGGGCCGAATTTATTCGGCCCTGGGACTCAAGTCCATGCGGTGTTTGGTCGAATTAATTCGACCCTACAACCATTCTCTTCGCGTCCTCAGCGCCTCTGCAGGATCACCCCTTGGGCGAGTCTGTCCCCGGGGGTTCGGGATCTGTAGTGTCCGTCCAGTTCCGCTTTAATGCGTTACCCTGTCGCCCCAGATATCCTTGAGGCGGCTGTCGCGACCACAACCCCAGCGGTAGGCATTGTATCTGATTGGATTGTTGATATAGAAATCCTGATGATAGGCTTCATCACCCTTGATCGGATAGAAGGTCGCCTGTTCCAGGACCGGGGTAACCACGGTTTCACCCGGAAACATTTCAATCACTTCTTGTTTCGAATCCTCCGCCAGCAGGCGTTCGGCGTCATTGGCGACAAATATCGCGGCCAGGTAGCTATGCCCCTTGTCGCAGAACTGCCCGCGTGCGTCAAAGGGATCGATGTTGACCCAGAAATGATCGAGGATGCCCCGGTAGTCTACTACCTCAGGGTCATAGGTAATTTCGACCGCCTCGTAGTGACCGCTATGATTGCCATTGTAGGTGGGCTCTGCAAGCGAACCGCCGGTAAACCCCGATACCACGTTGCTGACACCATCGAGCTTGTCGAAATCCGCTTCCATACACCAGAAACAACCGCCGGCGAGTACCGCTGTCGCGGCGATGGCCGGTTGCGCGACTAGAATCGATATGCCGAACATTACCAGCTTAAGACTTTTATGCATTTTGACTATCCTGTGGGAATTTTGACTTTTACCGCGAGCTAGTTTGCCGCGGCTTGCCCGGCGATCGAATTCGCTTCGATAAACTGCTCGATAAGATTAACCGGTACCGCTCCGATCTGCTGGGCGCGCAGGTTACCCTGGGGATCAATAATCAAAAACCCTGGAGTACCCAAAAAACGCTGGCCGGTCAATTCTTCAAACCACCGTCCGGCCGCTTCATAGTCAATGATTAAATTGGGAAACGACAGCTCGTGTTTGTCGATGAATCGCTGTGCGGCCACTGGGTCGCGCCCGTCCAGGGATACTCCCAACACGGTTGCGTCACTATCTTGATGAAACTCATGGAAATCAACGTAATGATGCACCTCACGATTGCAGGCTATACAATCGGAGGCCCACAACATCACCACCAGCCATTTGCCTTTGCCGGCATAATCATCGAGCGCTGACGGACCCGGATTCAACCTCTCCAGCGCAGCAGCGGTGGCCACGCCGGACAGGTTGCATAACAGGATTAAGACAAATAGGCGGCGATACATTAAGAATCTACTATCTTCCGGCAACGCTAGGGACGAATGTAAGCGTAACCCTGCTCCTGCAATTCCATTATTCGCAATACACCGGCTGGAACAATTTGCACGCCTTCGACCAGAACAATTTTCTTACCGCTTTTCTTCTCCATGTTTGCCTTGGTGTTGCCGCAGGCGCTGAAAATGATGTCCTGCATGGCCAGGCTCGGAATGCGCTTGGA
>SMVA01124625.1_pt1 | contig 13671 bp, 10 predicted proteins | sample 2456451 | NCBI WGS metagenome assembly SMVA01 (sample SAMN11095933, study PRJNA526329) | marine sediment metagenome | biome: Marine sediment; feature: Surficial sediment; material: Deep marine sediment; isolation source: Hadal surficial sediment | place: Pacific Ocean | collected 2014-05 | depth...
CGATCAGCGTCGCCTTGGGTCGTGCGTCGCGAATCACATGGGCGAGTTCTCGTGCCTGGTAGGCCGTGTTGGTCGGGACCACAACGAGCCCCATTCGCACACAAGCGACGTAGCTCGCCACGAGATCGACGGAACTCTCGGCCGAGATCAAGATTCGATCTCCCCGCGAAAGCCCGAGGCGCGCCAACCGGCCCGCCCGTGTTGCGGAGAGGGCTTCGAGTTCCCCACGGCTCAGCCAGCCCCGCTCGTCATCGTGAATTTGCGGGGCCTCGGGGCGCGCATCCCAATGGCGTTTCCAGGCAGAAGAAAGGTTCGCTGCGCCGTCGGCCGTCGAATCAAAGCTCTCGCCCGGGGCGAGATGGGCGTTTTGGCGAGCCATCGGCCTAGCATAGACCACGCGAGAGGCGTCGGGAGTTCGGCGAGTTCAGCGATTCGCTGGCCCAGCCGGGCGGCGGAAACCCGATGCTCGGCTCTCGACCGGAGCCTGGCCGAGGCGAGCAGGAAAGGACTGGTTGGAAGGCGGGTCGGTGGGAAGGTCGGGATGCCCGAGGGAAACCGGAAAAATCCGTCCGGCACGGAACCGCCGATCCGCAAACGGGGTCCGACCCTGCAACTGAGACATCGTGTGTTTCTCTCCTTGATTGAGCCAGGAAAAGGGTCCGTGCGAATGGAACGCGCACGGGCCCTTTTCTTGAACCAGACACTCCACTCGCGAGCTACTCGCGCGCGGTTTTTCGCTTCGCGCGCCATTCGCGGAGGCGCGCGGCCAGGCCCGCTTCTTCGCCGCGATCGGTGGGCGTGTAGTAGACGTGGCCGCGGAGCGCCTCGGGAAGATTCTCTTCGGCGACGAAGGCGTCCTCGACGTCATGCGGATAGACGTAATCCGCGCCGTATCCGAGCTCCTGCATGAGCTTCGTCGGGGCGTTTCGCAAATGCAGGGGAACCGGCAGGGGCCCGTGACCCGAGAGATCAGCCATGGCGAGCCCGAGGGCGGCGTAGGACGCATTGCTCTTGGCCGCGCAGGCGAGATAGGTCGTGGTCTGGGCCAGGGGAATTCGTCCTTCGGGCATCCCGATTCGCTCGACGGCTTGATGGGTCGACATCGCCAGCGTGAGTGCGGACGGATCGGCATTGCCCACGTCTTCGGAGGCGAAGATCACCAGTCGACGCGCCACGTAGAGGGGATCCTCGCCGGCTTCGAGAAGCCGCGCCAGATAGTGCAAGGCCGCGTCGGGGTCGCTGGCGCGAAGGCTCTTGATCAGCGCCGAGACGACATTGAAATGTTCCTCACCATCGCGATCATGGCGCAGCGCGATCCGCCCCCCGGCCTCGCGGATGGTTTCGCGCGAAAGGGGTTCCTTGCGAAGGCCACTCGACAAATGGAGCGTGGCGGCGGACTCAAGAATTCCGAGCGCCCGTCGCGCATCTCCCTGGGACGCGAGAATGAGCGCCTCTCTGGCCTCGTCGCCGAGCCTGAGTTTCGATGCGCCGAGGCCCCGCTCGCTGTCGGCGAGGGCGCGGTCGATCACGCTCCCGATCGCCTCCGCGCTGAGGGGTTCGAGCTGAATCACTCGACAGCGTGAGAGCAGCGGCGCGATTACGCTGAACGAAGGGTTCTGGGTCGTCGCTCCCACGAGCGTCACCACACCCGATTCGACATGCGGCAGCAATGCGTCCTGTTGTGCTTTGTTCAGTCGATGGATTTCATCGATGAAAAGCACCGTTTGCAGACGCGTACGGCGCGCCGCTTCGACCGCTTTTCGAATCTCGGCCACCCCCGCGGTCACCGCCGACAGTGGCGCCAATCGGGTGTTTTCGGTTTCGCCGAGAATCCAGGCGAGCGTCGTCTTGCCGCTGCCGGGCGGGCCCCAGAGCAGGATCGAGGGCAGGGCGCCCTGGCTCAGAAGCGTATGCAGCGGTTGGCCGGGTGCGAGCAACTCTTCGTGACCGACGAGGTCCTCGAGTCGGCGGGGACGCATGCGTTCGGCGAGCGGCGCGTTGGGTTCGAGCCTTCGCGGGCTGCGCTCAGGGAAGAGGTCGAGGGTCTCGTCCGAACTCATCGCGTCATGCTAGCCGAGGGGAGGGCCTTGAGTCTGTGTGTGCGAAGCGGGATCATGCCCCGCGTGCCCCGCATCCGGGGCGGGGCAGGCGAATTCGATGATCGAAGTGTTGCGGATCGAGAATCTGGCTCTGGTCGAGTCGGTCGAACTCGAGTTTGGGCCGGGCTTGAATGTGTTGACCGGCGAAACGGGTGCGGGCAAGTCGATCATCCTCGCCGCCCTGGCGCTCTTGACCGGTGCACGCGCGGCGGCGGATAGCTTGCGCAGGGGGGCCGACGAAGGCGCCGTCGAAGCGCTGTTTCGAATGGACGGACACGAAGCCGTGGCGCGCGCGCTGGCCCATCGCGGCTTGACCGCGGAGAGGTCGGACGAAGCCGAGTCCGAGGGTCCCGCCGAGTTGATCGTCCGCCGGACGCTGCACGCGAACGGCCGTAGTCGGGCCCGCGTGGGTGGTCAGCTCGTGCCGGTTTCGACGCTGGTCGAACTCTTCGCTGGCCAGCTCGAAATTTCGAGCCAGCACAGTTCGCAGGCGCTTCGGCGTCCCGAGGTTCACGCGGAAGCACTCGACGCCTATGCGAACAAGACGAGCTTGCGGGAACTCGTCTCGCGCGAAGTGGTGCGCGTCGGGGAGATCGGTCGCGAACTCGAGACCTTGCAGACGGCCGACGAAGAACGGGCCCGTCGGCTCGACTTTCTGGAGTACCAGAAGCAGGAACTCGACGACGAGGAGCTCGACGCGGAGGGCGTGGCGGCGCTCGAAGTCGAGCATCGACGGCTCACGAACGCCGAACGGCTCGCCGAGGAAATGGCGCAGGCCGCGGCGGCGCTCGGCGGCATCGAACCGACAGAGGGGGGAGCCTCCGCCGAGGGTGCGGTCGCGACGGCTCGGCGCGCGCTGGCCGGGGCGATGCGAATGGATCCCTCGCTCGAACCTCTCGGCGAGCGGCTCGCGGCCCTCGAATCCGAGCTGCAAGATCTCGCGGCGTGTGCCGCCGACTATGTCTCGGAACTCGAGATCGACTCGGCGCGGCTGGTCGGCGTCGAAAAGAAGATTGCTCGACTCGAGAACCTGCGTCGCAAATACGGTCAGAGCGTCGAGGAGATGTTCGCGCATCGTGACGAGGTGGCGCGTGAGATCGAATCGCTTGCCGGAGCCGATGACCGGATTCGTGGCTTGGAAGCGGAACGTGCGCTCGCGGTCGAGGCCGCCAACGAAGCGTCCTCGAAATTGTCGACCGCGCGCCGGCGGGCGGCCCGGAAATTGGCGAAGTCCGTCGAGGCGGAACTCGGGGGTCTGTCGATGGAGGGTGCGCGCTTCGAGGTGGCGCTCGAGCCGATCGTTCCCAAGGCCGATTCGGCGGGACTGAAGACCGGGCCCGGCGGTCGAGAACGTCCGGAGTTTCGGTTCTCGGCAAATGCGGGCGAAGCGCCGCGGCCGATCCAGAGGGTGGCCTCGGGCGGCGAATTGTCCCGGCTCTTCCTTGCGATCAAAAATTCGCTGCGCCGAGCGGATCGCAACATGGTGATCGTCTTTGACGAAGTCGACGCCGGGATCGGAGGGGCGGTGGCCGAGCGGGTGGGGCGTGTCCTCGCGGAATTGGCAACCGAGCACCAGGTGCTCTGCATCACCCATCTGCCCCAGATCGCCGCCTTTGCCGATCGCCACTTCGTCGTTCGCAAGAGCGCCCGCGGTGGCCGCACGCGAACCCAGGTGGAACGTGTCGAGGGCGACCGCCGAATCGACGAACTGGCCCGAATGGCGGGCGGTGAACACGTGACCGAAGTCACACGCGAACACGCGCGGTCCCTGCTGAATCTCTAAGAGCCTGACCCAAGACGCTCGTGGGAAGCCCGGGCGTTGCGACGAGTCTTGGGTCGGATTCAGGGTGCGTCTTTTTGCCCCCAAAGCGCCGAAATCCTCTCTTCGCCGTGTGACGCGATGGGGTCAAGAACCCACTCGAAGGCGCCGATGAGTCTGGAGGATCAGACGAATTTCGAGGGCGTGCCGGGTGGTGATTTCCGCAAAGCAGGAGGCGAAGGGGCCTCGCATGACACCCCCGCCGGGCGCGACCGCGATCATTCTTTCCGGATTCTACGAGGGTCTCGAAGTCGAGCTCGATCGCGAACGCATGGTGATTGGACGGGGCCGAAAGGCGGACCTCTCGTTGGCCGAGGCCACGATTTCTCGCGCACACGCGGTGGTGGGATTCGATGCGGATGGGTTTTATATCGAGGATCTCCGCAGTACGAACGGCACGCTCGTGAACGGTACGCCGGTGGATCGACAGCGTCTGAAGAATGAAGACGAGATTCAGCTGGGCCGGTTGCGGATCGGAATCAGCCTGCCGGTCTGAGGCAGAAGGTGCGGGTCCATTTTTTCGCGGGATTTCGCAGATCAGCCGGCATCGCGCAGTGTTCTCGATGAACGGATGGGATGGAGAGTCGATGGAATCGTATACGCTCATCTGGGTTCGAGACGCTCGTTCGCGCCCGATGCAGTTTTCGTTTTCGAAGCAGAGAGCCAAGCAGGCCGTCATTGCGGCGGCCGTCGTGGGCCTGATCGGGCTGGTTGCCGTTTGGGACTACTGGCGCCTGCGTGCGGACAATGCAGAACTCGCGGGTTTGCGCATCGAGGCCTTCGAACAGCGCGAACAGATCGCACTCTTTCGCGATCGGCTCGCGCAGGTCGACGGCCAGCTCGAGCGGGTTACGGAGCTCGAACGCAAGGTGCGGATCATCGCCAATCTGCCGGGAGCGGCCGGAGTCGGGGGTGAAAACCTTGTGGAAGTCGTACCCGGTGGTGATGGCGTCGTGGCGCCGCCGATCGGCGTGCCCGTCGACCGGACCCCCCCGTCCACACTCGCACCCGAAGGACAGGGCGGCGGTAGCCCCTTGCCAACGGAGGCGGGAGCGTCCAACGCCGCGGCCCTATTCGACAGGCTCGACGAAGAGGCGGTCGTATTGGCCGCGGATGCGGAAGTTCGAGCGAACTCTCTCGATTCACTACTCGTCGAGCTCGAGGACAAGCGCGAGCGGCTGGTTTCGATGCCGTCGATCTGGCCATCGAAGGGTTGGTTGACCTCGACCTTCGGGATCCGCGTCTCGCCTTTCACCGGTCGTCGCCAACGACATAACGGCATCGACATCGCGGCCGCCGCCGGGACGCCGATTTTTGCTCCGGCGCGCGGTCGTGTGATCTTCGTCGGGCGCAAGGGTCCGCTCGGCAATGCGCTGGTGATCGATCATGGCTTCGGCGTAAAGACCGTCTACGGGCACACCCGGGAAATCCTCGTGGCCACCGGCGATACCGTCGAACGCGGGGACCGAGTCGCGCTGATCGGCAGCAGCGGGCGCAGTACAGGGCCGCATCTCCACTACGTGGTCGAAGTCCGAGGCAAGCCTCGCAATCCGCTCGACTACATCTTTGATTGAAGCGGGTCGGTCGTAGCCGTCCCCGCCGCGTGACGCACGCCGCGCGGGCCGCTTCGTTTGCTGGCGAGGGGCGCCTCTCCTACCCTCCGTCGTCCTTCGTAGTCTACCCCCCACAGCCTCGATGGCTCTCTCACCCGAAGCGATTCGGGCCCTTCGTGAGTCGTTCCAGGACCGGATCGAGCCGATGCAACGCACGCTGAGCAAATTTTTCGGCACCAGCAACGATCGTGCGATCAAGCGAATGTTGCCGCTGGTCGAGCAGGTGAACATTCTCGAGCCTGGGGTTTCGCGCCTCTCCGATGCGGATTTGCGCGGCCGGACGGCCGATTTTCGTCTGAGGTTGGAGAACGGCGAACCGCTCGATGATCTGCTTCCGGAAGCCTTTGCGACGGTTCGCGAGGCCGCCAAGCGATCCCTCGGCCAACGCCACTACGATGTCCAGATCATCGGCGGAATCGTGCTCCACAACGGCCTAATCGCCGAGATGAAGACCGGCGAGGGGAAGACCCTGGTGGCGACGCTGCCCTCGTATCTCAACGGATTGACCGGGCAGGGCGTCCACGTCGTGACTGTGAACGACTTTCTCGCCAAGCGGGATGCGGAATGGATGGGCGCACTCCATCGCTTCCTCGGACTCGAGGTCGGGGCGATCGTGCATGGGATCTCGGACGCCGAACGCCAGGCCGCCTATGGGGCGAACGTCACCTACTGCACGAATAACGAATTGGGCTTCGACTATTTGCGTGACAACATGAAGTTTTCGCTCGGTAGTTGTGTTCAGCGGGAGCTGCATTATGCGATCGTGGACGAAGTCGATTCGATCCTGATCGATGAAGCCCGTACGCCGTTGATCATCTCGGGCCCCTCGGAGCAGAACACCCAGATCTACACCCTCGCCAATCGATTGATCCCATCGCTCAAGGTCGGCGCCGCCGCCCAACCGTCGAAGGGAATCGAAGAGACCGGTGATTTCTGGATCGACGAAAAGGCCCATTCCGCGACCTTTACCGACGAAGGCATGAAAAAGATCGAGGGGATGTTGCGGGTCGACAACCTCTATGACCCGGGGATGTTGCCCGTACTCCACGCGGTCCAGCAGGCGCTGATGGCCCATTCATTGAAGCGCCTCGATGTCGACTATGTCGTTCGGGTGGGCGACGACCGCAAGAAGGAAGTCGTGATCGTGGACGAGCATACGGGTCGCTTGATGCCCGGACGCCGCTGGTCAGACGGTCTCCATCAGGCGGTGGAGGCCAAGGAAGGGATTACGGTTCGTAGCGAGAACCAGACCCTCGCGTCGATCACCTTCCAGAACTATTTCCGGATGTACGAGAAACTGGCCGGCATGACCGGCACGGCGGATACCGAGGCCGAAGAGTTCGGGAAGATCTACAACCTTGATGTGTCCCTGATTCCGACCAACCGTCCGCTGATTCGCGACGACGGGGCGGACGTCGTCTTCAGATCCAAGAACGAAAAATTCAATGCGGTCGTGGACGAACTGAAAGAACGTCATGAAACCGGCCAGCCCGTACTCGTCGGCACGATCTCGATCGAAACCTCCGAGATGCTGTCGAAGAAGCTGAAAAAAATCGGTCTCAAGCACACGGTCCTGAACGCAAAGAAGCACGAACACGAGGCGGAGATCATCGCCCAGGCCGGGCGCGAGGGTGCGATCACAATCTCGACGAACATGGCCGGCCGCGGAACCGACATCCTGCTCGGTGGAAATCCGGAACAGATGGCCCTGGCCAAATGCGGAAACGACAAGAGCCATGAAGACTTCGAGGCCGTCCATGCGAAATTCGAAGCCGAATGCGCCCGAGAGCGTTTGGCGGTTCTCGAAGCGGGCGGTCTGCATATCCTCGGAACCGAGCGGCACGAAAGTCGCCGGATCGACAACCAGCTTCGGGGTCGTTCCGGTCGCCAGGGTGATCCCGGCTCGAGTCAGTTCTACCTGTCGCTCGAGGACGATCTCTTGCGCATCTTCGAAGCCGACCGCGTCGCACAGTGGTGGGATCGGGTGGGCGTCGAAGAGGGCGAGGCGATCGAGAACCGAATGCTCACCCGCGTAATCGAGGGTGCACAGAAGAAGGTCGAAGGTCGAAACTTCGACATTCGCAAACATCTTCTCGACTACGACAACGTCATGAATAAACAGCGCCAGGCTTTCTATGCACGCCGCTTCGCCGCCATGTCGGCGGATGAGGGCGCGCTGCGTGACGAAGCCGAGGCCTGTCTCGAGGGTTTCGTCGCCAATTTGATCGAGCGGTCGTGGCCCCAGCGCGGCGATCCCGATGACAATGAGTACGTCGAGATGGCGCATGCGCTCGAAGCGCAATTCGGCGTCGCCTATTCCATCGAGGAGCCGCCTTTTCGGAACGACAAGGGCGAACGTCATGGCGACGGGGACGAGTTGGGTCACGCGATCCTGGCACAGCTCACCCGCGTGCTCGAGGCAAAGAAGGAAGAGGGTCGGGTGCTCAAGGAAGAGACCTACGCCGAGATCGACGCCTATCCGACCTTCGACAGTATCGTGCGCGACCTGCAGCTCCAGATTCTCGACGCACAGTGGAAGGCTCATCTCCACACGATGGACGCGCTCCGTGAGTCGATCAATCTGCGCGGCTACGCCCAACGCGATCCCAAGATCGAATACCAGCGTGAAGGCTTCAGCCTCTTCGGCGAAATGGAACAGCGGATCGATGATTCGTTCGCCGAATACATTTTCAAATTCGGCTATCCCCGCCCGAATCTGCAGGCGAGGGCGACCTCGCGCCGGGTCGATGGGGGCCACGCGACGCCCGCTGGCGAGGCCCGATCGGCCTCCGGCAAGCCGGCGACGGGAGATGCGGCCCGGTCCTCGGAAGCGGTGGGCGCGGGCAAGGTCGGTCGCAACGATCCCTGTCCCTGCGGAAGTGGCAAGAAACACAAGAAATGTTGCGGAGCCTGATCGCCGGATGAAGGTTCAGCGAGTGTGCCTGCCTGTGGCCGGGTTCCGCGCCGCGGGACTCCACGTGGGCATCAAGGCAGAGGCGAAGGATCTTGCCCTGATCGTCGCCGACGCGCCCGTGTCCGCGGCCGCCGTGTTTACGCAGTCGAGTGTCGTCGGCGCGCCGGTGGAAATTTCTCGTCGGCGGATCGCAAAGGGTCGGGTGCGCGGTGTCATCGCGAATAGCGGGAATTCGAATGTCGCGATGGGCACGAGAGGTATTCGCGATGCGAAGAAGATGGCGGCCTGGGCCGCACGCGAAATCGGTTGCGACGAGAATGAAATGCTGGTCGCTTCGACCGGGGTGATCGGCGAGCCACTTCCGATGGAGGTCTTGCGCGCGGGGATTCCGCGGGCCGTCGAAAGGCTGTCGAGGTCTGGATTCGAGGATGCGGCCGAGGCCATCCGAACGACCGATACGCATGCGAAGATGAGTTCGATTCGATTCCGACTCGACGGGCGCTCGATTTCGATTCTGGGAATCGCCAAGGGGTCGGGCATGATCGAGCCCAACATGGCGACGATGTTGTCCTTCCTCGTGACGGATGCGCGGATCGCCCCCGGCGTCTTGCGCGCGATGCTCGGGCGCGTTGCGGATGCGACCTACAACCGACTGACGATCGATGGCGAGGGTTCGACCAGCGACAGCGTCATCTTGATGGCCAGCGGTTGCGTGGGCGGCTCCTCCCTACGCTCCGGTAGCGCGCCAGCGAAACGATTCGAGTCCGCTTTGCATTCGGTCTGTGAAGACCTCGTGCGACAGCTGGCACGCGACGGCGAGGGCGCGACGAAGCTCATCACGGTCGAAGTCGAGGGCGCGCGATCGGCGGCCGAGGCGGAAACGGCCGCGCGTCGTATCGCCAACTCGATGCTCGTGAAAACGGCGGTCTTCGGGGGCGATCCGAATTGGGGTCGGATCATGCAGACCCTGGGCGCCGCTCGGGTCGCTTGGCATCGCGAGAAGGCGCGCGTCCGGATTGGCGGCGTCGTCGTGTTCGCACGGGGATGCTCGGCGGGGTCGGCGGCTCGCAAACGGGCCGAGAAGGCGCTCGAGGCCGAGGAGATCTGCCTTCGGGTCGATCTCGGTCTGGGTCGAGGGCGGGCTCGGCTCTTCACCTGCGACCTCAGCTACGACTACGTGAGAATCAACGCGGAGTACACGACCTAGGCGCCTTTGTGGGAATCGCTTGACCCGATGGTCGCGTCACCCGGATTCTGCTAAACACCCGCAAAATCACACGTTCCGAGTCACCCCGGCGGTGCCTGACGTGGATCGAATCGGCGAAGGATCGCTGCTTCGTTCACATCAGGTCGGGGATTGGACGGCTTGGGGCGGCGGCATAACCGCCAAAGGAGAGATCCATGTCCGAGACGCCGGCCACACCCGAGGCCGTGACGACCCCTGTGACCCCCGCCACTTCGGCTCCCACTTCAGCTTCCCCATCGGCTCCAACGTCGGCTCCAACGGCCCAGACCCCTGGGCAAGGCGACATGAAGAGCGAGTTGGGCGAGGCGCTCAAAGAACAAGAATTGACGATTCGCTCGCTGCTCGAAGCCGGTGTGCATTACGGCCATCAGCCCGGGCGTTGGAACCCGCTGATGCGGTCGTACATCTTCGGCGAGCGCAACGGAACCCATATCATCGATCTCGATCAGACCCTGCCGCTGCTGAAGGAAGCGCTCGACTTTCTGCGCGAGACGACGGCGGCCGGTGGCAAGGTCCTCTTCGTGGGGACGAAACGTCAGGCGGCCGGTCCCATCATGACGGAGGCCACGCGAGCGGGTCAGTTCTACGTCAACAATCGTTGGCTCGGCGGCATGCTGACGAATTGGAAGACCGTGAAGAAGTCGATCGATCGGTTCAACCAATACATCGAGATTCTGGCCTCGGAAGACAAGAAGGCGGAGCTTTCGAAGAAGGAATTGTCGAGCATGACTCGTCAGGTCGAGAAATACGAGAAGTCGCTCGCGGGCATTCGTACGATGGAGCGGGTTCCGGACGCGATCTTCATCATCGACGTGGGGAAGGAGGCGATCGCGGTTCAAGAAGCGAGTCGGCTTCACATTCCCATCGTCGGGATCGTCGACACGAATTGCAACCCGCGTCAAATCGACCTGATTGTGCCCGGAAACGACGACGCTATTCGCGCGATCGACCTCTATTGCATCGCCGCCGCGAACGCCTGTCGCGAGGGTTACGAACTTCACCAGGCTGAGTTGATCGCGCGAAAGAAGGCCGCGCCTGCTCCGGCCAAGACCACGTCGGCGCCGTCCACCGGCCGGCGCGTCGTCGAGATCAAACAACAGCCACGTCGGGGTCGTTCGCAGAGCGGCGCGGGCGGCGGCAAGAGCTACTCGGCGGGTGGCAACAAAGGCGACGACGCGCCCGTGACGGTCGTCAAGGTTCCGGCGCCTGCGCCCCCCAAGACGCCGACGGCCACGGAAGCCGCCAAAACCAAGGAGGCCACGAAGGTCGAAGCTGCGGAATCTGCCAAGCCGGCTGAAGCGTCGGCCTCCGCGGCGCCGGCAGAAAAGGGAACGGCGAAGACTGCGGCTGCAGAGGGCGAGAAGACGGAATGAGCGTCTCGGCGAAGGATGTAAAAGCGCTTCGAGACGAGACGGGCGCCGGCATGATGGACTGCAAACGGTCGCTGATCGATGCGGATGGGGATGTCGAACGCGCAAAGGAGTTGTTGCGCGAGCGCGGACTCTCCAAGGCGGGCAAGCGCGCGAGTCGCGATACGAGTGAAGGTTCGATCCTCCTCGCCGTCGAAGGCGGACGGGGTGTCCTCATCGAACTCGGTTGCGAGACCGACTTCGTCGCCAAGACGCCCGATTTTCAAGGGCTCGCGAAGGGTGTCGCCGACGTGATCCTGGCGATCGGGAACGTTTCGGATGCGGAAACCGCCCTCGCCATCTCGATGGAGGACGGAACGGTCGCCGACGCCATCCAGGCCGCGGTGGCCAAGCTCGGGGAAAATATCCAGTTGAAGCGAGTCGCGAGCGTCGATGTGCCGGGCTTGGCCGGCGGATATATTCACGGCGCTGGGGGGTTGGGCGTTTTGATCGCGCTCGAAACGGACCAGACGGGCGACGACGTCGAATCGGTGATCCGGGATATTGCGATGCACGTGGCCGCCCATGATCCGACGCCGATCGCGATCGAGCGTGACGACATGCCTGCCGAGTTGGTCGAGAAGGAGCGAACGTTCCTGACGAACCAGGCCATCAAGAGCGGGAAGCCCGAGAACGTCGTCGAGAAGATGGTCGACGGTCGAATCAACAAATTCTTCGCCGAGAATTGTCTCGTCGAGCAGAAATTCGTCAAGGACCCGGACAAGAGCGTGCGTGAGATCTTGTCGGAAGTGGGTCGAATCGCTCGCTTCGCACGCTTCAAGCTGGGAGAGGCCGTCTCCGAGTGACGACCCGAACCCGGCGGCGGCTGCTCGAGCTCTCCGGCGATGGGTTGTGCCTCGGTCACGGACGGCGAGCGCGCCGACCCCGCGCAGGATCTGAACGCGATCCGCGATGCAAGGTGGAGAATTACGGGGGCTCTCCAGCGCGACCTACGATTCATCGATCGAGCGGCGATCTTCCTTCGGCGAGAGAACGCATGGCCGAACGCGCTCTTCGACATTTGCGTCAGGGGCAATATCCTTAGGGTCGTGCTCGACGAAAACCCGGGGACACTCCTGCGCGGCGGGTACGTGTCGAGGAAGTTGGAGGCTCGAATGGCGAATGAAGAAGATGTGGCTGCGGTCCTCGACGAGGGTCGAAGCTCGATGGAAAAGGCGCTCGAACGCTTCGGCAAGGAGTTGACGAAGGTCCGAACCGGTCGGGCGAGCACGAGTATTCTCGATGGGATCAACGTGAACTATTTCGATACGCTGACGCCGCTGAACCAGCTCGCGACGCTTTCTGTGCCCGACCCGCGAATGATCGTGGTGTCTCCCTTCGACAAGTCGGCGATCAGCGCCATCGAAAAGACGATTCAGGCATCGGACCTGGGACTCTCGCCGAGCAATGACGGCAAAGTGATCCGTATCCAGATTCCGTCTCTCACCGAGGAACGCCGCAAGGTGCTCGTCAAGCAGGTTCGGAAGATCGCCGAGGACCATCGGATTCGTGTGCGCGACGCTCGACGAGATTCGTTGTCGCAGTTGAAGGATCTGGAGGAAGACGGGCTTTCGAAGGACGATCGTCACCGTGCGGACAAGAAAGTCCAGGAAGTGACCGATGAGTTCGTGAAACGGATCGACGATAAGACAGCACAGAAGGAAAAGGACGTCCTCGAGGTCTAGGACCTCGAGAGCAAATCGATGGCTCACCCTGACATTCAACTCGATCGTGTGCCGCGACACGTTGCCATCATCATGGATGGCAACGGGCGTTGGGCGACGGCTCGTGGGCTCGAACGAAATGCGGGCCATCGAGAAGGCATCGAATCCGTCCGTGAAGTGATCCGCGCCTGCAGGGATTATGGCATCGAGATCCTCACCCTCTACGCGTTCTCCCTCGAAAACTGGAACCGTCCTCGCGGTGAGGTTTCCGAATTGATGCGATTGCTCGAGGAGTACCTCGACACCGAAATCGAGGAAGTCATGGAACATGGTGCGCGCGTGCGCACGATCGGCCGAGTCGATCGCTTGCCGCGAAGCACGCGCCGAGCCGTCGAGAGCGCGATCGAACGCACCGCCGATAACGACGGGATGCAGCTGGTCTTCGCGCTTTCCTACGGAGGGCGGGCCGAAATCGTCGACGCCGCACGAAGGCTCGCCCGGGATGCGGAACTCGGCAAGATCGACCCGGAGGGCCTCGACGAGAAGGCTTTCGCGGCCTACCTCTACGCGCCCGATCTGCCCGATCCCGATCTTCTGATCCGCACAGGGGGGGAGCAGCGCGTCTCGAATTTCCTTCTCTGGCAGATCGCGTACTCGGAGCTCCATCTGAGCGAACGAATGTGGCCCGAATTCAGACGCCCCGAATTCGAAGCCGCGATCGTCGACTATCAACGCCGCGAGCGCCGATTCGGCCTGACGAGCGAACAGATCCAGGACGACAACGACGCCAGACAAACTCCCTTGGCGAACTCGGCCGAAGAGCCGTCCCTTCGATGAAGCGCCTCGCCATCTTGGGCAGCACGGGGAGCATCGGCGAGCAGACCCTCGACGTGGTGGTCGGACATCC
>SMVA01008172.1_pt1 | contig 13663 bp, 11 predicted proteins | sample 2456451 | NCBI WGS metagenome assembly SMVA01 (sample SAMN11095933, study PRJNA526329) | marine sediment metagenome | biome: Marine sediment; feature: Surficial sediment; material: Deep marine sediment; isolation source: Hadal surficial sediment | place: Pacific Ocean | collected 2014-05 | depth...
GGAAAATTGATTTACCCCTGCGCTGCGGCAATAATCCGTGCCACGTCACTGGCCCAAAAGTCCGCCGAGATTTCCCGTAATTTCAGCCTCGTGCGGGAAGCGCGGCATAGGCCTAACATTGCCGAGGGAGAGGTCGCGGCAGGGCACAGTCCTTGAGGCCGCAAAATTTGCGGCGGCCGGCATGCGGGTGTCACCAGGATTGACCGGTTTTGCGGCGGGAGGTTAATTCGTAGCCTCCGGATTATCTCCGAAGCATCGGATATCATGTTGCAATCGCGGTGTCGGCTTGGGCGTATCGGGGGAAAATTGGCGGAAATAGGGACCCATCTAACCTTCGAAAACGCGCATAATGTATATTATGGAAAATTATGTAACTTCATTCTCACTTCAGGCCCCCCCACGGTTGGTGCACGAATTGTCGTTGCGCGGGCGAGCCGAGGCTCTATTTATCTTGGAGACCCCGGCCGCTTGGCATCACTGGCGAGCAAACCTGCCGAGATGGCGCCGTGGCATGGCGCCGTGGCATGGTGCCGTGGCATGGTATGGTATTCGGCCGCGAGGCGGTCTAGGTCCCAGCCGCCGAGCCAGCTGCGTGACCCAAAGTGAGGTCCGAAATGAGTGAAGGTACGGTTTTTATCGTCGACGACGACGAAGACATGCGGGCCACCATGATCGATCTGGTCGAGTCAGAGGGTCTTCGGGCCGAGGGCTTCGGCTCCGCCGCGGCGTTCTTGGACGGCGGCAAGAAGTCCGGTGACGGGTGCTTGGTGGTCGACATTCACCTGCCCGGCATGGACGGCCTCCAGCTCCAGAAAAAACTGAAGGATGACCGGATCGCTATCCCGGTCATTGTGGTAACCGGCCGCGGCGATGTACCGAAGGCGGTTCAAGCGCTCAAGGCCGGCGCCGTGGATTTCCTCGAAAAACCATTCAGTGGCGAAGTCGTGCTCGGAAGCATCCACCGGGCCCTTGAAATTGGGCGGCGCATTCAAGAAACCGAGAAATTCGTCAATGGCGCCGTGGAAAACCTGCAACGGCTTACGGCGCGCGAGCGCGAAGTGCTCGATCGCCTCGTGGTCGGCGATTCCAACAAGAAGATCGCGGCGCAATTCGATATCAGCCCCCGAACCGTCGAGGTCCACCGCGCCCGGGTTATGGAAAAGATGCAGGCGCGGAGTTTGTCGCACCTGGTTCGCATGGCGCTCGCCGCCCTGGACGATCAACCAACCTGATTCCAACTCCCAGAGTTCGCCGCGATCACAGCTCCAGCACCATGCCGTCGTAAGCTGGTTCGACGCCGGGTGGGCACAGCGATTTCAGGTGTTCGTAGTCGATTTGGTGGTTCATGTGGGTCAGCACCGCGCGCGCCGGTCCCACCCGCGCGATCCACTCCAACGATTGCGCCAAGTGGGAATGGGTCGGGTGCGGACGTTCCCGCAGGCAATCCACGATCCACAGTTTGACGCCCTCCAGGACCGAAAACGCGGTCTCGTCGAGCACCGTCACGTCGGTTGAATAGGCGGCGTCCCCAAGGCGGTAGCCAAGACTGGTATCGCGCCCGTGCCGCTGAACGAAAGGCACGATTGGAATGCCTCCGATCTCAATCGGCCCCTCGATCTGCGAGTCGCGCAGGATCGGATTGTAGAACCCATTTGGGACGTGGCGGGAGGTGAAGGCGTAACCGAAGCGCCGGGTCAGGAGCTCCCGCGTGGTGCAATCCATGTAAGCATCGATCGGGCCGCCGCGCGCGTTGGCCATGGCGCGCAGCTCGTCGAGGCCGTGACAGTGATCGGCGTGGGCGTGCGTGAACAGCACCGTGTCGACCCGCTCTATGTCACTGTCGAGCAGTTGCAGGCGGAGGTCGGGCGAGGTATCGACCAGCAGGGCCGTACCGCCCTGCTCCACCAGGATCGAGACCCGACGGCGCCGGTTGCGCGGATTGTTCGGATCGCAGACGCCCCAGTTGCCGCCTGGCGTGCCGTCCGCGAAGGGCACGCCGCCGGAGCCGCCGCATCCGAGAATAGTGATTTTCATACCGGAAATTACGATGCTGTTTTCGGCCGCGCGGCCTTGGTAAACAGGCGGAACGCGTTGTCGCCGGTGGCCTCGATCATTGCCTCGGGCGTGACCTCCTTGAGTTCGGCGAGCGCCGCGGCGGTGTGAACCACATAGGCCGGCTCGTTGCGCTTGCCGCGTTGGGGCACCGGCGCCAGATAGGGCGCGTCGGTTTCCACCAGCAATCGCTCGAGCGGGACATCGTATAGCGTGCGGCGCAAGTCGTCGGCCTTCTTGAAGGTCACGATGCCCGCAACCGAGATGTAAAGGCCCAGCTCCAACGCCGCTTGGGCCAGCCCAGGGCCCGCCGTGAAGCAGTGGATGACCCCGGAAAAAGGCCCCTCCTCCCGCGCCTCGCGCAACAGCGCGACGGTATCGTCATCGGCTTCCCGCGAATGCACGATCACCGGCAGCCCGCTGTCGCGCGCCGCGCCCAGATGGGCGCGGAAACTGTCCCGTTGGCGCTCGCGCGGGGCGTGATCGTAAAAATAATCGAGCCCGGTCTCGCCGATGCCCACGACCTTGGGATGGCCGGCGAGCGCGACCAGGCGCCGGGCGTCTTTCTGGCCCTCGTCCTCGGCTTCATGGGGGTGGACACCGACCGAGCAGTAGACGTCGTCGTAGCGTTCCGCGATCGCGAGGACCTGGTCGAATTCGGACAGCTTGGTGCAGATGGTGACCATTGCGCCGACACCCGCACGGCGGGCGCGTTCGATCACCTCGTCCAGGTCGCCGTCGCGTTCCAGGTAGTCGAGATGGCAGTGGGAATCAACCAGCATGGACGGCGCGCGGGGTCTGGGTCATTGTCAATGAGGCCTGGCATAACAACGAAGCAGCCAGCAAATAACCCACTCGACCGGTCGAGGTCAATCGCCCCGGCACCGCCCGCCCCAGTGACGGAGCGTTTTTTGCCTTATTTCGAGATCGAATAGCCGCCGCCGACCACGCCCTTGGCGGCGGTGAGGCTGCCGTTGCCATTCGGGCGGGCGTCGCCGTTGCCGCGCTGGCTATCGCTTTTGGCCGAGAGGTTTTCCATGGCGTCGTACAGCAGCTCGCGGTCCATGTGGAGCGGCTGGTCCATATACTTGCAAGCCGCGACGCACTGCTCGACGACGAACTTCGGCTGGAAATAGGACAGCGGTTGATCGAACGTCGCCTGCAGTTCCTGCGCCACAAAATCCGGCATGGCGTCGTCGTAGGGGAGTTCATATTGCGCGCAGAGGTTCTGGAACAGCTTTCGGTAGGCGTCCATTGTGGGTGCGTTCAGCTCCACCTTGTATGGAATCCGGCGCAGGAAGGCCGGGTCCATGATGTCCTCGGGCATGAGATTGGTGGAGAACACCAGCAGTTCGTCGAAGGGGACGGAGAAGGTTTTGCCGGTGTTGAGCGTCAGGAAGTCGACGCGCTTTTCCATCGGCGTGATCCAACGGTTGAGCAAATCCTCCGGCCGCACCAGCTGGCGCCCCAGGTCGTCGACGATGAAGGTACCGCCGATTGCCTTGACGTGCAGCGGCGCTTCGTAATAGCGCGCGTAGGGGTTGAAGCTGAGATCGAGCATCTCCAGGGTCAGCTCGCCACCGGTCATGACCACCGGGCGTTTGCAGGCGACCCAGCGCCGATCGATGGTGTCGATGCGCAGGCCAGATGACTTCGCCAGGGTTTGCTCGGGATGGGACACGTCGTCGACCGCCTTGTGCAGCGTGGTGTCGAAGATCTTGATGGTCGAGCCGTCCACGTCGAGGCAGTACGGCACGTGGATGATCATCTTGAATATGTCACCGATCACCTCGGCGATGGTGGTCTTGCCATTACCGGGCGGGCCGTAGAGCAGAATCGAGCGCTCGGAGTTGATTGCCGGGCCCAAGCGCCGGATCAGCTTGTCCGGGACCACCAGGCCCCCCAATCCCTCGATCAGGCTGTCGCGGTCGATAGCCTCGAGGTTGATGCGTTGGCGTTCGATCTGAGCGATGTAGTCGTCCAGGGTTACCGGCACCGGTCCGATGTACTGCGACAGGCCAAGCGCCTCGATCGCCCATTCGCGGCCCTTGGAAAGCAGATTGAAACGAAACTCGGAATGCTGGCTGTCGCCGGCCAGGCCCAGATTTTCGATCAGGGACCGATCCTTGATCTCGTCCATCAAGCTGTTGATGATCGCCGTATTGAGCTTGAGCGCCTCGGCGAGCTGGGACGAGGTTTCCAAACCACGCACGTACATGGTCTTGACCACCAGGCCGATCAAAATGTTCAGCTCGATGCCGGTCGCGCGAACCGATCGCGGCGTCGGCGGCCGCTCGCACATGAGGGATTGAGTCTTTTCGGGAGGCATGGTTTTGGTACCCGCGCGGTTTCGTTGAAACGTCCGGAAAAGGTCCATGGCTTTCCCAGTTCCCTGAAAACTATCGGGTAGGTCTTAACATTCTGTTAGTGATATGACGACCTTGGCGCCGTTTCGCAACAACTAATGTTAGGTCGAGGCGCCGGGCGCGGGCCCGGAGAATCCTCAATTTGTGCCCGCATCCGGCTCTGCATAGCGCGGAAATATGCCTTGGGGCTTGGGAAACCGGGTGCCTGGCGCGAGCGGGGCAGCAAGCGCCGTGAAGTCGCGGGCGTCCTCGGGCACCCCCAGTTGATCCAGCATGCTACCCATGGAATCCGGCATGACCGGTTGGCTCAGGATCGCCAGCCGCCGTACGGTCTCGGCCACGGTGTAGAGCACCGCGCCCATGCGCGCGGGGTCGGTTTTGCGCAGGGTCCAGGGCGCCTGCTCGTCGATATAGCGGTTGGCGGCGCCGATAACCTCCCAGGTCGCCTCCAGCGCCTTGTTGAAGGCCTGGACCCGGTAAGCGCCGCGCAACCGATCCATAAGCCCCCCGGCGAGGTCCAGCAGCGCCCGGTCCGCCACCGTGGGCGCGCCGGGATCCGGCAGCAGGCCATCGCAATTCTTGGCGATCATGGACAGCGAACGCTGGGCCAGGTTGCCAAAGTCGTTGGCCAGATCGTTGGTCATGCGCCCGATCATGGCCCGGTGCGAGAAGTCGCCGTCGTTGCCGAACGGCACCTCGCGTAAGAGGAAATAACGCACCTGATCGAGGCCGTATTTGGCGACCAGCTCGTTGGGATCGATGACGTTGCCCAGCGACTTGGAGATTTTCTCGCCCTCGTTGGTCCACCAGCCGTGGGCGTAGACTCGGCGCGGTGGATCGATCCCCGCCCCCATCAGAAATGCCGGCCAATAGACCGCATGGAAGCGCAAGATGTCCTTGCCGACCATGTGCAGATCGGCCGGCCAATAGGACTGGAAAGACTCGCTCTTCGTGTCCGGGTAACCGGCCGCGGTGAGGTAGTTGGTCAGCGCGTCGAGCCAAACATACATTATGTGATCCGGATCGTCCGGCACCGGTACGCCCCACTTGAAGGTGGTGCGGCTGACCGAAAGATCCTTTAACCCGCCCTTGACGAAGGAGATCACCTCGTTGCGCCGACTCTCCGGCAGAATGAAGTCCGGGTTGGCCTCGTAGAATTCCAACAGCCGGTCCTGCCAGCCGGACAGTTTGAAGAAATAGGACGGTTCCTCGACCCACTCGACTTCGGCGCCGGAAGGCGCGATCTTTTTGCCGTCGGGCCCGTCTTGGAGTTCGTTCTCGCCATAGAAGGCCTCGTCGCGCACCGCGTACCAGCCGGCGTAGCTGCCGAGATAGATCTCGCCCGCCGCCACCAGCTTGGTCCAAATCGCCTGGCAGGAGCGGATGTGCCGCGCCTCTGTGGTGCGGATGAAGTCGTCGTTGGAAAAGTTCCACGTGCCGGTCAGGTCGCGAAAGTTCTGCGATACTTTGTCGGTGAAGGCCTTGGGATCGATGCCCGCTTCCTGCGCCGATTTTTCGACTTTTTGACCGTGCTCGTCGGTGCCGGTCAAGAACATCACGTCGTAGCCGTCCAGGCGCATGAAACGCGCCAGCGCGTCGCAGGCGAGCGTCGTATAGGCGTGCCCAACGTGGGGCACGTCGTTGACGTAGTAGATCGGCGTGGTGACGTAATAACGGGGCTTGGACTCGGGCATCAAACTCTCCTCGCGCCCTACTCTGCGCGCGCCACTCTGCACGCCCCTGGCACGCCTTCCGGATCGGCCGGCCGCGGATCAGGCGGTGGCCGCCTGGACGTCGAGCAGGGTGGTGATGACGACCTGCTTGCGGTCGAGGTTGACGCCTTCCGCGCCCGCGAAACGGCGCGCGGTCTTCTCCCACAGCCCGGGCCAGCGCGCAAGGTTGCCGGCCGCGATCAGCCGCGCCATGGTTTCCGCTTCGCCAGGCACCACCTCCGGCGGCAACCGGCCCTCGGCGGCGGCGCGTGCCAGGCGCGCCAACCACCAGATCAGCAGCTCCATGCCGGTGCGGAAAGTCGCGCCGTCGCGCTCGCGCGCCAGCAGGTCGCCAAATGCATGGACCCGTGGCACGTCGAGTGCGGGCAGATCGGCGATAAGCGCGATCATCTCGCGGTAGAGGTCGAGCCCGCCGCCCGCGGCCAGGTCGAGGGCCCGCCCGATGCTGCCCTCGGCGAGGCGCGCCAGGGCGGCGCGATCGCTGGCCTCGAGTTCGGGGGCGTGGCGCGCCAGAAGATCGTGGACCGTTTCCTCCGGTAGCGGGCCGACCGCCAGGTGGCAACAGCGCGACCGGATGGTTGGCAGCAGACGCCCGGGCGCGTGGCTGACCAGCAGCAGCAAGGCGGCCGCCGGCGGTTCCTCGAGCGATTTGAGCAGCGCGTTGGCGGCGCTGGTATTGAGGTCGTCGGCGGGGTCGACCACCACCACGCGCCAACCGCCTTCGGCCGAGGTTTTATGCAGGAAGTCGTTGGCCAGCCGCACGTCGTCGACCAGGATCTCCTTGCGCGGCTTGCCGGTCTTGGGATTGACCCCGCGTTTCAGGTGGCGCAGGTCCGGATGTCCGCCGGCGGCGATCCGCCGGAACACCGGATCGCCCGGGTCCAGGGCGAGGCTTTCCGGCGATCCGCCGAACAAGTCCGGCGCCCCGCCCCCAGGCCCGTCCCCCGGGCCGCCCCCCGGGCCGCCTCTTGCCAGCAGGAAGCGCGCGAAGCGGAACGCCAGTGTCGCCTTGCCGACGCCGCGCGGGCCGGTGATCATCCAGGCGTGCGGCAAACGCCCGGAGCGGAACGCCCGCAACAACGTCGCCTCGGCGCCGGCGTGACCGAGCAGCTCCGGATTGGCCTGGGGCGTCGGCGACGCCGGGCTTGATTCGGATGCGTCGGTCATGGCAACGCCACATCCAGGCGTTCGGCCACGCAGGCCTGGACCGCCGCTTGGACGCGCTCCACCGCGCCGCTGCCATCGATCAGCACGCAGCGGTGGGGTTCGCGGTCGGCGATTTCGCGGAAACCTTGGCGCAGGCGCTCGTGGAACGCCCCATCCAGGCCCTCGTATCGATCCTCGCCGTCGCGGCGCGCCAGCGCCCGATCCAATCCCAGCGCCACCGGTACGTCGAGGATCAACGTCAGATCGGGCGCGAATTTGCCCACCACCAGGTCATAGAGCTGCTCGATCGGCGCCCGGCCCAGACCGTGGCCGTAGCCCTGGTACGCCAGGGTCGAATCGGCGAAGCGGTCCGAAAGCACCCATTGCCCCGCCGCGAGATTGGGCCACACCACGCTGCGCAGATGTTCGCGCCGGGCCGCGAAGTGCAACAGGGCCTCGGTCATGGCATCCCAGCGATCGGCGGCTCCGGTTACCAAAAGCTCGCGGATCTGCTCGGCGCCTGGGCTGCCGCCCGGCTCGCGGGTGGTCTGGACCGGAATTCCGGCCGCCGTCAGGGCCGCGGCCAGCAGGCCGATCTGAGTCGACTTGCCGGCCCCCTCGCCGCCTTCGAACGTAATGAATTTCGCGCCCGCCATGGCGCCAATGTGCCGGGTGGACTGGCCGGGGTCAATTGCCCCGGTCCGTTGCTCAGGGTCCGCCGAAGATGAGGTGCTTGATGCTGGCGGTGATGCGGCCCATGAAGCCGAGCTGATCGACCGCGGCGCCGGCGGTGAGCGGGACCACGACGGTCTCTTCGCCCGGGGCGGTGACGACCAGTTTGGCGATCTCCTGTCCGGCCGTCAGGGGCGCGGGGATCGGTCCGTCGTAGACCACGGAGACCTTCATATCGAGGCGTGCCTTGCGCGACAGGGTCACGATGAGATCCTCCGGCGCGACCAGCGGCACGGTCGGCGTGACGCCGAGCCAGACCCCGGCTTCCTCGACCGTCTCGCCGGCCTTGAATAGGGTGTAGTTGCCGAACTCCCGGAACGCCCAGCCGATCAGGCGCGCCGATTCTTCGGAGCGCGCCTTCTGACTCTTCAGGCCGTTGAGCACCAGGATCACGCGCCGGTCGCCCTGCAACGCCGAAGCGGTGAGCCCGTAGCCGGCCTCCTCGGTGTGGCCGGTCTTGAGCCCGTCGGCGCCGAACGACTTGTAGAGCAGCGGGTTGCGATTCGACTGACGGATGCCGGCAAAGGTAAATTCTTTTTCGCTGTAGTAGCCGTAGTACTCGGGGAATTCTTTGATGATCCGCGCCGCCAAGGTCGCAAGATCGCGCGCGGTCATGCGCTGGTTGGGGTCGGGCCAGCCGGTGGCGTTGGCGAAACTGCTGCCGGTCAGGCCGATCTCGTGGCCCTTGCGGGTCATCTCGGCGGCGAAAGCCTCCTCGGTGCCGCTCAGGCCCTCGGCCAGCACGATGCAGGCGTCGTTGCCCGACTGCACGATTACGCCGCGCAGCAGGTCCTCGACTCGCACCATTTTGCCGACCTCGACGAACATCTTCGAGCCGCCCTTGCGCCAGGCCTTCTCGCTGACCGGGAGTTCGTCGTCCAACGAGATGCGGCCGTCTTTGAGCCGCTCGAACACCATGTAGGTGGTCATGATCTTGCTCATCGACGCCGGCGGCATGGAAACATCCGAGTTCTTGTCCAAAAGGACCCGGCCGGTGGTGGCGTCGAGAATAAAGGCCTCGCGGGCGCTGGTTTCGATGGCAGCGGCGGGCGCGGCGGCAGGCCAGGCAAGCAGGCTGGCCAAAACCAAGGCCGGCCCGAGGCGGCGCAGTCCGGATTCAATCATCGCTCGGTCCATTAGGTTGAAGATACGGGTCCCTTGGGTCATTCGACCACCACCCGTGCGGCATTGTGCCCGTTGTCGATCAGCGTGGCGAGCAGCAGGTCGGCCTCGTCCACCGAGTCCAAGGGCCCGAAGCGCACGCGGAAAAATATCCGCTGGTCCACGACCGCCTGAACGACCCGGGCATTGCCCACCTTGATCAGGCGGGCGCGCAGCTTGTTGGCATTGACGATCTGGGTGAACGAGCCGGCTTGAACGAAGATCTGCCCGGCTTGCACCGGGACGGTGGTGACGATGCCGTCAGGCTCCGGGGCCGACAGTGGTGGCCGGGCCTCGGTGCCATTCGCGCGTGGGCCATTCGCGCGTGGGCCATTCGCGCGTGGGACCGCCCACGCGGTCTGGCTGGCGGCCGGCGTGGCCGGGCGGGTAGCGGGCGTTATGCCGCCGGCGTCCTGGGCCAGGTCTTCGACCGCCACCGGGACCCGGGGCGCGGCGTTCGGGGCGTCGGCAGCGGTGTCCTTGGTCAGCGCCGCGGCGGCGAGCGCGCGGCTTTCGTCCTGGACGATCTCGACTCGGACCTTGGCCGTGCCCTGGCGGCGCATATCGAGCAGGTCGGCGGCGTGGCGCGATAGATCGATAATGCGCCCGTTCTTGAACGGCCCACGATCGTTGATCCGGACCTTGACCGAGCGCCCGTTGTCCAGGTTGGTGACCCGGACCATCGACGGCATGGGCAAGGTCCGGTGGGCCGCGGTCAGCGCGTTCTGGTCGTAGGACTCCCCGTTCGCGGTCGATTTGCCGTGAAAACCGGGTCCATACCAGGACGCGATGCCGGTCTCGGCGTAGCTGTAGTCGACCTTCGGGTAGTACCAGGCCCCGCTGACCTGATAGGGGCTGCCGATCTTATAAGCCCGTGGGCCCTGATCGAAAACCGGGGCCGCCGAGCTGCCGGTGGCCGTGGCCGGTGGTTTCGGCTGAGTTTGCGCACAGGCGCTCAGCACCAGGCCCAGCCCGGCCAAAATCAACGGCAAAAGCCGGTTCCCGCGGACGAATCGCATCATGTTGTGGGTTCGACTCATCATCTTAGCACATATCGTAGTCTAACGACCTCTTCTCGCGTCGGCAACGCTGGGTTCAATTGGTCGAATCGGCGCCGGCGGCACTGCGTCGAATGTTGCTCAGCAGATCCGGCGTCGGATACCCGTCGGGCGGCACCTTGGCGGCGCGCTGAAACGCGCGCAGGGCGGCGCGGGTCCGGGAGCCGACCACGCCGTCGGGCTCGCCGGCGTCGAAGCCGAGCTGGGCCAGGAGGTCCTGCATCTCCGCGACCTGGGCCCGCGACAGCGGCTCTTCCTTGGCCGGGCGGGCGGTGCGCAAGGCCCCGCGCCCGACGATCCGGTCCGCAAGATGGCCGACCGCGATCGCGTAAAGCAGCGAGCGGTTCCAGTTCAGAATCTTGTGGAAGTTGCCGTAAACCAGGAACACGGGGCCCTTATGCCCGCCTGGGGCGACGATCGCGCCCGAAATATCGGCCACCGGCAGCGCGCCGCCATCGGCACGGCGGACGCCCAGGCGGCGCCATTCCGCAATCGGCTTGCGCAGCTTGAGTCCCGCCAGCTCCCAGTCGAACCCCTCCGGCAGGCGCACCTCCCTGCCCCACTTCTCGTCGCCGCGCCAACCGATGCTGGAAAGATAGTTGGCCGCGGAGCCGAAGACGTCGGGCAGGTCGGTCCAAATATTGCGGCGCCCGTCGCCGTCGAAGTCGACCGCATAGCCGACGAAAGTCGAGGGAATGAACTGCAGCTGGCCCATGGCGCCGGCCCAAGACCCCTCCATCTCCGCCACACCGATATGGCCCTGGTCGATAATGCGCAGGGCGTCGAGCAATTGGGCGCGGAAGAAGTCGCCGCGGCGGGCATCGTAGGCCAGCGTCGCCAGCGCGCCGATTACGGAGAACCCGCCGGTGTATTTGCCGAAATTGCTTTCCAGGCCCCAGAACGCCACGAGGTAGCGGGGCTGCACGTTGTAGCGCCGCTGAACCCGGCCCAGCAGCTTGCCGTGCTCGGCCAGGAGCTCCCGGCCCCGCTCGATCCGCCCAGGTGTCACCGCGCGGTCGAGGTAAGACCAGAAGGTCCGGGTGAACTCGGGTTGCCGGCGGTCGAGCTCGAGCACCCTTTCGATGGGATTCAAGCCGGTCAGCGCGGCCTCGATGGTGGCCTGGGAGATCCCGGCCGCCTTGGCATCGCGCCGAACCCCGTTCAGCCAGGCCTCGAAATCGGCATCTTGCGCGCCGGCTGCCGGCGCCAGGAACAGCAATGCGAGCGCCACGGCCAGCACCGCCAGGCTACAGGTTCGGAACGGCACTCTCGCCATCAAGTTTCTCGTCTCCGCAGGGAACAACCAGCCCGGGCCGACCTTCTGCCATAGCGGACAGGTCATCACAACATGCGTCGTCACTTTTCGTTGATCGCCCGGTCATTTGGCCCCCCGGCGCCGGTTCCGGACCTTGCCACGGCGGCCGTTAATAGACCTTTAACCGTACCACCACATAAGCCATTGGAAACATAGGGGCGCGTCCAACATTTTAACCGGCGTCCAACTGAAACGTCCAACTTTTGTACTTCGGGCGTTCTCATTTCTTGCGTTCCAGCTTGACAATTCCCGCTCGCGCCATGTGCAGGTCGCGCGGCAAATAGCGTTCAAAGATTTCCTGTGTGCGGTCTATCGAATGGCCGGTGATGGCCGCGATCTCCGGGACTGTCGCCCCTGCCCTCGCAAGGTTATCCGGCCCGTCCCTTCGGTCCCATGAGGTGCGCGACATCGATGGCCGGCAGGTGATCGATTTGGAGTTCACCCGCGAAATGGAAGGCCAGTTCCGCATCGAGGTGAATTACGAGCGCATTATGGATCGCGACGCGTCGGAAACCGCGGTGCCCGCCATTTCCGTGACCGATGCGGAGGTCGAACACGGGCGCATCGCGATCGAGGCGCTGACCGCCGTCGAGGTCCGGGCCGCCACCATCGAACAGCTCTCGAACCTGGACATCAACCAGCTGCCGCGGCAACTGGTTCTCAAGACCACCAACCCGATCCTGCTTGCCTATCGCTACGTCAGCGCCAAGCCACCGTTTAAATTGGCGCTCAAGATCACCCGGCACCAGGAAATCGACGTGCAGGTGGCCGCCATCGAACGGGCCGACTACAAGACCTTGCTGACCCGTGACGGGTTGTCGGTGACCACCGCGCGTTTGATCGTGCGCAACAGCCGGCGCCAGTTTCTGCGCCTGGTGCTGCCGCCGGGCTCCCAGGTGTGGTCGGTTTTCGTGGACGGCAAGCCGGAGAAGCCGGCCTATGCGAGCGGCAACGCAGAGGGAGACGCGGAGGGGGACGGCTCGGCCATCCTGATCAGGATGATCAATTCCGCCAAAGGGTATCCGGTCGATATCGTTTATGCCACGCCGGTCGAAAGTATCGAGCACCTCGGAACAATTTCGAGCACCCTGCCCCGCCCCGACATGGTCGTGACCCACAGCCGCTGGGATGTGTTCCTGCCGGTCGGCCCTCGTTACCAGGAGCCGGACAGCACGATGGACCTGGTTTTGCGCGGGGTCCGGGTAAATCCCCGGGCTGTCGGCGCCGAGGCAATGGCCCGGGTGAACGACGCCTCCCGGGCCCAGGTGGGTCAGCCGCTCCGCATCACCGTGCCGACCCAGGGCGTGCATTTCGCATTCGAGAAGCTCTATGCCAATCAGTCCCCGGAGGCGGCGGCCTTTTCGATTGGTTATGTCTCGGCCGGCGCCAATCAGCTTGGCCTGCTGTTGAGCGCGGTGGGAACGGTCCTGCTGTGGATCGGCATCCTCGCGGTTGCCAGTCCCCGGATTCGCTTGCCGCGTCTGGGAACCGTTGCCGCGATCCTCTCCGGTGTTGTCCTGCTGATCTTCACGATCGGGTATCTCGGGATCAGCCTGGTTCCCGCTTCCAGCTTGGCCCTGTTCATCGCCGCCACCGTTGCCGCGTGGTGGGGGGTCCAACGCTGGCGCATCGGGCGCATGAGCCCCGAGACGGGCTAGCCGGTGGCGCAGGGCGCTCAAATACCGGCCGCCAGCGCCAGAGACTTTCCGGATCCGGCGCGCCGATCGGTCCCGTGCTTGGCGGGGATTCCAGAAAGGTCGACGCTTTCAAAAAGCCGTTACGATTCTGAATTAGCGAATAATACCAGCGGTTAGAACAAATAAGTCATCTTGCGACATTTAAAGCAGTATATGTTCTTATGTGACAGTTGATTATTAACAGTGTTTAACTTATCAATAACTATGGTTAATAACAAAGTGCGCGGAGAACCGCCGTGGCACTTAAAGGGAGGACAACTTAGTAATTGCTCACCTTGGGGGGGCACCGGTGTCACGGTTGGTATTTTTCACCAGCTTGATACCCAGATGTTGATTTTTCTTGATCGAGGAGCACGAACATGAGTCAAGGTATAGATGGCTCATGCTCCACCGCTCCCCGACC
>SMVA01098998.1_pt1 | contig 13663 bp, 11 predicted proteins | sample 2456451 | NCBI WGS metagenome assembly SMVA01 (sample SAMN11095933, study PRJNA526329) | marine sediment metagenome | biome: Marine sediment; feature: Surficial sediment; material: Deep marine sediment; isolation source: Hadal surficial sediment | place: Pacific Ocean | collected 2014-05 | depth...
ACCAGTGCGCTATTGACCGCCATGCCACCGCGTGAGTGGCGCGTCGCTGTGCTCCTCGAGCGCGAAGGCCATCACATCCGCGTGAGGGCGGGGCAGCGCACATCGCATCCAGGCGCAGCGGCCGATCGAATCGGCCGCGGAGCGCGAAGGAGCGAGTGTCGGCCCGGAGGGCCGTACGGAGCGCTAGGAAAAAACCAGCGGCCGATCGAATCGGCCGCGGAGCGCAAAGGAGCAAGTGTCGGCCCGGAGGGCCGTACGGAGCGCTCGGGAATAGCCCGCTACGGAGCGCTCGAAATAGTCCCCCTCCTCTGCTCCTACCCGAGCAGGGCCAGAACGTTCTGGGCGGTCAGGTTCGCGGTGGCGAGCACCGAGGTGCCGGCCTGGACGAGCACCTGGGCCCGCGTGAAGGCGGCGGTTTCCGCCGCGAAGTCGGCGTCGCGGATGATCGACTCGGCGGCGGTGATGTTCTCGAGCCCGATCTGGAGCGAACGGATGTTGGTCTGGATCGTGTTCCGCTCGAATGCCCCGAGCCGCCCGCGGAGGATCGACACGTCCTCGATGGCGGCGTCGAGGACCAGGGCCGCGTTGCGGGCCTGCCCGCTCTCGATCGAGTTCGCTCCCCCGGTCTTGATGGAGTCGAGGAAGTAGCCCACCCCGTCGATCATGATCGCCCCGAGCCGGCTCCCCGCAATCGACTGGATGCCGAACCCCACCTGCTGGGTGCTCGAGATGTTCGGCCCAAGTTGGAACGTAGCCCCTCCTCCCGTGATGTTGAAGGTCTTCTGCGAGTTCGTGGTCTGCGCGTACGCGGTCGAGAGGGTCATGGACAGGCTGAGCGAGGGCTTGTTGAGCGACACGACCAGCCCCCGCCCGGTGGCCAGCGCGCCGTTGACGATCGCCGAGACGTCGGCGCCGGTATCACGCTCGATCGCGTTGGAGACGCCCTGGGCGGCATGGGTCGAGAAGAAGTCGCCGCCCAGTCCGGTCTCGCGGATCGAAACGAACTGATCGGATCCGTACCCGATGGAGTTGAACGTCATGCCACTGGTCTGGTCGGCGGGGTTGACCAGGGAGGCGCTGACGCCCGTCGACTCCTTGAGCGTGTTGATGGCAGTGACCACGTCGCTCAGGTTGGTACTCGCAACGAGCGTGAGGGCCTGCACCCCAAGGTTGCCGGCGATCTCGATGGTGACGCTGCTGAGCAGGGCGCCCGGCGCCCCGGTGGTGTTGCCCGAGAGGAAAACGGAAGCGGTCAGCGCGGAGCTGATGACCTCGACCTGAACCGGGACGGTGGCGTTGTTGCCGAACTGGGCCGAGAAGATGGACAGGCCGGTGATGGCGCTGGTCGCCACCCCGGAGGTCAGGTACTCGAGGTTGCCGTTGAGCAGCTGCAGACCGGCAAAGCTCGCGGTGTTGGAAATGCGGGTGATCGACTCGATGGCGCTGTCGATCTGAAGCTGGTTGGCCTCGATCTCCTCCTGGCTCACGCCGCCGGTGTTGGCCGCTTCGACGATCAGGCCCCTGATCGAGTTCATCAGGTCGGCCACCTCGGCGAGGTAGCCCTCGGTGGTGGCGATCACCGAGCTGGCCCGCTCGGAGTTGGCGATGGCCTGGCTCAGACCGTTCCTCTCGGTGCGCAGCCGCTCGGAGACGATCAGGCCGGCGGGGTCGTCGGCGCCCCGGTTGATGCGCAGACCGGTGGCCAGACGCTCAAGCCGGATGCCGAGGTCTGCGTGAGCCTTGCCGAGGTTGCGCTGGGCGATCAAGGAAGCAATGTTGGTGTTGATTCTGGCCATGGCGATCCTCCTGATATAAGCCAGATGTGGTCGCGAATCCCTGACGATCCGTCATGCAGGGGGGCACGCAAACCGGTGGGCGGGCGAAGCCCCACCGCTCGTGCGGAAGCTAGGCACTCTCCCTCTTGGATGAAGGTGTACGGCCGGCCAGCCGGGTGGCGGGAGCCGGCGAACGCGTGACCGGGCGGGTCTTGACCTGCCGGGGGAACGAGCCCAGGTCGCCCTCCCCGAACCGGGCGGCCTGCTCGTTCTCGCGCTTGATCGCGTCGTAGATCTCTTTTCGATGAACGGCTATGTGCGCCGGCGCGGTAATCCCGAGACGTACCTTGTCGCCCCGGATGTCGACCACCGTCAGCTCGATGTCGTCGCCGATGATGATTGCCTCGTCGCGCTGCCGTGAAAGCACCAACATGCGTCGGCTCCTTCCTGTTGGGAAACCGGTCGGCGATGCCGCCGTGGATTCCCTCCCGAGGCATCCGTGCCCCGAGGACTGGGGTCCGGCCGTGGCCTGCCCGGCCAAGGCCTACCCCACTGGCGCTCCAAAGTCGTGCCTGCCCGCCGGGGCCGGCCGAATCGGAGCACGCTCCGCCGTCAGGCCGATGCGGCCTGCACGACCGACTCGCCGACCTGGACGATCTCGTGCCGCGTCGCCCATCGCTTGTCGGCCAGGACCAGCTGCATCGCCCGCCGGTTGAGCGAGTTGATGACGAGCGGGCCCTGGAGGTTCGCGGTCAGCGAGCGATCGTACTTGTTGACGATCGCGAACACCTGGGCGTCGGCCAGGGTGTCCAGACTCAGCTGCTTCATCTGCTCCGGCCGGATCGCCGCCACGTAGTCCTCGACCCACAAGCTCGGGTCGGTGACGACGAACGCCAGCGGCGGCGCGTCGACCGCCTGGAGCCAGAAGAACACGCCATCGTCATCGGGCTGGAGCAAGGCGTAGCGCTTGAAGCTCGGGAATCCGAGCAATCCCGCCGGAAAGGTAATGATGCGACTCTCATCGACATCCACTACGCCGAACCGTGTTGTCTGCACGTTCATGTGAACGCTCCGATCCATCGGCCAACCAATCCTTGGTCTACGTCGCTCTCAACTCCAAGAACGACCGGGGGTCTCCAATCGCGGAACCCGCGATGGCGGCCCCTGGACCTCCTGTCCGAACGTCGCCGGCCCGGCCGGAGGGCCGGCGACCCCATCCGCGGTCGACTACCGCAGGAAATCAATCAGGCTGAGCTGCTGCAGCTGGGCGGCCGTTCGAAGCCCGGCCTCGAGCTGCGTCTGCAAGGTCGCGAAGCGGATGACCGCTTCCGTGAAATCCAGATCCTGTACTTGACTGCGTAACGACATGTCCTGTATCCGAAGATCTTCCTCCCGCGAGATGGAATCCGTTATTCGCCGGCTGCGAACCCCGGCTTCGGCTCGGGCCTTCGTCAGCTGGGCGATGTCGGGTTCCAGGCGTTCTACCGCAAGGCTGATGCCACGCTCGTCATCCGCCATCAAGGCGTCGCGAAGGTCCATCAGGTGCGTGAATATGCTGTCCACGGCAACGGTTGCGCGGTCTTCACCGCTGAATATTGCGCTGGTGGTCGAGCCGAGGATGCCCAGGTCCTCGGCGGCGAACGAGGTGTTCAGGGCGGTGACGCTCGTGGTGCCCGGACCCGTGTTGTCCACGAACTCGATCCCGTTGCCGTCGGCGGCGAGTCGTGCAGTGAAGTCGGCAGGTATGATCGGGACGGCCGCCGCGTTGATCGCATCGAGGACGTCCAGGGCGGTCTTGGCCCCGGCGAGATCGACGTCGAAGAACCGCCCGTCCTTGATCGTCACCCGAAAGTCCAGGTCGGCCGCGGGGTCGGGCAGACCCGACACCGGGTCCACGCTGCCGGAGCGGATCTGCACGCCCAGGCCGCCGTTGAAGTCCGCCAGAAGCGTCGAGCCGGTGAAGGAGCGCACGCCCAGCTCGGTCGCCATCGTTCCGCCGGCCACCTCGGCGATGCTCATCTGCCCGCCGGAGAGCTCGTTGAGAAAATCGAGCCGGTCGCCGGTTGCGGCGATCTCGACCCGGATACCGATCTTCAATCCTTCCACCGCGTTGATGATGTCTTGAACGTTGGTGGCCCCCGACAGGTCCAGATCGCGGGTCTGGCCGCCGTTGATGAGGCGGAGTGTCCCGAGAGGAACGGTGACCCCGGTGAGGCTTGAGACGGGGGTGAGCTCGGTGAGCCGGGGATCGACGTCGGAGCCATCGGTCGTCGCGCCGCCGGCAAACAGCTGGGCAATTCCCAGATCCGCCGCGGTTGCGTCCGCCGCAAGATCGCTGATGGTGACGGGGAAGCCGACGCTGAGGGTGATGGCAAACGCATCGCCCGAGGCGCTGAGGCCGACGGTCGCCGCGGGATCCACCGTTTGGATGCCGGTCTGGATGGCGCTGATCACGTCCGCCACCGTGTGGGCCTCGCTCAAATCCACCGTGACGTCAGTGCCCCCGACGTCCACGTTGATGGATCCGAGGCTGACCCCGAGACCGCGGGCGCCGTTGAGGTCCACCAGCCGTGTGTTGGTCACCATGCCGGGGTCGAGGTCGCGATCGCCCTTGACCCGAGCGCTCAGCGAGCCGAACGTGTCGGCCCCGGACATCGTGATGGGGATCGAGCGCGACAGGCCCAGATCGGTGGACATCCCATCGCCGCCGCCTTGATAGAGCAGGCCCGTCAGATGCTCCACGATCGGCGGCCGCGCGGTGACGTCGCCGCCGAAGAGAAAAATGTCCTGGTACTGGCGGTTGGCGATGGTGATCATCTCGTTGAGCATCAGGTTGATGACCGTCGCCTCGATCTGGCGGGTGTCGCTGTCGCTGCCGACGCCGATCTGGCTCAGACCGATCCCCCGGGCCTCCTGGGCGAGCGCCGTCGCCTCGTCCAGGGCCGCGTCGATGTTGCCCAGCACGGACTCGCCGTGCGTGAGGTTGCGCACCCGCTGGTTGCGCCGCTCGATGATGTCGTCGAGCACACTGATCGTGCTCGCGGCGACGGCGTCGTCGGAGGGCCGGTTGACGAGCTTGCCCGTGGCCAGCTGCACCTGGGTTTGAAGGAGGCCCAGGTTCGTCCGGTTCAGCGACCCGAGCATGATCTGGGCCGCCAGCAGATTGGGCACCCGAGCGAGGTTGGAGGGGATGGCACTCATGGAAGAAAGTGATTAGTGATTAGTGATTAGTGATTAGTGATTAGTGATTAGTGATTAGTGATTAGTGAATCAGTGATCAGTGATCAGGTTCTGCGTGACTCAGCTCCTCTCCTTCATGCCTTCGTGCCTTCTTGATCATCCCAGCGCCAGCAGCGTCTCCAGCATCTCGTCGATCACCCTGATGAACCGGGCGGCGGCCTGGAAGTGACGCTGGAAGGTCATCAGGTTGATCGCCTCTTCGTCGAGCGACACGCCCGAGACCGCCAGCACCTGGGCGGCGAGGCTCTCGCGGACGAGGGCGGTGGAGAGCACCGAGTCGTTGGCCGAGTCCGTTTGAATCGCGAGGGTGTTGACCGAGCTCTGCCAGAGCTCGCGCAGGCTCTGGTTGTTGAAGGCGGCAAGCTTGACGTCCTGGAGGTCGGCGATCGCCACCGCGGTGCCGTTGGACCCGGGCACGTGGCCGGCCCCCGCCGCGAGGAAGTTCGGATCGTTCACGATGGTCTGGTTGACGTCGATGTCCGCAGCGTTGTCGCCGGTGAAGAAGGTATTGATGCCCAGGGCCGCCAGGGCCCCGCTCGAGTCGTCGGAGAAGCTCATCTCGTAGCCGGAGGCCGCGGTCAGGGTCAGGGAGCCGTCGGTCGCGGATGCCGCGGTGACGTTGGGAACGGCCACCACCACGTTGATCTCGTTGATCAGGTCATCGAGCGAGTCGGTGTCGCCGTTGATGTTGATCTGGTGCGTCGTCCGGATGCCCGTGTCCTGGTGCGTGACGTGGAGGAAGAAGCTGCCGTTATTGATGTCAAAAGGCAGTCCGGCGGCGCTGGTATTGAGGGCGACGGTCGTGTCGTTGACGCCGTACGTGCCGCCGACCGATTCGAAGTTGGTCCGCCCCTGCCCCTGGGAGTGGAGGCGGTTGACCTCGAAGATGATCCCGGCGGCGAACTGATCGAGATTGTCGATCGCCGGCTGGACCGTCTGCTCGCGTTGCTTGATCAGGGCGCCGATGGTGCCCGAGGTCACGGTGAGATTCGTGCCGTCGGCGGCCACGTGGACCGACACCTCGATCTGGCCCATCACCGACTCGGTCTTGAGCTCCACCCCGCGCGACTGGCCGCCCAGCACAATCGGAATCGAGCCCACGAGGATGTCGACGCTGCCGTTGGCCTGCTCGATGACGCTGAGGTCGAAGAATTGAGCGAGCTCGTCGATGAGAATGTCCCGCCGATCCCGCAGCGAGTTGGCCTGCCCGGCGCCCGCCTCGGACATCGCGATCTGGCCGTTGACCAGGGCGATCTCGTCGAGAATGTCGTTGATCTTGGCGACGGAGGTGCCCAGCGACCGGTCGACCTCGTCCCGGACCACGCCGTAGTCGCGGCGGAGCCCCGCGATCCGGCTGGCCAGGTTGCTGCCCTGCTGGATGACCAACGAGCGCATCGCGTGGTCCTCGGGGTTGTTGGCCAGCTCGGAAAAGTTGTTGAAGAAGACGCTCAGCTCGCTGGACAGGTCGTTGTCGGTCAGCTCGTTCTGGAGCGTCTCGATGGCGGTGAGGAACCGCTGGTCGATGATCGCCCCCTGCTCATTGCCCAAGGCGTCGCGCAGGCGCGCCTGGAGGGCCGTGTCGATCTCCCGGCGAATGGCCTCCAGCTGCACGCCCTGGCCGACCCGCTGCCCGCGGCCGATGGGCTGGCCGGACAGGGGCGTCAGATGCACCGACCGGCGGTGGTAGCCCTTGGTGGCGGCGTTGGCCATGTTGTTGCCGGCCACCTGCATGGCCGCCTGGCTGGCCAGGAGCGCCGATCGACCGACTTGCAATGCCCCGTTGAGACTCATGTTCGGCTCCGGTTCAACGAGTGCGGCGCCGCCGTGCGGGTCCGCCCTCGCAATCAGGTCTCCAGATCAACGCTGAAGTGCGTCTGCGCCCCGGCGGCGAGGCGCCCTCGACTGCCATACACCCGCGCGCGGCTCAACGCCGACTGCACCGTGTGCATGATGCCCGCCAGATGACGATCGAGCGCCTCCGCGGCCGCCCGCACCACGGAGCTGGCCCGGCGCACCTCCCCCATCGTGGATCGAAGCTGCTCGCCCAGGGCCAGCAGCCGGGTGCGGGCCGGCTCGTTCACCGTCTCCGCGATCGCCGCGACCGGCAACGGCCGCTTGGCCTCGGGCTCGGACCGCTCCGTGATCAGGCCGACGAGCTCGATCCTTCTCTTCTCGAGCTCGGTGAGTCGCTGGACGATCGTGTTCTCCTGCTCGCAGATCGAGGTGATCCGCTGGATGTCCGCCGTGCGAATGGCTTCACGCTTCTGCTCGATGAATCCAAGCAGGTGCTGATGCTCCTGCAGGAGCGCCCGCAGGGTGCACTCGAGCTGATCGACCTCGTCGCCGGCGCCGGCCTGGGACGCAGGGCCACGTTCAACCGTCGTCATGGCGCTCCTCCCGCGTCGCGCCCGGGGTACCCGAGCCGGTCCACGATCGCGTCAATGAGTGAGAAGTTCGCCGCCTCGGTGATTCGGTCGGCGATGATCAGGTCGAGCATCGGCGCGAAGCGCCGCTCGGCCGGCCCCGGCGCGAAGGGCCCAGCCGCCGTCGTCGACTCCCGCAGCGACGTGAGAACGGGCATGATGAAGGTCGACGCCACGAGCCGGCCGGCGGCAGCTCGGGCCACGTCGGCGGGCGACCCCGTGGGCCGGTCCATCCGGTCGAGGATGTCGGCGAACGACAGGCCCGCGTGGGCGTCACGGCCGAGCCTGCCCAACAGCGCGCCCGGCGCCCTTGGCATCATCGCGTCCAGCCCTGCGAGGGGATCGATCATTTGTTGATGATCTCCGCGTGCAGGACGCCGGTTTTCTTGAGCTCGTAGATGATGGCGATCTGGTCCTCGACCGGCACGCTCAATTGCTCGAAGGCCGCCAGCAGGTCGAGCAGCCGCGTCGAGTTGCGGCTCGTCCCGTCGGTGGTGTCGATCGAGGCCCACCGTTTGGTCTCGAGGAGCGGCCGATTGGGGGCCGGCACGGGTTCGGGCGTGATGCTCGTGATCGTGAGCCCCTTGTGGGTGATTCCCACCGGCCCGATCTGGACGTTGCCGGTGACCAGGATGATCCCCTGCCGCTCGTTGATGACGATCCGCGCCTCGAGCTGAATGAGGGAGGGATCGATGGGGATGGTGACCAGCGCCGCGATGAACTGAGAGGGATCGGCGCGCTCCGCCGCCGGCAGCAGGATCTTGATGTTCTTGACGTCCTCCACGATCGCGAGGTCGGCATGGCCGTCGATCGCGAACTCGTCGTTGATCGCCGCCGCGATGGTGGTCGCGACAGGGTAGTTTGCGTACTGGGCCTTGAGGACCAGCCCCATCGTGCCCGCCGGGGTCACTGGGTTGGACCGAATGTCGCGGTACATCTGCCCGCCGTCGCGGACGATCCCGCTGCGGGGGTTGGCCCCCTCGATGACCACCAGCCCGGTGGCGATCGCCAGGGGATACAGCGACGGCGAATCGGGCAGCGGCAGGCGGAGGGGGGAGACGACCAGCCGGCCGCCGGCCAGGCTCTCGGCGTTGAAGAGCGTCTCCACGTACACATCGAGACGGTCGCCCTCCCGCACGCCGGTCGGGGGTATCTCCATCGTCACCGCGACGATGGCGTAGGCGTCGGCTCGCGACAGCTCGTCGATGCTCGCCACCGGGTTGCCCAGGTTCTTGAGCAGCTCGGCGTAGGGGCGGGCCGCGACGAGCGAGTTCTTGGACCTATCGCCCGTGCCGTCGAGGCCGATGACGATGCCCAGCCCGGTGAGCACGTTGCGCTCGTGCCCCTTGATCCGCACCAGGTCCTGGATGGTGGTGCCCGGTGCGGGGCTTGCGCACAGCGCAAGAACAGCGCCACCGACCATCAGCAGCAAACGCGATTTCGCGCTTCTCATCGCGGACCTCCTGTCCATGGGCGACAGAGCAGCAAATGGAGAGCCATATGCGTTTAGCCGCGGCTCGCAGAGCCGCGCGTCCCCACCCGACCGCACTCGCAGGTGCAGACCCATGACATGCGCGATGCTCGCGCGGCTCTGCGAGCCGCGGCTAAACGGTTTTTCATACAATCCCCCCGTGCGCCACACGCCCTTGGAGTCAGGGTCGCGGATCGATCGGCTGGGGATGGTGGGCGGCCCGCTCCTGGTCATCGCGTTGATGGGTGTCCTGTCCGGATGGACCGGCGCCGGCCGCGGTCACGCGGGGCTGGAGGCGGCCTGGGTGCTCCTGAGGGCGCTGCCGTGGGCGCTCGGCTGGTTGGTCGCGGCCATCGGTTTCGGGTGGCCGTTGCGGCGATTGCTCGCGGGCGACGGGCGGGCGGGTTTCGCGATCCAGGTCGGCCTCGGCGTGGCGGGTCTCTTGATTCTCGACGCGGCCCTCGGCGCCTTGGGCGTCCTTCAGATCGGAGGCTCCCTGGGAGCGTGGCTCCTGCTGGTGGCGGGTCTCGCTCTGGCCGCGGAACAAGCGCGCCGGTGGTACACAGGGGGTGACCGTCCGCTCCCTTACGTCCCATGGCCGGTGTGGACCGCGGCGCCGGCCGTCGCCGTGCTGCTGATCGCGGCCTGCTCCGCCCCCGGCTGGCTGTGGGCGTCGGAGTTCGGCGGCTATGACGCCCTGAGCTACCACCTGCAGCTCCCCAAGGAGTGGCTGGCGGCGGGCCGAATCGAGCCGCTCGAGCACAACGTCTACAGCTTCCTGCCCGGTTACGTGGAAGCCGCCTACTACCACCTGGCGGTCCTGATCGGGGACGGCGTCGAGGCGGTCTACGCGTGCCAGGTCCTGCACGGCGGGTTTACCCTGCTCACGGCCGCCCTGGTGGGCCGGGCGGCAGCGCGGCACGGAGGCCGGGTGGCGGGCAGCGTGGCGGCGGTGATCGTGGTCGGGACCCCATGGGTGGTGGTGGTGGGATCGCTCGCCTACAACGAGATGGTGGTGGCGCTGTTGCTCGCGGCGGGTCTTCTGGTCGTCGAGGAGACGGGGCTCAGCCCCGGCCGGCGGGGCGCCGCGGTGGGCCTGATCGCCGCCGCCGCGTGCGGGTCCAAGCTCACCGCCGTGGGCTTCGTTGCGGTGCCGCTGGTGCTTCTTCTGCTAGGCCTAAGTCACCCGCGACGCTGGCTTTGGATTGCCGCGTGCGCCGGCGTCGCCGGTCTGGTGGGTCTGCTGCCATATCTGCTTCGCAATTGGGCGTACGCGGGGAACCCGGTCTTCCCCTTCGCGGGCGAGTGGCTCGGGCTCGCCCATTGGGTGCCGGAGCAGGCGGAGGCTTGGACCCGCGGTCACCTGCCGGGTGCGTCCTTCGGCGCGCGGCTCGAGGCGCTGTGGAACGAGATTCTCCGCTACGGGCTCGGCTCTAGCCCCGATCCAGGCCAGCCGTGGCGGCCACAGTGGTCGCTGCTGCCGTGGCTGGCGCTGGGCGGGTTCGTCGTCGCCGTCCGGACGGGCCACCGGCGGTCCTGGGCGGTTCGGCTGATCGTCGTCGGGGGCGTGCAGGTTCTCTTCTGGCTGCTCTTGACCCACCTCAAGTCGCGCTTCCTGCTCCCCGCGGTGGTGCCGGCGGCGCTTCTGGTCGGTGCGGCCGCGGGGGTCGTGACCAAGGGGCCCTTCCCGGTCGCGCGCCCGGTGCTCGTGGTCGCGGCGGTGATCGCCGCTCTTGCCTGGTCCTGCCTGCCGGCGGCGATCTTTCTTCGCGAGCGCGGCAGCGCGCCGTCGCAGATGGTCGGCTGGGCCGACGTTCTGACCGGCGATCGTCTGACGGTCGCCGACCGGCGGGCCCTCGCCGAGACGTCGCCGGTGGTCTACCTCAACCACCTCGCGGCTCCCGGCAGCCGGACACTCATGATCGGCGAGGCCCGGCCGCTCTATTACCACGGTCGAGTCGCCTACCAGACCACCTGGGATCGGGGCCCGCTCTCTCGGGCCATGCGCCGCCTCGGCGACCACCCCTCGGCCTGGCTCGACGCCCTGCGCGAAGAGGGGTTCACCCATCTGCTGGTCAACAACGAGATGCTCGCGCGCTGGGCCGACGAAGAATGGAACGACCCCCTCCTGACCACCGCCCGCGTCCGAGCCGCCGCCGAGAGCGCGCAGATCGAACGCCAATGGCCCGGCGGTTTTGTCCTCTACCGGCTTGAATAAAGGGAGAATACACCCTCTGTGGTGAGCTCTTGGGCGTTGTCCGCCGCCGTGGGCTACGGAAAGAACTCCTCCAGCTTCAGCCGCTCGAGCTGGCGCTTGACGTGCTCGATCTGCTCGGCCAAGCCGGTGGGCCGCTCGTTGGCGGGAGCGTCCGCGGCGATGCCTTCGAGGATCTCGACCGCTTTCTCGTAGTCCCCGATGCGGTCTTGTATCGGCCGGTCGGTCGGCTGGGCGGCGTTCGCCAGCTCCATCGCCCGCTCGTAGTCGGACTGGTAGGGAGAGGGCTCTGGTTCGGGCGCGTTGGGAACCTCGGGCGCAGGCTCCGCTTCTTCGACCGACTCGGCCAACCCATCGGTGGCGGGTTCCGCCGGGGCGCCGGAAGCATCGATCGTCTCTTGCGGCATGACCGTTGGCGAGGGCTCGGGAGACGAGCCGAAGGGAGAGGCGAACGCAAGCAGCCCAAGGACAGCCGCCAGGGTGACGACCGCCACCACCGCGAGCAGCCGGATCGTCCGCTTCTGGGTCGCGATTCGGCGCTGCATCGACCGGACCGCCGAGCCGCCGGCCACGTCGTCGGCGAGCGTCCTTTCCGCGAGCGCCGGATCGGTCTCGCCGGAGGGCACTCCGGAGGGGTCGGAGGCCACGGCGGTGGCGGGGTTCGCCTGGTCGTCGGCGGCAGCGGGCAGGTGGTGCGGGTCATCGTTGCCGGGGGGACCGAACGAGCGCCGGATCAAGTCCTCGTCGGAGGCAAAGCTCGACAGGCCGCGGGGCTCGGACGACCGCCCCCAGTTGAGGTCGCGCGGGTCGCCCATGCCCGGGCGGCGCTCCCCCTCAATGGACGGCTCCCAGGGCAGCGGCTGGATCTCCGGCAGCCCCAGGAAGTTGCGGTCGAGATAGGCCCCGAAGGGCACCCCGCAGGCGTGGCAGCCGTGGTCGCCGGAATCGACGAGGGCGTCGCAGCTGTGGCAGTAGCCCAGGAGGTGGGCGACCCCCGGGACGTGCTTGGCCACGGTCCAGAACTGCCGCGTGGTGGGCCCCCGGACGATCGAGTACTTGTCCACCTGGCCGCGCTCGATGAGCTGAACCAGCGTCTCGTAGCTGCAGCCGGGCTGGAAGGGCCGGCGCGGGTCGCGAACGAACCAGGGCCCCATGGCGTTGTGGGTGGCCAAGCGGCTCAACGGCTCAAAGAGCCCACCGCAATCGCGGCAGCGCTCGCCCGCTGGCTGCGTCTGGCCACAATAGGGGCAGATGACGACTTTCTTCTTGGTCATTGGAGGCGTTCCCATTGACACGGCACGCTCCGCCGTGTTCGCTGGAGTGCCTATGAAAGCCTATTCCGTCCTACGCCGGATGGGAAGCCTCGTATCGGCGCTGCTGCTCTTCGGATACGGATGCGCGGCACCGCCGGATTCGACCCAATTCAAGCCTGGGTTGCCGGTCGCCACGATGATCGACGCCCGCCCCGCCGCCCTGGTCAATTCGAAGGCCGTCGGCTGGGGAGAGCTGCGACCGCTGCTCAACGAGGCCGCGGGGGCCGAGTGCCTCCAGGAGGTGATCCTCGATCGGGCGCTGGACACCGCCCTGGCCGACGCCGGCCTGACGGTGGGGCCCGAGGGGATCGCCGCCGAGCAGCGGCGACTCCTGGAGACGCTCGATCCCGACCTCGACGTCGCCCTCCGCCTCCAGGACGAGCTGCGAGCCCGCCAGGGCCTGGGCCGAACGCGGTTCGCCGGCCTCCTGAGAAGAAATGCGGCGCTGCGGGCCCTGGTCCGGGACCAGGTTCGGGTCACCGACGCGGCGGTGAGGCGTCTCTACGAGCTCATCCACGGCCCGAGAAGACAGGCCCGTCTTATGGTGTTATCGGACCTGCCTACCGCCCAGGCCGCCCGGGAGCGGGTGCAGGGCGGCGAGTTCTTCGGTGACGTCGCCGTGGAGCTTTCCACCGATTCCAGCGCCGCCCGCGGCGGCCTGCTCGAGCCCATCGCCCGAGCCGACCCCAGCTATCCGGAGGCGCTGCGACACGGGCTCTTCTCGCTCGAGCCCGGGGCGATCTCCTCGTCCATTCTCGTCGACGAGGGCTACGCCGTGCTGATGCTCGTGCGGGAGATCGAAGGCGACGGCGCCGACCTCGAGGCCGAGCGTCCCGCCCTCGAGCGCCTGGTCCGGCTCAACCAGGAGCGGCTCCTCATGGACCGCCTCGCCCGCCGCCTCCTGACCAACACCACGCTGACCATCTACGACGACGCCCTGCACGAGAGCTGGAAGCGCCGGGGGCGGCGGTCGCGATGAAGCCAACCGGCCACCGTTGCTGACCCGACGTTTCGGGAGTTCAGGGGGCAGCCAGGGGCAGCGTCGCCATGCCCTTTGCCGCGTTGAGGCGGGCCATCATGACTTCGCCTTGCCGGGCGTAGTCGATTGCTTCGCCGAGGATGCGCGCAGCTTCCTGGTCGGCGTGGAAGCCCATGGAGTTCTCGGCGGCGATGAAGTCCAGCCGCCACTGGGCGCGGCGGTGCATCTGGCGGGCGTCGGCGAGCTG
>SMVA01436752.1_pt1 | contig 13657 bp, 14 predicted proteins | sample 2456451 | NCBI WGS metagenome assembly SMVA01 (sample SAMN11095933, study PRJNA526329) | marine sediment metagenome | biome: Marine sediment; feature: Surficial sediment; material: Deep marine sediment; isolation source: Hadal surficial sediment | place: Pacific Ocean | collected 2014-05 | depth...
AAAAATCGAAATAGTTAAACCATTGATACGGATATTTTTGCAATATTTTCTCTATACTTTCCGTATATTTTTTCAATAGGTCTTGAGCATCTTTATGTTTAAATTTTGCTTCAATGGCGTACAAGTGATAGTGTTTGTTTGTTTCTCTCATCACATAAACAAAAATCACCGGAACTTTTAATCGAGAGCCCAATAGAAATGGACCTGCCGGAAAATTGGCTTTTTTACCCAATAATTCTTCAGACAGAATCTTACTTCCTTCAAAATAACGATCGCCGGTAATACAAATTAATTCATTATTATTCAAGGCATTGTTAATATTGAATATATGTGACATATCCTCTTTAATAATGATAAATTTAATACTGGATTTTATAGAAATACTCTCCAAATAATCTTTTATGGCCCGATGTTCATTATCTGTTGTGACAAGATTAATTTGTGAAAACTCATCAATTTCACTAAAAAAATATTCAGCTATTTCAAAATTTCCTACATGAGCACTAATAAGTATACCGCCTTTTTTATTTTTCAAAAGTTCTTTAATAACTTCACCCCCATCATGATTATAGGTAAACTTATTACCTAAACCAAAAGATATTGCCACCTTATCTATAATGGTTTGTCCAAAAATAAAATTGCTTTTATAAACTTTTAAAAAACTTTTGAATTTTGAAAAACCTAAACGTTTATGAAAATAATTTAGATTTGCCTTTGTTCCCTGAACGGAAAATAATAAATAGTAGAAAGAGACAAAATAAAGGATGAAATACGCCGATTTAATTCCTAATTTTTGAATAAAAAAAATGAAAATTTTATATCCAAGAACTTTCCCTTTTGATTTGCCATCCCATTGCGACATTAAAAAGTATTTAATTTATTTTTTTTTCAATTAAATCATAAAAATTTTGAAGCGTTACGATATTAACAAAGTCTTCTGCATCCAATTTAACATTAAAATTAGATTCAACAGATACTACTAAATCGACATAATCTAAACTATCTAGTTCCAAGGTATCTTTTAAATTAGCCTCAGGTTTAATTTCTTCTGCTTCAACTTCAAACTCATCTTCAAGAAAATCATTTACCTTACTTATGATAATAGTTTTATCCATGTTTTATTTATATTTTTTTACAATTATAGCTGAATTTGTACCACCAAATCCAAAGGAATTCGACAAAAATACATCAATATTTTTAGAAATAGTTTCCGTTACTAAATTTATTTTTTCCGAATCTTCATCTCTTTCTTCCAAATTAATATTTGGTGCAATAAACGAATGTTCCATCATTAACAAAGAGTACACAATTTCACTCGCACCGGCCATCCAGCACTCATGTCCTGTCATGGATTTTGTTGAACTCACATAGGGGCAATTTTCACCAAAAACATGGTAAATGGCTTTGGCTTCATTTTGATCCCCTACCGGTGTAGATGTTGCATGGGCATTTACATAATCGATTTGACTTGGTTTTAATTCAGCCTGTTCCAAAGCTTTTTTCATGGCTCTACTAGGCCCATCCACATTTGGATTTGAAATGTGATCTCCATTAGATGAAAATCCGTAACCCATAACTTCACCAAAAATATGCGCACCTCTTCTAATTGCAGAATCATAACTTTCTAAAATTAAAGTTGCTGCACCCCCGCTAGGCACCAACCCATCTCTATTCTTATCAAATGGCCTGGAAGCTTTTGTTGGGTTATTTTCATCTGTAGAAAATACTCCTAAACCATCAAAACTGCCCATGGCATACTTATTTATTTCTTGAGCCCCACCACAAATAACACAATCTTGCAATCCACTTTTTATTAAATGAAAACCCAAACCAACTGAATGAGAACCACTTGCACAAGCAGCACTTACGGTTAAATTGATACCTCTTAGATTAAAAATAGTTGCCATATTCATGGTAATCGTAGAGTTCATACCCTTAAAAATAGCTCCGGATCCTACCAAAGTGGTATCTCCTTTCTCTCTTATCTTATCAATTGATTCTACGATAGATTTAGCTGTACTATCATTTCCGTATAATATGCCAACCTCATTATCAATCAAAAATTGCTCATCAATATTCGCATTTTTTAACGCTTCTATGGTAGCGATATAAGCGTATTCTGATTCTTGACCCATACTTATACGTTCTCTTCTGGAAAGCAATTTTTTTAAATTTGGCACAGGAACATTACCTGTCAATGCCGATCGATAACCATAATTCTTTCTTTCCTGATCGAAAATAATTCCTGATTTACCTGCAAACAAAGCGTCTTTTACTTCTTGTAAGTTAATACCCAAACAAGAGTAAATACCCATTCCGGTTATAACTACTCTACTCATTTCAATTTAAGAATATATACCCCCATTAATATTGATAACTTCACCCGTAATATAAGATGCCTTTTTAGAAACCAAAAACGAAACCAAATCTGCAACTTCTTCTGCTTCACCAAATCTATTTACTGGTATCATTTTCTTTAATTCTTTCTCATCCATTTTAGCCGTCATATCCGATTTGATAAAACCCGGTGCAACGGCGTTCACTGTTATTTTACGCTTGGCAATTTCTTGTGCCAAGGCCTTGGTTGCCGCAATAATTGCACCTTTGGCTGCTGAATAATTGGTTTGGCCTGGTGTTCCTTTTAAACCTGATAAAGACACTATATTTACGATTCTACCATATCTATTGCGCAGCATTTTTTGCATCAAATAATTCGTTACATTAAAAAACCCATTCAAGCTGGTATTGATTACACTATCCCAATCTTCTTTCGGCATCCACATAAACAAACCATCTTTGGTAATGCCCGCATTATTCACAAGTACCTCGATAATACCATCTTTATTATTTTCGTGCCAATTATGAAGTTTTCTTTTTACATCATCAGAATTGGCCACATCAAATTGAAGAATCTCTCCGGTATTTCCATTTTCACGAACTATTTTTAGAGTTTCTTCCGCGGCATCCTTATTTGAATTATAATTAATAATAATATGATAATCTGAATCTTTTGATAATTTGTTGCAAATTGCTCGTCCTATACCACGAGAACCTCCTGTAACCAATGCACTTTTCATTTAATTTTTTTCTAATTTATTTCAACAAAATTTTCGGCATTATCATACCAGGTATTGTTTAACAATTCGCCTTTGGTATTGATATAGCCCCATTTTTTCTTCAGGCCTACTCTTGACAATCCTTTAATAAAACCTTTGGTCTGGCTTTTAAATAAAGTATTAAACGACATGGCTGAAATCGCATATTTATCTTCAATAACCAAATCACCTTTTTTGTTTATAAAACCCCAATATTTATTAATTTTTACAGGTGCCAATCCATCCTTACTGAATATTTCTGCATCTTTGTAACTTTCTTTAATTGTGATTTCACCCTTTTCATTGATAAATCCCCATTGTTTTCCGTTGGTAGTTACCGGTGCCAGCCCGGAAGCAAATCCTTTTACTTTTTTATAAGTGGGCTGAATTACCCATTGCCCATTTCTATCTATAAACCCAACCAATTTATCCTTATTCGCTGCATATGTTAATGCTTCCCCATCTTTAAAGCCCCATATTTTTGAGGCTCCTTTAACTTCTGTAAAAGTGCCATTATTTAACAATCCATAAACACCCTCTTTTTTCACTTTCATGATTCCTTCAGAAGGATATCCAACCTCTTCATATACAGTCTCTAAGATTTCTTTACCACTGTTATCAACCAATCCCCAGGATTCTCCCAGTTGCACCTTAGCATATCCATTTTTAAAAGGCAATACTTTAGTATATTTAGGTGGTACAACTATTTCTCCCTTTGGATTCATAAATCCTATCAACCCATCATTTCTTATAAAAGCCAATCCATTGTCAAAATCATACAATTTTTCAGAATAAGGCATTTCAACTTCGTCACCTTTATTATTGATATAAAACCATTTTTTACCAATGGCAACTAAAGCAATACCACTATCAAATTTTTTAACCTTATCATATTTCTGTTCAATGACCATATTTCCACTGCTGTCAACAAAACCCCATTGATCACCATTATAAACTGCGACCAATCCATCAGAAAAGCTACCTGCTTTTTCATAATTTGGTTCAATTAACCAACTACCATCTTCTTTAATAAATCCAAACTTACCATCTTCCCTAACTGCAGCAGCTCTCTGCCCAATAACTGATTGAAAAAATATTATTCCTAAAATTAATAAAACTATTTTTTTCATTGTCGTAAAATTTAATGATTAATAATTCAAATTAATAGAGTAAAGTATGAAGTATTGTATTACAATTTATTTTCTTTTTTGAAGATCATTAAAAAATTGACGCTAATCAATTTTCATAATATATTCTTTCACTTTATTAACAAAAGGATACATAATCATATCTTCTTTAAAGGTAGGAACAATTTTTCTAATTTGGGTATATAATTCTGAAGTTTTGGAAGAAATTTTATCTTGATAAGCCAAATATTCAATGGCTTGAATAACGGCAATCAATTCAATTGCAATAACTTCAAATGCGTTTTCAATTACTTTTTTAGTCATCAATGCAGCATTGGTACCCATACTAACAATATCTTGATTATCATTATTATTAGGGATACTATGCACATACATTGGGTTTGATAGCGTTTGATTCTCAGCAGTTGTGGAAGTTGCCGTAAACTGTACTCCCTGCATTCCAAAATTCAGGCCTAATTTACCTAAATTCACAAAAGGCGGTAATATATCGTTCAATTTGTGATTCAATAAATAATTCAATTGACGTTCGGATAGCATCGTTAATTTGGTCACTACAATTTTCAACTTGTCCATTTCCAAAGAAATATAATCGCCATGAAAATTACCACCATGATAAACATGTTTGTTTTTTACATCAACTATAGGATTATCATTGGCAGAATTTACTTCTTCAATTAATATTTTTTTTACTCCTTTTAATGTATCTAAAACCGGGCCCAAGATTTGCGGAACACATCTCAATGAGTAATATTCCTGAACTTTTTCTTTAAAAACAGAACCTTTTGTCTCACCATTATATAAATAATCTTCTCTGTTTTTAATTAATTTACTATCTGATAAAGCATCACGCATTATGGCAGCAATCTCCTGTTGTCCTTTATGCTTTTTCGTTTCATTGAGCTCAAAAGACAAATGATCGCCATAAGCATTCACAATTTCGTTGATGGCAACAGAACAACCTATAATCCAATCCAACAATTTTTGAGCATAAATTGTATTGACAATTCCAATACCTGTCATCACTGAAGTACCATTCATCAGTGCCAGCCCCTCTCTTAGTTCAACATTTATTGGAGATAATTTTTCTATTTCAAACACCTCTGAGGTTGGAAGTAATTTGCCTTTATAAAATACCTCCCCTTCGCCTATTAAAACCAATGCCAAATGAGCCAATTGTACCAAATCTCCGCTGGCACCTACTCCACCATGAGAATATATTAAAGGGATGATATCGCGGTTAATTAGTTCGATCATCAATGTAACAACAGATGGGTGAACGCCGGAATTACCTAAACATAACGTATTTAATCTAGCCAACATAGCTGATTTTACATAAATCGCATCTAATGACTCACCAGTACCGGAGGCATGGCTTCGAATTAAATTATATTGCAGTTGAATTCTGTCTTTGTCGTCAATTTTATATTGAGCCATTGGGCCAAAGCCAGTATTCACACCATAAATGACTTTATTCTTAGAAAATTCTTTTAAAAATTGATAGCTTTTATCTACTCTATCAAAAATCGCCTTACTTAATTTAATCTTATTTTTTTTAAAAAGAACAGCGTAGAAATCAAATAATTCTAATTCTTTTTCTATTTCTAACATAATTAATTTTAAGGATTGTCTAAAAATCTCTGGGATTTTTTTATTTTTACTCGACAAATTTAATATTTTTTATTTACAAAAGCTTCATAAAAGTATGATAGAAGAATCGGTTGATATACTAATTATTGGCGCTGGACCATCTGGCTGTGTTTCAGCTTCTTATTTGAACAGAAACAATATCAATGTTAAAATAATAGAAAAATCGAAGTTTCCGAGATATGTAATAGGCGAAAGCTTATTGCCAAGATGTATGGATCACTTTGAAGAAGTTGGCTTATTAAATTGTTTGATCGAACAGAATTTTGAAAAAAAACATGGGGCTAGATTTTTAAAAAATGGTGTTGTTTGTAATTTTGATTTTAGCATCAAGCATACGAAAGGTTGGGATTGGACCTGGCAGGTTCCAAGAGATGATTTTGACAATGCGTTGGTTACTGAGGTTCAAAATAAAGGTGTTTTTGTTGATTTTGAACAAGAAGTAATTGACATTACATTTTATGGTTCAGATTCAAAAACAATCGTCAAAAAGAAAGACGGAAGCTTGAAAACTATTCACGCTAAATTCATTATAGATTCTAGCGGTTATGGTAGAGTTTTACCTCGAATCCTCGATTTGGATATACCTTCTACCTTACCCAAACACTCCTCAATTTTTGCCCAGGTAAAAGACGTTAAAAGACCGGAGGGAACAGAAGGAACATTAATTACATTTGATGTGATCAACACTGATGTTTGGCTCTGGGTAATTCCTTTTTCCAATGGCAATACAAGTATTGGTTTTGTTGGTCCAACTGAGTTTATAAATTCTTTTAAAGGATCTCCATCGGGCGTTTTATCTGAAATGCTAAAGATTTCTGATTATTATTATGAACGATTTAAGGATGTAGATTTTTTATTTGAACCCAAAATCATCCAAAACTTTTCTAAATCTGTTAAACAACTTTATGGAAATGGCTATGCACTTACGGGTAATAGTGCCGAATTTTTAGACCCTGTATTTTCATCAGGAGTAACCTTTGCAACCGAATCAGGTTTACTTGCCGCTAAATTAGCCTGCAGAGAATTGAATAATGAAAATGTGGATTGGGAAAATGAATACACCCGGCATATTAAAAAAGGAGTGGATGTATTTTCTTCCTATGTAAAGGAATGGTATAACGGTAATTTACAGAAATTATTTTTTCATCGCCCGGAGAATCCAATTATCAAAAAGCAGATTTGCGCGGTGCTGGCAGGTTATGTTTGGGATAAGACGAACCCATTTGTAACCAAACACAACCGAATTATAAAAACTATTGCACATACAATTGGAATGGAGGAAGAAGCTAGGAAGAAAGGTAATTAACTTTTAGTACACTATCCGGCCTTTTAATTTGAATAGCTAATATTGTTTAATTGACAATTATTCAATATCAATTTAATGGAATTAAATAAAATATGCTATTTTCGTTAATATGTATATATATAAACATATTCATTTGTTATCAATTCCATAAAGTTAAAAACATAGATATCTGTTGACTCACTTTCTTAAAATAAACAATTAATCATGACCCTAAGCACCCAGGCTTTTCTTGCTTTATTGCCTATTTTAACAGCTGCCGTTTTACTCGTGAAATTTCGTTGGCCGGCTCGTCGTGCCATGCCGGTAATTTATGTCATGACCCTATTGATTGCGGTATTAATTTGGGGAATGTCATGGATTGATGCCCTGGCATCTACAATACAGGGCCTTTTTATAACTTTTGACATTCTATATATAATATTTGGAGCCATACTCTTACTCAATGTGTTAAAATATTCAGGAGGAATTACATCCATCCGAAATGGTTTTTCAGATATAAGTCAGGATCGACGGGTTCAGGTGGTGATTATTGTATGGCTTTTTGGAGCTTTCATAGAAGGCGCTGCTGGATTTGGAACTCCGGCGGCCATTACTGCACCCTTATTATTGGCATTGGGGTTTCCGGCTTTGGCTGCAGTTATGCTGGGATTGATGGTTCAAAGTACTCCGGTAACTTTCGGAGCTGTAGGAACACCAATTCTTGTTGGCGTAAAAGGTGGTCTGGAAAATCCTGAAATCTCTTTAGCATTGGCTGAAAATAATATGGTGTTTCAGGACTACCTGCAAATTATAACGACCAATGTAGCCATCATTCATGCCATTATCGGAACCTTTATTCCATTATTTATGTGTGCCATGATGACCCGATTTTTTGGTGTGAATAAATCATGGAAAGAAGGCTTATCCATATTTCCATTTGCCCTATTTGGTGGATTGGCATTTACAGTTCCTTATTTATTAACCGGAATATTTTTAGGCCCTGAATTTCCTTCCTTAATAGGTGCTTTGGTTGGCTTAGGAATCGTTACCAGTGCGGCAAAAAAAGGTTTTTTAATCCCTAAAAAAGGATGGGATTTCCCTCCAAGAAAACAATGGCCTTCAATTTGGATGGGAAGCATTGATATGAGTCGTAACTCTTTGGATACTGAAAAAAAAATATCCATAGTACGAGCCTGGTTGCCTTATCTGCTGGTAGCTGTTTTTCTGGTGATATCACGTTTACCTCAATTACCGGTTAAAGAATTCCTAGGCAGTTTTAAAATATCCTGGAATGAAATACTTGGAACAGAAATTAACGCCAGTAGTACCCCACTATATTTACCGGGAAGTATTTTGGTTTTAGTTGTTCTAATTACTTATTTCCTACATCAAATGAAAGCTTCCGATTTTGGGAAGGCATTCAATGATTCGGCAAAAATGATTATCGGTGCAGGCTTTGTTTTGATTTTTACAATTCCCATGGTAAGAATATATATCAATTCCGGAAGTAATGCATTTGAACTTTCCAGTATGCCCTTGGCCATGGCAGAATGGGTCGCAGGAAGTGTAGGTATTATCTGGCCATTATTCGCTCCTACTATCGGTGCATTGGGTGCATTTATCGCGGGTAGTAACACGGTTAGTAATTTGATGTTTAGCTTATTTCAATACGGAGTAGCAGAAAAGTTATCTATTTCCGGGGCCATGATTGTAAGCTTGCAGGCTGTTGGTGCTGCTGCAGGAAATATGATCGCTATCCATAATATCGTTGCCGCTTTAGCTACGGTAGGCCTTTTGGGACAGGAAGGAAATATTTTAAAAAGGACCATAATTCCCACTATTTATTATGTACTTCTTGCCGGGATTCTTGGATGGATTGCTATAGAAATTTTGGAAGTAACTGACCCGCTTATGAATGTTTCAGAATAATTCTTCAAAACTTATATAAAATAACAGAAAAGAACCTACAAATTTCTACCCATAAGATTTGATCTGAAGATTCCCCGATTATGTTTCTTAGAAGCCTCCACTATTAACCCATCAATTGCCCTCGTATCATACCATATAATGTTAAATATATGTTAAAATAATACAGACAGGTCTGTTCGTTTTAAATTATTTATATATTTGCCCCATGAAAGAACAAAGTGTCAGAGAGAGAATCATTGAAACAGCCTCTAGGTTGTTTTATTTTAATGGTTATAATCAAACTGGAATAAATCAAATCATCGACGAAGCCAGTGTTGCAAAAGCAAGCCTATATCAGCATTTCAGATCGAAAGAAGACATTGCAGTGGCATACCTTCAGAGAAGACATGTCATGTGGATGGGAAAATTAAATGATTGTATTATTGAAAAAAAAGGTTCCAATGAAAAAGTTATTGGTTGTTTTGATTTTTTATCTGAATGGTTAAAGGAAGTCAATTATAGAGGATGTGGTTGGCAAAATATAATTGCTGATCTTCCGGAAGATCATACAAAAATTAAAGAGCAAGCCGTTCATCACAAAGACGAATTACGAGAATGGATACATAATTTGTTAAAACAAGAAAAACAATATTCAGTTGAACAGGCCGAACAATTAGGTGATGAAGTATTGATTTTAATGGAAGGAGCCATCATTTTATCTCAAATTCAAAAAAAGGAATGGCCCATTATCAGTGCAAAAAATGCCTGTAAAAGGTTGTTATCCATATAAATATTTTTTTAATCAAAAACAAACAGACTTGTCTGTCTATAATCTAAAATAAATGAAAACAAATAAACCACCTTTTACAAAGGAAACAGCAACAGCAAAAGTACAAGCAGCAGAAGATGCCTGGAACAGTAAAGATCCTAAAAAAGTATCCTTGGCTTATACAAAGAATTCTCAATGGAGAAATAGAAATAATTTTTTTTCAGGAAGAGAAGCTATTCAAAAATTTTTAGATCAGAAATGGAAAAAAGAATTGCACTATCAATTAAAAAAACACTTATGGTCATTTACTGAAAATAGAATATCCGTTCGATTTGAATATGAATGGCAGGATGCCTCAAGCCTTCAATGGTACAGAACTTATGGAAACGAACATTGGGAGTTTGACTCAGAAGGTTTGATGCAAGTCAGGGATATGAGTGCCAATGATATTCCAATAACAGTTGAGGAAAGAAAACTATAACAGATGGATTCATTTCTACAGCCACGAGAAAAAATGCCAAGTCTCAGGGAAAAATTACCTAATCAGAAACCCTTGCCATATAGGAACTTTGCAGTATGAAATATAAAAATATTATAAACATTTAAACACAAAAATTATGACTACTAAAATTTTACAACCATTGAGCTCAGAAGAAGCCAATGCCAATTCAAAAGAGATTTTTAATCAAGTAAAATCTAAAATCGGGATGCTACCGAATTTATATGCAACTATGGGGATTTCAGATAAATTGCTGGGTGGCTTTTTAACATTTACTGAAACTTTAAAAAGCGGTGAATTTTCAAAAAAAGAATATGAAGCTATCGCTTTGGCTACTTCCCAAATCAATGGATGTGCCTATTGTTTATCTGCTCATACAACCATAGGAAAAATGAACGGTTTTTCGGAAGAAGATACACTTGCTTTAAGAAACAACACAATAACTGATCCAAAACTGAACGCCTTGGTTAGCCTTGTGAGCGACATGATACAATTAAAAGGACATCCCTTGGAAGATACCTTAAACAATTTCTTTGAAGTGGGATATAGCAAAACCTCTTTTGCTGAGCTAATCGCCATAGTTGCCTTAACCACAATTACCAATAATGTGTATCACAATGGAGGATTTGAAATTGATTTTCCAAAGGCACAAAACATCAATGAATTACAAGAAGTTTAAACAATCAACCTCCTAAGTTCGGTTCAAAACGCATCGAACTTAGGTTCATATTAACCTATTAAATTTTAAAACAATGAATAAATTAATCTTAGCAACAGCTCTAATCACCATCGGATTCGCAACAAAAGTATTTGCACAATTACCCGATCCTGGATTTAAAATTGACGAAACAACTGCCATCGTAATCACCGACCCACAAAATGATTTTTTAAGTCCGAATGGAGTGGCTTGGGGTGTAGTGGGCGAAAGTGTAATAAAAAACAATACTGTTGCAAACCTCGAAACGTTATTTCAATTGGCTAAAGCTAATGGAATTCCGGTATTTATTTCTCCACATTACTATTATGAACATGATCACTCCTGGAAATTTGAAGGAGCAATGGAAACATTAATGCATGAAATAAATATGTTTGATCGCGGAGATCAATTATCAACTGATGGATTTGAAGGTTCAGGTGCCGATTTTCTGGAACGATATAAAAAATATATAGATCAGAATTTTGTAACCGTTGTTGGGCCTCATAAGGTATTTGGTCCTGAGCAAAATGACCTGAGCCTACAATTAAGAAAGCAAAAAATTGACAAGGTAATTCTGGCAGGTATGTCGGGTAATTTATGTGTAGAATCACATATGAGAGAATTATTGGAAGATGGATTTGAAGTTTCTATAGTTGGCGACGCAACAGCATCAGCAATTGTACCCGGATATGACGGAAATGCTGCGGCACAAACTAATTTTAGATTTATTGCAAGCCATGTTTACACCACTGAAGAATTAAAAGAAGAATTAAAAAATTAATTATTTAAAAATAACACCCATGAAAACAACAACAATAAAAACAGTAATGGTAACAATGCTTATAGCATTTGTGTCCATAGGATTCATCACCTTTCCTGCTCATGCTTTAAATAAGGCAACAAATATTGAAGATACCGGAAGAATTTATGCAACGCTTTATAAATCGATGAATGTAAACGGCATAGAAATTTTTTACAGAGAGTCCGGAAATATCAACAATCCAACGATAGTTCTACTGCATGGATATCCAACCTCATCGTTCATGTTTCGTAATCTAATAGAAGACCTATCTGAATATTATCACGTTCTGGCACCTGATTATCCTGGCTTTGGAAGAAGTGATCAGCCAGCAATGTCTGAATTTGAATATACATTTGACAATATGGCGAAAATTATAGAGCGCTTTATTGAGCAGAAAAGAATTAAAAAATACAGTTTGTATTTAATGGATTATGGTGCTCCAATCGGATTCAGAATTGCGGTCAAGCATCCTGAAAGGGTGGAATCATTGATCATTCAAAATGGTAATGCTTATGAAGAAGGCCTTCGTGATTTTTGGATTCCAATAAAAAAATACTGGAAGGATTATACCATTGAAAATGGAAAAGCATTGGAAGGCTTTCATTCTTTAGATGGCTTAAAATGGCAGTATACCCATGGGGTACAGGACGTATCAAAAATTAGTCCTGACAATTGGAATATAGATTTACAACACTTAACCAGAAAGGAGAATAATGACATACAACTGGCCATGTTTTATGACTATAGAACAAATGTCCCTTTGTATCCCGAATGGCAACAATATTTTAGAGATCATCAACCTCCTACCCTTATAGTTTGGGGAAAGAATGACTATATATTCCCTGCTGAAGGTGCACATCCGTATAAAAAAGATCTAAAAAATTTAGAATTTCATTTATTGGATACAGGCCACTTTGCATTAGAAGAAAAAGGAGATGACATTTCAAAATATATTTTAAATTTTTTAAGTAAAAATAATATTAAATAAGGGAGGATAATTTGGTGAAAAAAGTCCTGATCTTTTATCTAATCTAACAAATTTTAATCATGATAACAATAATTACCAACAATCTATTATCAAATAAAAGACAAAATGAGATAGCTAATGCGAGCAAAAGAGTTCGATGGAACTTTAAAAGACGGCATAACTATTTAACGCAATTTAAATTTAACAACTAAAAAAAAACAGAAATTATGAAAACAATAAATTGGAAAAATGTAATTCTGGCCGGATTTATCGGGACCATCCTATTTGATCTGGCAGGACTTTTAATCATAGGAAAATGGTGGGATATACCGGAAATACTTGGAGCAAAAACAGGATTAGGTCTGGCATACGGAGTTGTAGGGCATTATAGCAATGGTATCTTATTAGCCATACTTTTTGCCGGAATTGCCCCTTCACTCTGGGGGCCAAAATGGCTGAGACCAGTCATTTTTGTAGTTGGAGAAACCGTAGCACTGGTATGGTTGTTTATGCTTCCTCTCTTAGGCGCTGGAGTTGCCGGATTGGACATGTCACCCATGATGCCCCTAATCACCCTTGTTCGTCATTTGGTATATGCCTTACCTCTAATTCTTTTGATTAGTTATGAGGGTAAAAATATATTCACAACCGCTTAAATAACAGATTTTAGATAAAGGAAGTATGCTGCTTCCTTTACCTAAAGTGTTATCATAATTTTAACTTTTATCTCATGCATATTCATACAAATTTTATGAAACGTTGTATCGATTTGGCTCAAAAAACGAAGCTTAAGGGTGATGATCTGGTTGGTTCTATTATTATTCTCGTTTAAAACAATAA
>SMVA01464024.1_pt1 | contig 13657 bp, 12 predicted proteins | sample 2456451 | NCBI WGS metagenome assembly SMVA01 (sample SAMN11095933, study PRJNA526329) | marine sediment metagenome | biome: Marine sediment; feature: Surficial sediment; material: Deep marine sediment; isolation source: Hadal surficial sediment | place: Pacific Ocean | collected 2014-05 | depth...
AAAATAACAGGATATAATTCTATTATTATTGATGACGATGATCCGTACGCTGAAGGATTTCAAGTGATATGAAAGTAATTGTAATTGGAGGGGGAGTTATTGGTTACTGCTCAGCGTACTACTTGCAAAAATCGGGACATGAAGTAACTATACTGGAAAAGTCTGATGCATCTATTAGCCCAAGCTATTGGAATGCCGGTATGATTGTTCCAAGTCATTTCATTCCACTTGCTTCTCCAGGTGTAATTGCGAAAGGTTTAAAATGGATGTTATCATCAACCAGCCCCTTTCATATTAAACCAAGGTTTGACAAAGATCTTGTTCAATGGTTATGGGAATTCTATAAACATTCAAACTCTTCGCATGTGAATTCATCTACAGTATTGCTGAAGGATATGAATCAGCTTAGTAATCTCCTTTTTCAGGAAATTATAGAAGAAAATAACTTTAACATCAATAAAAAGGATGGGCTTTTGATGGTCTTTAATACCGAAAAAGGAAAGAAAGAAGAAATAGAAACAGCTGAAAAGGCAACGGAACTTGGCATTCAGGCAGAAATTCTTAATAATGATGCATTATCTTCACTGGAGCCAAATATTACATACCGCGCAAAAGGCGCCATACATTACCCGGGTGATGCATTTATGTCACCGTCAAATTTTATGCATAGCCTGGAAATGTCATTGATTAACAATGGTGTGAATATTCTTAAAAACCAGAAGGTCACTGGTTTTGAACAAGCAACAAATCTTGTATCAAGTGTTCAAACAGAGAAAGAAGCATTTCAATGCGATAAAATTGTCCTTGCTTCGGGAATACATAGTTTCTCATTAGGTAAGTTGCTTGGACTCTATATACCAATGCAGGGAGGAAAAGGCTATAGCATCACGGTACCGCAACCAAAGAGATTGCCTTCTATATGTTCCATTCTCACAGAAGCAAATGTAGCTGTTACCCCCATGAATGGGGACCTTCGACTGGCTGGAACCATGGAAATTGCAGGGATGAATATTGATATAAACAGGTCAAGAGTGAACGGCTTTTTGTCATCCGTTGTGAAATACATGCCGGATTATGACTTTGAAAACCTTCGATCGCAAAAAGTGTGGGTCGGTCTCCGTCCATGTACACCTGATGGATTGCCATTTTTGGGGGTCTCTGATCAAATTAAAAACCTGGTAGTATGTACCGGACACGCAATGATGGGATTTAGTATGGGTCCTGTTTCGGGTAAATTGGTATCAGAATTAATAAATGAAACTGATACAACAATCATGATAGAAAAACTCCACCCTGATCGATATTTATAAATTGGTTAACATTGCGCAAAATTTCGTTGAATGAGTTTAGATTTTGATAAAATCAATAAAATAGCAATTGATGCCGGAAGAGCCATTATTAAAATATATAATGATCCCGAAAACTCATCTGTAGTTGATTTTAAACCAGATAATTCCCCCCTGACATTGGCTGATAAAGCTTCTCATGAGGTAATTGTGGAGGCAATTTCCAAAGCCTATCCTGAGATTCCCTTATTGTCAGAAGAAGGGGAGGATATCAAATATAGTACTCGAAGTACCTGGAATCGTTACTGGCTAATTGATCCATTGGATGGAACAAAAGAATTTATAAACAGGAATGGGGAGTTTACGGTTAATATTGCACTCATTGAAAACAGGAAACCTGTTTTTGGTGTTGTATATGTTCCGGTCACCGATGTATTGTATTATGGGGATAGTTCAGGTGCGTTTAAAACCAGTGAAGGAAATGTACACCAGATACGTGTTAACAACAAGGGAAATGATCGAATTGCAGTAAGAAGTAAATCGCATGCTTCACCTCAGGAAGATACTCTTTACAAGCAGTATGAGGTCACAAGCTTTATTTCTGTAGGGAGTTCTCTAAAGTTTTGCATGGTTGCTGAAGGGAAGGCTGATCTTTATTATCGGCATGGTCCAACTATGGAATGGGATACTGGTGCCGGTCAGGCAGTATTGGAAGCTGCTGGAGGTAGAGTATATGAGGGAAATACCACAAAGAAACATTTCCGGTACAACAAAGAGGATTTATTAAACGGTAGCTTTCTTTGCTTGGGATTCTGACTTATTTTCGCGGCTTATGGAAGAGCATATTCATCCAATATTTGAACGAACACTGTCAACTGCAGATAAAGAGAAGCTGCTGAATCAGCGTGGACTTGTTCTATGGATGACGGGGCTGTCTGGTTCAGGAAAAAGCACAATAGCAATTGGTTTGGAAAAACAACTCCATGAGATTGGAATTCTTACCCAATTATTGGACGGAGATAATGTTAGGACAGGGTTGAATAAAAACCTGGGATTTTCTGAAGAAGATCGGACGGAAAATATTCGAAGGGTAGCTGAAACTGCCAAACTTTTTTCACAATGTGGAATTATCACATTGTGTTCGTTTGTCAGTCCTACGATAGCTATTAGAGAAATGGCCCAAACAATTATCGGAAGTGGGATTTTTTATGAGATATACATCAACGCTTCCTTTGAGGAATGTGCAAAGCGAGATGTGAAAGGTCTGTATGAAAAAGCAATGAAAGGCAAGATCAAAAATTTCACCGGATTAGATGCACCATTTGAACCCAGTACCTTGCCCTTTATCACACTAGACACGGAAAAGGAGGATGTAAATACTTCCGTAAATAAATTATTTAAGGCAGTTTTGCCACTTGTTCGAAATTAGATCATGCATTCATATAACCTGACACATTTAAAAGAGCTGGAATCGGAAGCAATATTTGTACTCCGTGAGGTTTTCTCTCAATTCGAAAATCCGGCATTATTATTTTCGGGAGGAAAGGATTCAATTGTGGTATCACATCTTTCCAGGAAAGCTTTCTGGCCTTCAAAAATTCCCTTTCCTCATGTACACGTTGATACTGGTCATAATTTTCCGGAAACAATAATCTTTCGAGATGAATACATTAATAAGATTGGTGGCAAGCTCGTTGTCGGCTCGGTTCAGGAGTCTATTGATTCCGGAAAAGCTGTTGAAGAAAAAGGATACAACGCCAGTCGGAATGCATTACAAACTGTCACACTTCTGGATACATTGGAAAAGTATAAATATGATTGTGCCATAGGGGGAGCAAGAAGGGATGAAGAAAAGGCACGCGCGAAAGAGCGGTTTTTCTCACATCGTGATGAGTTTGGGCAATGGGATCCAAAAAACCAGCGTCCTGAGATCTGGAACATATTTAATGGTAAAAAACATTTAGGTGAACATTTCAGGGTGTTCCCGATTAGCAACTGGACTGAAATGGATATTTGGCAATATATCTATATGGAAAACATAGCTATTCCTTCAATTTATTTCAGTCATGAGCGTGAATCTTTTTTGCGGGATAATGTGGTGATGGCAGCATCAGAATATATCAACATGAAGGATGGGGAAGTGATTGAAAAACGAGTACTTCGGTTCAGAACCATTGGTGATATGACATGTACAGGGGCCACAATATCTACAGCAGGAACGCTGGAAGAAATTATAGAAGAAGTTGCAGCTGCAAGGACTACAGAACGGGGAACAAGAGCAGATGATAAAAGGTCAGAAACTGCAATGGAAGACCGCAAAAAACAAGGATACTTCTAGTCAAGACACTTATGGGAAACGATAATACAGCATATCTCAATATGGAATTAATGCGCTTCACAACAGCTGGAAGTGTAGATGATGGAAAAAGTACACTCATAGGAAGACTTTTATACGATTCAAAATCCATTTTTGTGGATCAGTATGAGGCCATTAAAGAATCCAGCAAGCGTAAAGGAGATGAAAATGTAAACCTGGCTTTGTTAACAGATGGTCTTCGTGCAGAGCGAGAACAAGGAATTACAATTGATGTTGCATACAGGTATTTTGCCACACCAAAACGTAAATTCATCATTGCTGATACTCCTGGTCATATTCAGTATACGCGCAATATGGTGACGGGTGCATCTACTGCTAACCTTGCCTTAATCCTGGTTGATGCCCGCAAGGGTATTTTAGAGCAAACTCAACGGCACACATTTATTGCAGCCTTACTCGGCATACCTCATATTATTTTCTGTATCAATAAGATGGATCTGGTTGATTACAGTAAAGATGTATATGATGAAGTTCGTAATGATGTAGAGGTATTTGCTTCCAAACTTGATGTAAAAGATATCCAGTTTGTACCCATCAGTGCTCTGAAAGGGGACAACGTAGTTAAAAAATCTGAAATTATGGATTGGTACCAGGGAGGTACTCTTTTGTATATTTTGGAAAACCTTCATATTGGAAGCGATCAAAATCTAATTGATTGCCGGTTTCCGGTTCAAACCGTAATAAGACCTCAAAATGATAGTTACCATGATTTCAGGGGATATGCGGGACGGATTGCAGGAGGGGTTTTTAAACCTGGTGATGATGTTGTTGTTTTACCTTCCGGGTTTTCATCTAAAATAAAATCAATTCATACGTTCAATGGTGAATTAGAAGAGGCTTTTGCTCCTATGTCAGTAACTATGCAATTAGAAGATGAAATTGATATCAGCAGGGGAGATATGATCGTTCGCGAAAACAACCAGCCTGAGATGATTCAGGATGTGGAAATGATGATTTGCTGGATGAGCCTGAAGCCTTTGGTGTTACACGGAAAATATGGCATATTACACACTTCCAAAGACGTGAGATGTATTGTGAAGGAGATCAACTACAAAGTGGATATCAATACCCTGCATCGTTTAGAAGATGACATCTCCATCGGTATGAACGACATTGGCAGGATTCGGGTCAGAACTACCAAACCGCTACTTGTTGACAGATACACCAGAAACAGAATTACAGGAAGTCTGATTCTGATAGATGAAAGTACAAATGAAACAGTTGGTGCCGGAATGATTCTTTAACTGGGTCGGAGGGCTTTTATTATTTCCTCCTTGTTTTCATTTGGAAGTAGGATAAAATTATCCGTTTCCGATTCTCCTAATATTGAATCCTGAAGATCTTGGAAAAATGGTGGATGACCAATTTCTTTCCAACTCAGGACCGCGTAATTTAAACTTTTGACAATGTCATTAAGTTTGTCTGCCCTGGAAATTTTTAATTGATCGTTGTTGTTTTGCCAGACTTCGAGTAAAATGATTGGCCGGTGCTTTTTAATAGCATCTTGTAAACTCTGCATTACCTCCAATTCAGCTCCTTCGACATCAATTTTGATAAATGAAATGGTATCATCAGGAATTGCATTTTCTATGGTATCAAATGACATCAAAGGCACAAGCTTAGAGAAAAATTCGCTGAATCTGGATTCATCTTTAAAATCATCAATAACGGTTGAAGAGCCGTGAGTTTCATGTTCACCTACCAGGTTTAATAAACAATCAGATGTATATACCCCGGTTGGTACCAGTGTTGTTTTTTGCCAGTTATTAGCTTTAATAAGATGCTGAAGGTAAAAGATACAAGAGGGATTTGGTTCAATCCCAATATAATTTCTTCCGGGATCAATTGTTTTGACTTTGGCCAATGTCTGACCCAGGTTTACGCCGATATCCAGGAACGTACCATTGGAATATTTGAACAATAGTTTGAGCATTTCTGACATCCATTTTTCTCCACTGATCGTCACTTTGATACCGCTTTTCACCGGTACAATCATCTTCTTTCCGTTTAGTTTTCTTGGAATATTGAAATTAAAGATGCCTAATAAGTGATCGCCTGTTCCTTTTAAAGTGATGCTCATAGAATTAATAAATTCAATATTAGCACTAAAGATGATAATCCCTGACGTGTACATCAAAAAGCTTACGGAATTCTCAACGTTTAGGTACGAAATCCCTTTTTTTGTATATGAACATTTTTGACCGTATTCAAATACAAACAACATATCCAACACCTTCATCCTGGCTTTCTATTCAAACCATTGATATGCACACATGTGGTGAACCGCTCCGGGTGATATTATCAGGATTTCCCCAAACAATTGGCAATACAATTCTGGAAAGACGAAAATACGTAAAAGACAATTTCGATAATTTGCGTACCTCACTAATGTTTGAGCCAAGGGGGCATGCAGATATGTATGGGTGTTTGCTAACACCTCCCAACTCGGATTCTGATTTCGGGATCATATTTTTACACAACGAAGGATATAGTACAATGTGTGGTCATGCAACCATAGCCATTACCAAATTAGCCGTTGAAATGGGATGGGTAGAAAAGAAAGAGCCCGAGACTAAAATAAAAATTGATGCACCTTGCGGAACGTTGACTGCCTTTGCTCAATTGGATAATGGTCAGGTAAAATCTGTCTCATTTGATAATGTTCCATCTTTTGTTGTGGATCTTGACCAAGAAGTGGAAGTGGAAGAGTTAGGATCTATCCGATATGACCTGGCATACGGTGGGGCATTTTATGCGTTTGTTGATGCAGATGATTTGGGAATTAGCCTTGATCCTTCCAATACTCAACAGCTGATTAAAGTTGGAATGAATATTAAAAGGGCTGTGGCAACGACACGGAATGTAACACATCCATTTGAACACGACCTGAGTTTTTTGTACGGTACAATATTTACCGGAAAACCCCATGGATCTGCTGACAGCAGAAACGTTTGCATTTTTGCTGAAGGTGAACTTGACCGAAGTCCAACAGGATCAGGAGTCTCGGCGAGAATGGCAATTCATTATGCAAGAGGTGAATTGAAGATTGGTCAATCCATGGTAATAGAAAGTATTTTGGATACAACATTTGTAGGATCTGTTAAAGAAGCATTATCTTACGGAGGCATGGATGCCGTAATTCCAAATGTGTCAGGTACGGCGCATATCACAGGCCAGCATCAATTTTTAATTGATCCGAATGACCCACAAAAAAATGGTTTTATTTTAAGATAGAAACATGTTTTCACAAAGCACATATACCAACCGTAGAAATGAACTACGAAAATCAATGTCCGGCGGAATTATCCTTCTTTTAGGAAATGATGAAGTGGGAATAAACTATGAAGCAAATGTTTATCCTTTTCGTCAGGATAGTACCTTTTTGTATTATTTTGGATTAAGTCAACCCGGCCTGGCTGCTTTAATTGATTGCGATACAGGTGACGACATTATTTTTGGAGTTGAGGCAACAATCAATGACATAATCTGGACAGGCCCTCAAATTTCTTTAAAGGACCGTGCAGCATCAGTCGGTGTTTTATATATAAAACCTTTTGATGCGATAGATGAAATCCTGGTAAAAGGAACGCTGATCCATCATTTGAAACCATACAGGTATCGTCATCAGGTTAGATTGGCACAGGCGCTAAACTGTGATCCGGCCCAGGTGATAGATACAGCATCCAATGAGCTTACCCAAAGAATTATTGAACAAAGGTCGATTAAAGACGATCAGGAAATTGCAGAGCTTGATGAGGCGGTTTCACTCACTTCCAAAATGCATTTGGCTGCAATGAAATTTGCAAGGGCCGGAATGACCGAACGGGATGTAATGTCAGAAATAGTGAAAGTTGCACTTTCGGCCGGAAGTGGTACATCTTTCCCCCCGATTGTAACCGTAAGGGGAGAAGTCTTGCACAACCAGACTTTTGATAATGTATTAAAAGATGGACAGCTTTTGCTGGTAGATTGCGGGGCAGAAAATGGGTTGCATTATTCAGGAGATATGACAAGAACGTTCCCTGTATCAGGCACATTCAGCCAAAAGCAAAAGGATGTGTATCAAATTGTACTTACAGCTGAAAAAGAATCATCTGATTCAATTAAGCCAGGTAAGCCATTCAAAGAGAATCATCTTCAGGCAGCTAAAATCATTGCAGAAGGATTAATTGACCTGGGCTTGATGACTGGCAATGCGGAAGATGCAGTTGAAGCAGGGGCACATGCCATGTTTTTCCCCCATGGACTGGGACATATGATGGGATTGGATGTGCATGATATGGAGAATTTAGGAGAAAATATGGTTGGTTATGATCAATCCATTCAACGTTCAGAACAATTCGGAACCAGCTACCTCCGACTAGGGAAAAATCTGAAGAAGGGAAATGTTTTGACCGTAGAGCCCGGGATCTATTTTATTCGGACCCTTGCAAGTATTTGGGAAAAAGAAGGAAAACATAAGGATTTTATAAATTTCAATAAGTTTGAGGAGTACAAGGATTTTGGTGGTATTCGTATAGAAGAGGATTTTTTGGTAACTGATGATGGAAATAGAATGCTGGGAGAATCGCTTCCTAAAGAAGTGTCTGATGTAGAAGAAGTCAGAGCATCTTAAAATGGAATTGAACATATCTTCCCTTATTGAAGAGGCAAGTGAAAGAATCAAACCATTCAGGTATCTCACCCCGCTTGAGTATTCACATGTACTATCTGAAGAATTATCCTGCTCTGTTTATTTAAAGCTTGAGAATTACCAGGTGACTGGATCTTTCAAAGCCAGGGGCGCCTTGAACAAGATATTAAAACTCAAAGAATCAGGAGATCATATCGTAACAGCATCCACAGGAAATCATGCTGCTGCTGTAAGTTATGCATTAAAAGAAGTGGGATTGAATGGCACTATTTTTCTTCCTGAAAACGTAACTGAAACGAAAATTAATTTTTTAAAGCAATTCACCAATATTGAACTGAAATACTATGGAAATGACTCAGTTGTAACGGAAAAACAAGCCCGGAAATGGGCTTCAAAAAATCATTGTAATTTTGTTTCTCCATATAATGATATTGATATTATTGCTGGGCAGGGCACCATTGGATTGGAAATAATCAATCAAATTGGAGGAAGTCCGAATGCCGTATTTGTACCTGTGGGAGGAGGAGGGTTGATATCAGGAATTGCCTCTTATTTAAAGTATAACTCCTCCACTGATGTAGTGGGATGCCAACCGGAAAATTCTGCAGTTATGCATCGTTCTGTTGAAGCAGGAAAGATTCTGGATATTGAATCAGCACCAACGGTTTCGGATGGTACAGCTGGTGGGGTTGAAGAAGACTCAATTACATATCCATTTTGCTCTGAATTAGTTGATTCATGGGTAGATGTTTCGGAGAATGAAATTCTGAAGGCAATGAAATCGATTATAATAGATCATCATATGATGATTGAAGGCGCCGCAGGGCTTGCACTTGCCTCTCTTTCAAAGGAAAAACATAAATATGTGGGGAAAAAGGTGGTTTTGATTTTGTGTGGTAACAAAATTAATGAGCAACTATTATTCAAAGTGCTGAATCAATAATCCTGATTCATTTGTAAATTAGACATGAAATGACAGATATAAAGGATAAATATGTAGAGGTTTTCAGGGTTCAAATTTCAAAGCTTGAAGAAGATGGTTTTGACCTGGAAGCATGGAAAAGTGGCACAATAGTACTTCTGGCAAGAGTGTTTGGTGCAGATTCATCTAAAATTTCTCAAGTAGAAAAAATAAAATTTGATTATGGAAGCTGGTCATTGCGGGATTCATCAGGTTCTGTCGATCAATTGGAAGCATGTAAAAAAAGATGCAATGGAGTCCTTGAAGCCTGTATCACAGAACTTGAAGTTCTCGGTGTGGAAGAAGAGTTTAAAGAAGAAAAAGTTTCCAACTCCGGTATTGTTCAGGCATTGAAAAGTTGCATCGAGGAGGAATTGAAAATGTCTCAATACAAGGAACTTATCAAGGTTATAAAAACGAAATCATCCAGGGAGGAAAAGCAAAAAATGCTGTTTAATTCGCTTATGGGTTATGACCCTGAGATTGCTTCCAAAATTGTAGCCAATATTTTGACTGAACCATCACTATCAAGATCATTTCTAAAGTAGAATGAAGTTTCAGAGTAGGCATTGCAGATTTTTGATTTGCCTGCTTGCTGGGTGGATATACTCTTATAATGCAGTTTGTCAAAGTTCACTTAATGATCTGGAAAATCTTGATAGCCTGATCACCAGTATTTCCACCCCTCTGTACAATCAGGAATTTCAAAAAGCACAAACGAATATTCAAAAGCTGGAGCTCCGTCTTCCTGATCACCCGATCGCTGACTTTTTGTATGCGTTAAATTTAATCTGGAAAACAATTCCTGATTCGAATCCACCTGAATTCAGTTCTATTGAATCTTATTTAAAAAGCAGTATCGAAAAGGCCGAGCTGATGCTGGATATGGATGAGGAAAACACAGAAGGTAATTTTTTCCTTCTAATGGCTCATGGACTTCTTGCTCAATATTACGGTGATCAAAGAAGTACCTTCAAGGCAATATCAGAAGCAAAAAAAGCATACAACTCAGTAATCAAAGGGCTTTCACTCAAAGACCAATATGTTGAATACCATTTTTCAAGTGGCCTCTATAATTACTATAGGGAAAAATACCCTGAATTATATCCCATTTATAAAAGCTTTGTATGGATTTTCAGAAGTGGCGATAAAACAGAAGGAATCCGACAAATAGAATATGCAAGTAAATATGCGATCCTCTCAAATGTAGAAGCATCTCACTACCTGGCCTTTATTAATATGAGGTTGGAGGAAAAACCCTATCAAGCCATTCAAACACTTAATAATCTGCTTGAGCGTTACCCGAATAATTATTATTTCAAAATGCTGAAGCTGGAATGCCTGGATATGACAGGTCAGATGAGTTTAGGGTATGCTTATCTCCAGGATTTAATTCTGGTTAATACGCCATATGTAAATATGGTTGCCTACGCATATGGTGGAGTTTATGCTGAAAAAATTGAGAACAATCTTCGTAAGGCAATGTCTCAATATAAAAGTGCTCTGAGGATTGGGGAAGGCATTGAAGATTCGGGTTACCATCCTAAAAGTGTAGCCTATGCAGGGCTTGCCCGAATTAGTCACGCAAACAATGACATTGACATGGCCAAATCTTATTATAAAAAAGCAAAAAAACTTGCATTATCCCCTTCCATAAAAAACGAAGCAAAATCCTATCTTGATAATCACTAAATAATTCCGATAGTCCTTATCATATAATTCCAATAATTCATTTTGAAAGAAACTTCTTTTGAAGGAATTGTACTAAAATTGTACCCGATTTGAGTTTAGAGGATGGAAAGTAAAAACGAAAAAGAAAGTTTAAATTTTATAGAACAGATTGTTCAGGAAGACATCACCAATGGAAAGCATCAAGGGGTAGTTCAAACCAGGTTTCCACCTGAACCAAATGGATATTTACACATTGGACATGCCAAGGCCATTTGTATTAATTTCGGAATTGCCGAAAAATTTAATGGAAACTGCAATCTAAGGTTTGATGACACCAATCCTGAAAAAGAGGAAAAAGAATATGTTCAGGCAATTGAGCGTGATATTCGCTGGCTGGGGTTTGATTGGGGAGCGAATGCTTTTTATGCAAGTGACTATTTTGACCAATTATATGAGTTTGCGGTTTCGTTAATTAAAAACGGCAAAGCATACGTGGATGATTTAAATTCCGAAGAAATTGCTTCTTTGAAAGGTACGCCTACACAACCAGGCAAACCCAGCCCACATCGTGAAAGAAGTGTGGAAGAAAATCTTTCACTTCTCAAAGAAATGAAAGAAGGTGTACACGATGAAGGAAGTAAGTCTCTCCGGGCGAAAATCGATATGTCCTCACCAAATATGCACATGAGAGACCCCGTTCTGTATCGGATCCGAAAAGTTCATCACTACCGAACCGGAGACAAATGGAATATCTATCCCATGTATGACTTTGCGCATGGACAATCAGATTCAATCGAATCTGTGACGCATTCTTTGTGTACGCTTGAGTTCGAAGTTCATCGGCCGTTGTATAATTGGTTTATTGAAAACCTGGAGATATTTCCTTCAAGGCAAATTGAATATGCCCGTCTAAACCTTGCGTATACGATTGTAAGCAAAAGGAAATTACTGGAACTTGTAAAAGGCGGTTATGTCTCCGGCTGGGATGATCCACGAATGCCTACCCTTTCCGGATTACGTCGGAGAGGATATTCGCCAGAATCAATTAAAAATTTTACAGACAGGGTAGGTGTGGCTAAACGTGATGGATTAACGGATATAGCCCTCCTGGAGTTTAGCTTGAGAGAAGATCTTAACAAACGGGCAAACCGTAGAATGGGTATAATGAACCCGCTAAAACTAACAATCACGAATTATCCTGAGGATAAAAATGATATCCTTTATGGTGAAAATAATCCTGAAGACGAATCGGCCGGATCCCGCGAAATTGCTTTTAGCAAAACTGTTTTTATTGAGAAAACGGATTTTATGGAGGATCCCCCTAAAAAGTTTTTTCGTTTGGGCCCGGGGAGAGAAGTGCGATTAAAGTATGCATACATTATTAAGTGCGAGGATTTCAGGAAAGACCCTCATACCGGCGAGGTAATTGAAGTCCTGTGTACATATGATCCGGACACAAAGAGCGGTGAAGATACAACGGGCAAAAAAGTGAAAGCTGCGCTGGGATGGGTATCAGAAACTGATGGAGTCAAGGCAGAAATTCGGCAATACGACAGGCTCTTCCTAAGAGAAAATCTTGCTGATCTTAAGGAAGGGGATGATTTTAAAAATTATTTAAACCCTGATAGTTTAAAAATTGTGAATGATGCAATTGTTGAACCCTCATTATTAAAGGCTAAACCAGGAGATTACCTTCAATTTATCAGACTAGGGTATTATACAATTGATCCCGACTCCAGCAAAGAACATTTGATTATTAATCAAACGGTGACCTTGAGAGATTCCCGGCCGAGGAATAATTAAAACTTCACGAGTGAATGGTACACCTTATCGTAGCTTTTCACTAGGTTTTGCCAATCAAATGTTACCGAGGCATTTTCTGTATTATTTCTTTGCATAATCCTGCCTCTTCTGTCTTGTTTTATGAAATCGAGCATGGTATCAACTAATTGTTTTACAGCCTGTTTATAGCCTTCTTTTCGATTAATTACAAACAATCCATTTTCGCTATGATTCGGAATGTTTTTGTTGATATAATCACCAAAGCCAGACAGATCACTGGTAATTGATGGAACTCCACTGGCCATGCATTCAAGTGGTGTGTAACCCCAGGGTTCATAGTAGCTTGGAAAAATACCCATATGACAACCCCTTACAAAATCAACGTATTCCATACCGAAGAGGGGATTGGTTGTATTAATAAATTCCGGATGGTATACAATTTTCACACGCTGTTCAGGTCCATTATCAAGGCTGGATGTACTTAGAAAATTCAAAATTTCATCATTCACCGGGTCGTTCAAATTGTGAGTGACAAGAGAGGGCTTTTTTGAAGTCTTCCAGGTTTGGATGGTCCTGCGATATCGAAGTCGCCAATAGTCATCTACGAACTGGCCGAGATCTGGAAGCCGGTTGTCTTCATTAGTGGTACTTGCATAAAACAGTCGTTGTCCAACTTGCTCATGAATGGCATTGCAGTTCTGCCGGATTTCCTCCATAAGTGCCCTGGACTCCAATACATCTGATTTGATTCCATTATGATCTTTTCTGGTGACGATAAACATCACAATTGTAATATCAGATTTGGCCTTTTTGAGTCTTTTGTTTAACTCATCCAATGCCTCCAGTGTGATATCGTATCCTTTATTTCTGTACTCAAATCTGCCTGAAGTAAAAAAGTAAAGGGTTTTGTCCAGATCAAATGGATATGATTGGAAAAAGTGCCCCAT
>SMVA01252792.1_pt1 | contig 13656 bp, 11 predicted proteins | sample 2456451 | NCBI WGS metagenome assembly SMVA01 (sample SAMN11095933, study PRJNA526329) | marine sediment metagenome | biome: Marine sediment; feature: Surficial sediment; material: Deep marine sediment; isolation source: Hadal surficial sediment | place: Pacific Ocean | collected 2014-05 | depth...
AATCCCTATCTCGTGACCGGAGCCATGGCCATCGTCACGGCCGTAGTCGCAATCGGCGGCGTGCGGCGCATCGGCCGTTTCTGTGTGGCGCTGGTGCCATTCATGACGGTGATCTACATGGCGGGCGGTCTCGTCATACTGATCGCCAATGCAGGTGCAATCCCGGCCGCTTTTGCAGACATATTCCGCTTTGCAATGGCGCCGGCGCCTGCCGTTGGCGGTTTCGCCGGTGCGACCGTCATGTATGCCATCCAGATGGGCATGGCGCGCGGCATGCTGTCCAACGAAGCGGGTCTCGGCACGGCACCGATGGTCCATGCCAAAGCGGAAACGGAGCACCCGTTCAAACAGGGTTTGTGGGGCGCGGCCGAGGTGTTCGTCGATACGACGGTCATCTGCACGATGACTGCGCTGATTATCCTTTCGTCGGGAGTGCTGGCAAACGGCGCAACCGGAATCGAGATGCTGCTCGAAGCATTTTCCACCTACTATTCCACCGAATTCTCGAATGCTTTCATTTCTACTGCCATCCTGACGTTTTGCCTGTCCACGCAAATCGGTTTTTTCGTGTATTTCGAAACGGCCCTGGTCAGCCTGTTCGGTGAAAACGTATTTGGCTACATCAAATGGATATACTTTCTGCCCGGCGTCGTATTTGCCGGCATTACCGATGTCGATCAATTGTGGGCGCTCGCCAATATCTCGGTGGCTGCCAGTGCATTGCCCAACCTGGTTGCATTGCTGATCCTTAGTGGCGTCTTCATTACGCTGATGAAGGATTATATTTCCGGTGAGAAAAAGTACGCGACGAAACTCATCGATCAAAGCCGGCAGTATATTCGGATTGCCGGTAAAGCTTAGAAGGACCCGTACCCGATGACCGCACATAAACTGGATGAATCGGCCGCCGGGGTCTTTATCATATCGGCGACGCCGTTTTCCGATGACGGCTCGCTCGATCTTGACAGCGTGGACGGGCTGGTCGAATTTTACCTGGAGAAGGGCGTGTCCGGCATCACCGTGCTCGGCATGATGGGCGAGGCGCAAAAAATGGCGCCGGAGGAGTCGGAGGCGTTTCTCGAGCGCGTATTGCGACGTGTGGACGCCAGGGTGCAGGTTATTGTCGGCGTATCGAACGCTGGCGTGGATAACCTTGTGCGACTGTCGAAATTCAGCATGGACCACGGTGCCGCCGGCGTCATGGTCGCACCGCTGGCCGGATTGTCCACCGAAGAAAAAATCTACCGCTACTTCGCGCAGGTTTTCGCCGCTCTCGGTGACGCTGTGCCGGTGTGCTACCAGGACTATCCGTTTGCCACTCGCTCGGATATATCGGTGCCGCTTTTCAACCGGCTGGTGGCCGAATTCGAGCAACTCGTCATGCTCAAACACGAAGACTGGCCCGGTCTCAGCAAGATTAGTGCGGTACGCCGTGCATCGGACGAAGGCGCGCGGCGAGTGTCGATACTCGTGGGCAATGGCGGACTGTACCTGCCGCAGGAACTGGCGCGAGGGGCCGACGGCGCGATGACCGGGTTTGCGTATCCCGAAATGCTGGTGAAGGTCGTGGCGTTGCATTCGGCCGGCGAACAGGACCGGGCCGAAGATCTGTTCGACGCTTATCTGCCGCTGGTCAGGCACGAACAACAGTCTGGATTCGGCATGGCGCTGCGCAAGGAGATCTTGTACCGCCGTGGCGCCATTGCATCGCCGAAATTGCGGGCCCCAGGGGCGGCATTGAGCGACATCGATCATGAAGAATTGACGCGGCTTATCGAGCGTGTCGAACGGAACGCAGAGGGGCTATAGGAATGGATCTTGGAATCAATGGGAAACGGGCGCTCGTACTGGCATCCAGCCAGGGGCTCGGGTTGGGCATTGCACGTAGTCTCTGCATGGAGGGCGCGGACGTGCTTCTGTGCGGTCGCGTCGAGGACAAGCTGGTGGCAGCCGCCGCGGAACTGAGCGCCGCAGGCCCGGGCAAAGCCGCATACGCGGTTGTCGATTTGTCCGAGACCGATGCCGCCGGCAGGCTTCATGCAGCCGCGATGGACAAACTGGGGGGCGTCGATATCCTCGTCAACAACACCGGCGGCCCGCCGCCGGGAACCGTCGAGACGCCCGATACCGATTTGTGGCGCTCGCAGATAGACACGATGCTGATCAGGATCATCGAAATCACCAATTTGTGCCTTCCCGGCATGAAGGCGGCCGGTTGGGGCAGGGTACTCACCGTCGCTTCCTCCGGCGTCGTGCAGCCGATTCCCAATCTTGCGATGTCCAACACGATTCGTTCATCGCTGGTTGGCTGGAGCAAATCGCTTTCCAACGAGGTCGCCGGTGCGGGCATTACCGTCAACATGCTGTTGCCGGGGCGAATTCGCACGGAACGACTGAAGCAACTGGACGAAGCTTTGGCAAAGCGGCTCGGCAAGCCGGTCGAGGAGGTGTCGGCGTCCGAGCAGGCCGGAATACCTGCCGGGCGTTACGGAACCGTCGAGGAATTCGGCTCCGTCGGCGCGTTTCTGTGCAGTGAGCCGGCGAGGTATATGACCGGCGGCGTGATTCGATGCGATGGAGGATCGGTCAGGGGCGTCTGAAGCGGAGTGCAAATGCAAAAACTCGAACTGAAAATATCGAATGGCACGGTCGCCAATGCAGCGGAGACTTTTTCGGCCGATATCGGCATCAGCGGCGGCAGGATCGTTGCTATCGGCAAGCAACTCCCGGACGCCGACCGGGTGATCGATGCCAGCGGCAAATATGTGTTGCCCGGTGGCATCGAGGCGCACTGCCACATCGAACAGGAATCGTCCAGCGGACTCATGACCGCGGACGACTACTATTCCGGCAGCGTGTCGGCGGCGTTCGGCGGCAATACCTGTTTCGTGCCGTTCGCGGCACAGCACCGTGGCCAGTCGCTGAAGGAGGTGCTGGAAACCTACCACGCACGGGCGCAGCCGAAATCGGTCATCGATTACTCATTCCACCTGATCATCTCCGATCCGACGGATGAGGTTCTGTACGAGGAATTGCCGCGGGTAATCGAGCAGGGCATCACGTCGTTCAAGGTATACATGACCTACGATCGCCTGATCGTCGATGACAGCCAGATGCTCGACATCCTGACGGTCGCTAAAAAGCACGGCGCACTGACGATGATCCATGCCGAGAACAACGCCATGATCAAGTGGATGAGCGACAAGCTGCTCGAGGGCGGTCATAGCGAACCGAAATATCATGCACTGAGTCATCCGCGCACTGCGGAGTCCGAAGCAATCAATCGCGCGATATCCCTGTCGAGTTTTCTCGACACGCCGATACTCATCGTGCACGTGTCCACCGAGGCCGGCGCACGCATCATCGCGCAGGCGCGATACGACGGCCACAAGGTTTTCGGCGAAACCTGCCCGCAGTACATGTTCCTGAATGCGGAGCAGATGGATCTGCCGGGCATGCACGGCGCGAAACTCTGCTGCAGCCCGCCGCTCAGGGATCGTGCGTCACAGGAGAGTATCTGGCGCTGCCTGCAAAACGGCACGTTCCAGGTCTATTCCTCTGACCATGCACCGTACCGCTTTGACGATACGGGCAAATTGCACGCGGGGCCGAAACCCGACTTTTCGCGGATAGCGAATGGCCTGCCGGGCATCGAATTGCGGCTGCCGCTGTTGTTCTCCGAGGGCTTCATGAACGGCCGCATCACGCTCAATCATTTCGTGGCGCTGGCCGCCACCAATGTGTCGAAGATTTACGGGCTCGACCATTGCAAGGGGTCGATCACCGAGGGTCTGGATGCGGATATCGCCATCTGGGACCCTGAGGAGAAGAGGGAAGTCCGGGCCGTCGACATGCACGACAACATGGAATTCACGCCGTATGAGGGTATGCACCTCACGGGATGGCCGACGACGGTTATTCAGCGAGGCAAGGTCATTGTCGAAGACAACGAATTGCAGGCTTGCCGTGGCGACGGCAAATTTGTGCCGCGAAAGACGATCGATTGCACCGGCATGCCGGGCAGGCTGGCGCCCGAGCTGGACCCGGCAAGGAATTTCGGCGTCGAACTGGACCTTTGATGCCTCGCTTACTCGTCATCAATCCCAACTCGAATGAAAGCGTTACCGCGGGAATGGAGCGGGCGCTGGCAGCGTGCGAGTCGGAATATGGCCTCGAGATTTCAGTTAGCACGCTTAAGAGTGCGCCCTTCGGCATCGAGTCTGACGAGGACATCAAGCGGGTCATGCCGCTGGTCGTGACTGAAATTTGCAGCAACCAGGATTTCGACGCGTTCGTCATTGCCTGCTATTCCGATCCCGGCCTGAACGAGAGCCGCACGGTTTCCAGGAAGCCGGTGTTCGGCATTCATGAAAGCGCTGTTTCCCTGTCGGCCACTTATGGGCGCCAGTTTGGCGTACTGGCGCTGGGCCGAGAATCGATCCAGCGTCATATTGCCTATGTCCGGCACCTGGGTTACCAGGCATTCCATGCCGGCGAACGTCCGTTGAACATCAGTGTCGACGAAGCGGCGAACGACCCGGGCGTACTGCAGAAGATCATCGACACCGGACGCGAACTCGTCGACGAAGACGGGGCGGAAATGCTCATTCTCGGCTGCGCAGGACTTACCCAACATAGCAAGGCGGCGCAGCGCGAAATCGGCGTACCGGTTATCGATCCGGTGCACGCCGCGGTGACGCTAGCGGCTGAAGCGCTGGGCTGATAGCTGTGATGATCTGTGCTTGAGCTGCAGGGCGTAAATACTCCATCGGTTGCGCCCGTCACAATTGTTGGTTCAAGTCAGAGACGGTGAAAGAAATGGGATCATATTCTTGTCAAGGCGCAGTAAAAGTCTGTTCGGCCCGTTTTACGATCCAGTCTACGAGCTTGCTCTGCGTGGCAGAAAGCGGGCGCATTTGACCCCAGGCAATACAGTAACACCAGGGAATGGAAAGTTGATAAGCGTTTCCAAAGGGCGCAACCAGACGTCCTTCAGCAACATCTTCTGCGACCAGGGAGCGAGGGCCAAGCGCAACTCCCCGATTTTTTTGTGCCTCGTTAACCGCGAGCCCGAGCAGTTTCAGACGTATGCCGGTAGGTACCTTGCGGGCGCTGTTGCCGCATGTCGCGAACCAGGCATTCCATCCTGGAACCGAAGTACGATTGCCAGAGACCCATGCGGCGTGCAGGAGATCCTTCTCATATAGATCGTCGGGTGACTCCCACGGACCATTTGCAGCATAGTATTCCGGACCGCAAACCGGAAATAGCACCTCGTCGATAAGCAACCTGGAATGACGCGGGATATCGCTGGAAGTCACAAAACGAACGGCGAGGTCTGCTTCGTGCTGGTCCAGGTTGACTACACGGTCTGTAGCGTCCAGCGATATTTCCACGCCGGGACAGCTGTCTGCGTATTCACTCAGCCAGTTGGCCAGGAGCTTCGAAGCGATTGATGGCGCCGAGCTGACGCGAATCGCGACAAGCGTTTCCTGTCGCGCTTCTTCGACAGCGTTGGCGATCATGGACAGCCCCTGTTTTAGCCGAGCAGCAAGTTTTCGACCGGCGCTGTTGAGCCGCACCGAGTTGCCACTGCGATGGTACAGAGTGACACCGAGTTCATCTTCCAGTAGTCGGACCTGGCGACTAACCGCACCCGGAGTCACGAACAGTTCCCGGGCTGCTGCAGAAAAGCTATCCGATTCGGCAGCAACCGCAAATGTACGCAAGGCTGACAGAGGTGGTAGCCGGGTTTTTGCTTTGAGTTTCACTCAAAGCAAGATGGAGTATCTATCGTTTTATTGCAAGTGGCGAAGCAGCCATCCTGTTTGATTCGATACGACGGAGTAGCACATGCGAACTTTGATTGTGTTCGCGCATCCCGAGCCAAGGTCATTCAACGGCGGACTGAAAGATACAGCCGTCAAGACCCTGGAAGCTGCCGGCCACGAGGTCATCGTCAGCGATCTATACACCATGAAGTGGCGCGCCGACCTGTCCGGCGATGATTTTGTGGGAGATCGCGCCGATCCCGATGTCCTGGATCTGTCGCGCGAGCAAGAAAATATGGCAGCTACCTACGGCCCGAGGCCCGAGGTTGGCGCGGAGCAGGAAAAGGTAGTCTGGGCCGACACGGTCATTTTTCTATTTCCAATGTGGTGGTTTGGTATGCCGGCCATCCTCAAAGGCTGGTGCGATCGTGTATTCACGCGTGGCTTTGCCTACATGACCGGCCGCAAGTACGATACGGGTGTTTTCAAGGGCCGAAAAGCAATGGTTTGTACCACCACTGGTACTGCGGGGAGTTTGTACGCGCCCGACGGTATCGACGGTGATCTCAACCACATACTTTGGCCGATTCACAACGGTATCTTCCGCTACCTGGGCTTTGATGTATTGCCACCGTATGTCGCATTTGCGCCAGCGGCGGCATCGCCGACGGAACGCGACTGTATGCTCGAAGGCTTCGCGGCCCGTCTATGTACGATCGAATCGGCAGAGCCTCTTTTCTTCCATCCGCGCGAAGACTACGGCGACGACCAACGCCTGAAACCTGGAGTAATCGCTCGCAGCGGCTTTCAATGGAATCCCGGCACGGGTCAATCACACGAAGACGCGGCCCGTGAATTCACTCGGAGTCATTCGAGTTGTCCGGCCACATGACCGGCAGCAGACAAAGCGTTGCCGTGATCGGTGGCGCGATCATGGGTAGTTTTTGCGCGTACTTCCTGAAGAGACATGGATTCCCGGGTCGCGTACTGGTTTTTGAGCGAGACGCCACTTACCAAAAGTCGTCAACCGCTTTGTGTGCCGGTGCTATCCGAACCCAGTTCGGCTGTGACTTCAATGCACGAATGAGTTTGTTCGGTGCGGAATTGTTTCGCAATATTACCGATTGGTTTGGTCCGTCGGCTGACATCGGTTTTGAAGAGCGCGGCTACTTGATTTTGCACACTCACGGCGATGGCAGCGAGATTGTCACTCAGCAAGAAGCCCTGGGATGTGATGTATCCGCCCTGAATAAAAGCGACTTGCTTCAGCGCTTCCCGTGGATCAATACGGACGGCGTCGCCTGCGGCACTTTCGGTAACCGGAACGAAGGCTGGTACGACGCCTGGAGCCTGTTAGGGTTGGTGCGCAACGCCGCGAAGTCACTTGGTGTGGAGTACGTAGCTGCCGACGTTAGTCAAATCTGCGCCGACGAGTCCCGGGTAACCGGCGTCGTTCTTGCTGATAGCTCATTCGTCTCAGCGGATTTCGTAGTGAATGCGGCCGGGCCGCTTTCCGCAAAGGTTTTGGAAGGGCTGGCGATCAGGCTCCCGGTGGTGCCAAAGAAGCGCACCGTTTTCAACGTCGAGACGCCGCTCGCCAATGAGACGTTTCCCATGCTCTTTGACACTTCCGGCGTCTGGATTCGGCCGGAGGGGAATGCTTTTATTGCCGGAATTGCGCCCGATCATTCCGGGGATCCCGATGCTGAGGGCGATTTCGAACCGGACTATTATTTGTTCGACGAGAAATTGTGGCCGAGATTGGCTGAACGGGTGCCAGCGATGGAGAGCCTGCGCATGACGGGCGCGTGGGCAGGACACTACGAGATCAACCTGCTCGATCACAATGGCGTAGTGGGCCCCCACGACGAGCTTTCGAATTTGATGTTCGCGACCGGATTCTCGGGCCATGGACTGATGCATGCCCCCGCAGTGGGCCGCGGCATATCGGAGCTCATCTGCGCGGGCGGATTCGAAACGCTCGATCTGTCACCGCTCGAATACTCGCGTATCACTAGTAACTCACCGGTCAAGGAATTCGTGACGTATTGAAATAGACACGAGCCAGGTGAATCCCGGAGGAACAAGTATAGTCGCTAGCCCGCCCCGTAGATTCGTCAGATACACTGGGCGTCACGCAAATTACGTTAAGCAACAGCAGATCGGCATTCCGGCTTTACGGATCACTTATTGGGGACTGTCTACCTTGATAAAGACAGAAACTTTTCATCAGGAGATTTGGGTATGTCAGATCAACCCAACTACCCGGTGGATCTTGTCAGCCAGATGGTTGAACCGTTCAGAAATGAAAACAGTAAGGAGGTATCCAGTGTCATTGTCGAAGCTATCGAGGAATAACGTAAGCTGGAATCGGTTCTGATCTTCAATGAAACGCTTCATTCGGCTTGACCTGATACGATGCTGTGAGCGATTTAATGACTGCTAATTCATCAGTGCGTTGAAAAGCAACTTGAATGTCCCATAAGTCTGAGCGCGATGTTGCGGTCTGAAACCGTAGAGGATGACTTGCCCGGCACCAAGTTGCGCCGACACCATGGCGGATTTCTTCGCGATGTGATCTTCGCCGATCAGCCAGCCGCTTTGCAATACATCACGTTCGACATAGCGTGCAATGGTTGCATAGTTATCGTTCGCTCTGGACGGCAATATTTCAAAAACCGCATTGGACCAGTAAAGCACGAGACCATCGTCGGGCATGCCATAGCCAAGCGGGGTTGTATTGTCGAAATGCACACGGAGTGTCGAGCCGGGGCTGTAAAACTCCTTGCTGCTGATATCTTCGACGACATTCTGCACGCGCAGTTCGAACGTCTCGATTGCGTACACGCTGGCGTCGCCCAGGGCCACGACGGTGCCGCCATCTTCGACGAATTTGCGCAGCGCTGCAGCGCCTTCGTCACCGAGACCTGACATGTACTGTGCCGGGTAGTCCGTCGGCGGGCGGTCCGGCGGCGCGTCTGAATGGTCGCCGCTGATCATTGCAGGCGAATCATGTGGCAGGATAATGACGTCGTAGCGACGGGCAAGCCGGCCCCTGGTGATGTCGCTGTCGTGAAGCGTCGTGTACGGAAACTCGAATTGCTCAAGCACAAAACGCGTCCAGCCTTCATCCATGCTGCCGCCACGATAGCGCTGGTACATTGCAACGCGTTTTCGGGTCAATTCATGAACACCGCTCTCGGGCACTTTTGGCAGTGCGGTGAAATCAACGCCCGTATGATCGGCTACACCTGGAATCGACGGGTGAGCGGAAACGATAAAGTCGCCCCGATTCAATCCGGGCGACACGTCATCTGCGCGCTGCACACTGGCGCCCTCATTTAGCAACAGGTTCACCGCTTCGAAGCTTGCCGAGAGTTTTCCGTCAAGCACATAGGTGCCTGCGTCTGCAGAAACGCTTCCGGCCATCGAGACCGGTTGCCGAATTATCAAAGCCCCGTCGATCGCGGTGTCCACTGCATCGACGCGCACACCCATGAACTCTGCCATCGTATGCGTTGCGGTATCGTAAGGCCGGAGCGGTGTACCGTCTCGTGCGCGAGTCCATTCATTGTCCGGGTAGAGCGTGCGTCCCAGCAGGTTGCGCACCAGTCCCATTTTCGGCTGCGCCAGTGACACCACGTATGCGCCGGGCTGATAAATTTTTCCTTCTACCTGCAATGCGTCATCCACGTACTGCACTTCGATGTCTGACTGCAGCAGCGTATTGATCATCTTCTTCATCGTCAGCGGGTCGTGCTGGTCGGCCGGGATGACATAGGCTTTCGGCGATCCTGCGGCGCCGCGTGCCGTTTGCCGTTTCGCTTTCAGGTAGGCGTTCCAGAGTACGGTTTCCTTGTTACGTGCTGCCAGATCCTGAATTGCCCACGCGGCGACCTTCTGCTGCTCGACAATGTCCCGCAGGCGCCACCAGCCGCCCGGCCAGGGATTCGGCATGTTCGACTGGGCAGCGTATTCGGGCAGGCCTCGCGCACCGCCGCGCAACTGCCCCGGGTGTATGTACAAAGGTGTCGCAAGGCTGGCACTGGCAGATTCAGTCAGCATGCCCGCCATATTGTGCAATGGCGTAATCCAGTGCCAACCGAAGTGACCCCAGCCCGGGTATACGCCCGCATTGATCACGCCGGCCCGGCCGTCCTCCTCCAGCTTGTAGGCGATATGGGCGCCGTACCAGGAAATTTCCCGCCACATGAGTGGATCGGCATAGGGGCGAATCGGCTCGCTGTAGGGCGGAACATAAAAGCGCGCGCCGTAACTGCCCATCTGATGGTGATCGACATAAGCCTGCGGCTTCCAGTCTCTGTACAGGATTTTTGCGGTGTACTGAGCTTCAACCATATTCAGGAAATCGGCATCGCGATTGTTATCGTGTCCCACGTACTTGTGATAGAGCCACGGCAGGCCAACGCCTTCGTATTCGGTACCCTTGTTCTCGTAGTACCAGTCAGTGACCATGATCTGGCCATCCGGATTGAAGTTCGGAAACATCAGCATGATCGTGTTGTCGAGGATGCGCCGGGTCTCACTGTCGTCGCGCGTAACCATGTCGTAGACAAGCTCCACCGCTGTCTGCACGCCGGCTACTTCGGTCGAGTGCAGGCCGAACGACTGGCTCACAACAGCCACGCCTTCATCAATCAACAGCCGCACCGTATCTTCAGGGGTGCCGGGGTCCTGGATACGCAAATTGACCTGGCGTAAGCGCTCGAGACGATCCATGTTTTTCGCGGACGTGATGATTATCAGCAGATACGGATAGCCTTCGGTTGACGGTCCGAGATTCTGTACCTGGATGCGATCGCTCTGCTCGTCGAGGTATTCGAAATACTCGACGATCCTGTCCCAACGGGCGAGTTCCCGGTCGGCACCGATCTGAAAACCGAAAAACCCTTCTGGTGTTTCTATCTGCTGCGCAGATGCAGCGTTCGTGAGCAGAAGAACGAATACGAGCGACAATCGTCTGATGGTTTTCATGGTTCTCCCCGTGTTTGTTCAATCATTCTAGCGGTAGCGCGGGAGGGCTGCATACTGTCGTCTGCAATTCGCCTCGAATCGAGCAGAGTTCCGGAAGAAACTGTGGCGGACGCCTTTCGCAGCAATCCGCCGAGTTGGTGCTTGTTGGAAACTCAAGAACTCGCCGGAAAAGTCGACACGATATAGATGACCTATTGACCAAAAATCGCTACGGAAATGTCACAAAAAGAGCCTCGACCAGGAATATCTGGACATTCATTCACCTGAAGTCCTCAATTTGATTGCGTCAGGCAGCACCCAATGGACCGAGATGGTGCCAGCCTGTGTGGCATCGATCATTGTCGAGCGGAATCTTTTCGGTTACACCGGCAGAAACGGCAAAGGGACTCGGATCCAATGAACAGAAAATAAAGACGCCCCTTGTTCACGAATCCGGTTGGTCGGCTTCATCCTCATTGTCGGGAGGCTGCCGATCGGAATCCGGCAGTCTGCGCGAATTCTCGACGAGGACCCGCAATTCCTCCGTGGAGATCTCGTAAAATTTACCGAGTCGACAGGATCTGCTTTCGCGGCCCTGGGCGTCAAGAACGTAGATCGTGTCGAAGTTGCACAAACTGCCGGCTGTAGTGGCGTATGAGAACTGTTTGTACTTGGACAGCCCCTTGCACTCTCTTGGCAGTATGTTGTGAAAGATCGTATCGCCCACCTTGATGAAAAGGACGTTTCGATCATCGACCACCGCAGTAGTTTTCAAGGTGCGTGTGGATATGCAGCTCCGCGATTTATCATCTTTCTCGTCATCTGCCATTGATGAAACGGCGATCGACAGATTCAGCAGGCAGGCCATCACGATCAGCATGCATTTTGATTGGGTCATAGCGTCTCCCCCTAACGCCTATCTTACACCGTTTCGTTTCCTGCCCCTTTACCACAAAAAAAGCACCCGGATGCGGGTGCTTTTTCGTCTTGCCTGAATCTTCGCGCTACACTTTGGAAATCGCTGCCGCCATGTTGTGCAGTGCCTTGTTGAGCATCTGGCGGGAGCAGCCGATGTTCATGCGCATGCAGCGCTCGCCGCCTGCGCCGTAGCCCTCGCCGTCGTTCAACTGCACGCCGGAATTTTCGACCAGCCAGGCCTCGAAGACCTGAGTCTCGGTCATCGGCTTGTCGGTCATCTGGCTGGCCGCCGATTTCTCGACTACGCCGACTTCTTCCATGATGCCGTCGAAGTGCAGCCAGCTCAGGAACGTACCCTGGGCCCTGGTGTATCCCACCTGCGGCAGGTTCTCTTTCAGGAAATCCTCGACGAACTGGTGGTTGGCGTCGAGATAAGGCAGTAGCTGGTCGAGCCAGTCGCCGCCGTGCTTGTAAGCCGCCTCGTTGGCGACGATGCCCAGCGTGTTGATGCCGGCCTGGTGATTTTTCTTCACTCGCTCTAGCGCCACCTTGTTGGTCGAGAAGAAATAAGCGTTCTTCGACGCGGGCAGGCTGAAGGTCTTGGTGATCGCCTTGAACGACAAGCTGTTATTGACGATGTCCTTGTCGGGCAGCGAGGCGAACGGTACGAACTTTTGGCCGGCACGGACGAAGTCGCCGTGGATCTCGTCGGCCAGTACGAACACCTGGTGTTTCAGGCACAGCTCACCGATCCGCAGCAGGTCTTCCTCGGACCAGACGTTGCCGGTCGGGTTCTGCGGATTGCAGAGCAGGAGCGACTGCGTATCGGGCGTCATGCGTGCCTCGAAATCATCCCAGTCGATGGAGTATTCGCCATTCTCGAAAATCATGACGCTTTCGTTCTTGATGGTCCGCGAATGCCTGAGGTCGGAATAGAAACCGTTGTAGGTCGGGGTCATCATGAGAACCTTTGACGCCGGCGGCGAGAAGGTCTTGAGGGTTGCGATCAGCCCGGGGTGCACGCCGGTCGCGATGACGATCGACTTGGGGTCCAGTTCCAGGCCGTAGCGCTCCATGTTCCAGTCCGCAATGGTCTCGCGAAAGGTTGCGTAGGCTTCCGCGTTCAGGTAACCCCAGTTTTCGTGCTGCAGGCGCTCGGCCATTGCCTCGCCGATGCACGGTGCAGCCCGGAAATCCATGTCGGCGATGCCCATGCCGACTTCGACTTTGTCGCCAAATTCCGTGATTTGGCTGTCCCATTTAACGCAGTCAGTGCCGATCCGGCTGTAGATCGTGTCGAAATCGTATTTGCCGTTCTTGAGGTAGGGTGGCGGTCCTCCGGCCCCGGCGATGGTCGTTGCGGCACCGGCCGTCCCGGCGCCTACCGCGCCAGCGAGTGCGGTCATGCTGGCACCCTTCAGGAAGTTTCTGCGGTTTAATCCGGCGGGCTTGCTCATTTCTTTCCCCTTGAATTCCTTCGTTTCCCGGCTCACTTGTCCCACAAAGGATAGCAGATTTGCGGGACTGCGGGCCGTGATCCGGCAAGGCAGGACTACTTGCGTTGCCTGGCCTCCACGGTGAGCTCATTGAGCGCGCCGTCTCTGTAATCGAGTTCCTCATCGCCCGCCGCGTAGCGGCTCAGCGACAAAATGTAGGCGAGTATGTCGACATATTCCTTTTCGGTGAGGAAGCCGGGATTGCTCTCCGGCATCGAGGTACTCATAACCGTGAAAAGAACGCTGATCGGCTGGCCCTCCCAGCGTTTCAGTACCGGCCGAAAATACTTTTTGTCGTGACACAGCAGGCATTGATCGGCGTAAAGTTTCTCGCCAATCTTGGCCTGCGCCTTGCTGTATACGGCGTCATTGACGGTGCGCGGCTCGGCGAATGAAGCGGCAGCGGCAAACGCGCACGCTACAGCAGTTATTAAACTTGCAAGTCGCATGAGACGCTTTGACACAGGCGTTGGCAAGAATGTTTCCCGCCGACTCAA
>SMVA01018130.1_pt1 | contig 13645 bp, 11 predicted proteins | sample 2456451 | NCBI WGS metagenome assembly SMVA01 (sample SAMN11095933, study PRJNA526329) | marine sediment metagenome | biome: Marine sediment; feature: Surficial sediment; material: Deep marine sediment; isolation source: Hadal surficial sediment | place: Pacific Ocean | collected 2014-05 | depth...
CACACATTATAAAAGGCGCGGATCTCGCCATCACTGGCACGCGTCACCAAGATAGATTCCCGCAAGTTCTCGAACACAAAATAGTCGCCAGCTTCGGCCACGTCGCAGACAGCGCCCGCCAACAACCAGGTCTTTGACCAGATATGTTGGTCTTCCAGCGCCATGAACTTAGGGTCGGTGTACCGATCCACAGGGATACGTGCAGTCCCCAGGTCTGGGTCAGGCGCTTTGTCCATGGGCGTAAACGTGAATTTGGGCAGCTCATTCATATTTGGATCTCTGGCATATATTGGTCTTTGGCATATCTTGGTCTCTGGTAGTGTTGATTGCCGAAGTCTTACCATCACGCGTGACTGTTAGCCAGCCCCGAGATGCCCCGTCTATGCTGACCGGTGCCCCACAACCACATATAATGGGTCGGTCTGGCCCGGGTTGGGCGAGATGTCTTGGAATTTACGGTCGTCGAACAGGCCGGTCTGCTCGAAGTAATGATTGATCAGCGCCGCCTTTTGTTCATCCCGGATCGACTGCCAGATGGCCACAGCCTTGGTCGGGAAACAGCGATTGGAATAAGACAGCACAAAAGGCGCGCCGGGTTTCAGCACGCGACCAACCTCCGCAAACACACTCCAGGGCTGGGTCAGGTACTGAATAGACACCGCAATAACGCAGGCGTCAAAAACCCCATCAATAAAGGGTAATGCTGGATGCGTGTTGAGGTTGAATATCAGCCCGGACGTCGCCTGTTCATTGGCCGCAACCTCCGTGACATTCATGCCCTGAATAACAACCTGATCGTAGTCCTGGCCCTGTGGCAAATGCGACACCCAGCTGGACATCAGGTCCAACACGGCGCTCCTTTTGGGGATGATGGTCGCGTAGAATTCTGACAGAGCCTGACAGGCAGGCTCGTCAATATGCTTGACCAGGCGCGGTGGTCGGTAAAACACCTCGTCGGGCTCGTTGTCTTGTCGCTGGAAAAATTCAGGCTTTAGCTGGCTATCCATGGGCGCAGCCTAGCAGGCCTTTATTGCAGTGCAAAGCCAACGGCGTCTTCGAGTTCGGCGAGGGCGACATCGGCATTGACAACTTTGATTGTCTGCATGCCCATGGCCCGTGCAGGCTTTAGATTAATGCCAAGGTCATCGATATAAACCGCGTCTTCCGGCGCAATATCAAGGGCCTTTAGCGCCATCTGGTAAATCTTTGGATCGGGTTTGCGCAAGCCTACTTTGGAAGACTGGATCACCACCTGGAACATGTCCATCACGGCATCATTGGCGGCCACTTTGTCGGCAGATCGAGCCATGCCAGCGCCCTCGCCTGCCTTGACATTGTTGGTGATGCAGCCAGTGATCAGCCGCTCGGAAATCCGACGCAGGGCCTCGACCATTTTGGGCCGCAGATCGCCCGATAGTAACGCGATGATATCTTTGCCAGGCACATTATAACCGCGTTCCTTGGCTTCGGCCGCGAACAGGCCATCAAATTCATCCAGCGTAACGGCGTTGCTTTCAAACTGGGCCCAGGCGTTGGTGTCGCCATTGGTGGCGTTGATTGTGCGGATCAGGTCCTTGGGCAGACCACGTTCGGCCTCATAGACGTTGAACGCCTCAAACGGGCTTGTCGTTAGCACCCCACCAAAATCCCAGATCACTGCCTTTACCATTTACCGGTTCCTCTATTGGTTAGGGGCGCCATCTTATGCATTTATGTTGCGAGGTCTATACGCCACATCAAACCGCCCCTATAGTCCGCCTACACGGGAACAGGGAAACAAAGCGTGAGTACAACAACAGAGGCCGGTAAGGCCCAAAGCATCCATGGATATGGCAGCAACAGCTATCTTTGGTATGTCATCATTCTTCTGACATTGGCGTCGACCCTGTCGATGGTTGATCGACTTGCGCTTAACGTGATGATCGAGCCGATCAAGAGAGATTTAGGCGGACTGACGGACACCCAGTTCGCATTGATCGCCGGTATCGCGTTCACCATGTTCTACACCATATTATCCTATCCAGCTGGCTGGATAGCCGACCGCTATAACCGTCGCAACCTGATGGCTGGTGGCATCATGGCATGGAGCGTCATGACCTTCCTCTGCGGCATGGCCGGGTCTTTTTGGGCCCTGTTCTTTGCCCGCATGGGTGTCGGCGTTGGCGAAGCGACACTGGGTCCAGCCGCAAATTCTACGCTGGCAGATTACTTCAAACCAGGGCGCCTTCCCCTGGCCATAGCCATCGTTTCTTCCGCGCCTTTTGTCGGCCAGGGTCTCACCAATATCATCGGGGCGCCGATGGTCGATTATCTGGAATCTGTACCCAACGTCGTTTTGCCTTTGATTGGCGAAGTATATTCCTGGCAGATGGTCTTTATTTCCCTGGGAATTCCGGGCGTCATTATCGGGCTGCTTGTCCTAAACCTCAGAGAACCGGCAAGGCAGGGTCGGCTAAACCAGGACTCAGTTGGTGCACCGTTTTCTGTTCTGAAGGCCTTTGTTCTTGAGCGGAAACTATTCTTCTTCCTGATCTTCGCAGCCTATTTGGGACTATCCATTCAGGGGTGGGGCCTGTTCACCTGGTTTGTGGAGTTCTATATCCGCGAGCATCACTGGACTAAAACCGAAATCGGCTTGACCTATGGCTCCATCGCCATGTTCATCGGCATCCTTGGTGCCGTAACGTCGGGCGCTGTTGCAGGTTGGATGGTCGGCCGGGGTAAAGTTGATGCCCCGATCCGGATTGTTATGTGGGGCACTTGCGCGCTGATCCCGCTGGGCATTCTGTTGTGGACTGTCCCAGATGGCTGGATGGGCATCGCAATTCTGGTGCCTGTGACTTGGCTGATGGCCATGCCATCGGGATTGATTATGACGACATTGCAGTCAATCTGTCCCAATGAGTTGCGCGGGCAGATCATCGCCTTCTATCTGATATCGGTGAACTTCCTGGCCTATACATTTGCGCCACTTGTTCCGCCAATCGTATCAGATTACGTTTTCGACAGCCCTGAAGTGAAGGGTATATCCCTTGCCTTAATGTCTATCTTTACCTATGGCGGTGCTGCAATTTGTCTGTATCTGTGTCTCAAGCACTATCGGGTTGCGCTTGAAAAAGCCAAGGCCTGGACCGAAATTCGCTCCGACGCAGTTTAATAGTCTATTTGGATTTCAACTCGATCTTGTGCTCGGAAGTCTCGGGCTCCCAAGACTGATGCAGAACTTCCTTTAGACCTTCCAGCTGGGACTGAACCCGCTTTTCAGCATCATACGTCAGAATGCTGAAGGACATACCTTCCAGCAAGAACTGCAGCATCTCGCGGTTACGAGAGAACTTGGCCTGGTCGGCTTCACGAAATTCTGGATATGATGTTCGGACAACCTCACGCCGGGCTTGTTCATAACGGGCAGCCGCGGGTTCGATGATTTCGCGTAGCTCGACGTTGGTGCGCGATGCTGCAACCAGTTCCTGCCAGGCGACATAGAGCGGGTCGTTGACAAACTTCCACAGATTATCGACTGCAAAATCGATTGAATCGCGCCCGGGTGGCGTATTCTTGATGGCGTCAAAATAGGCCTTCAGCCAAGTGTCCTGCAGATACTCTATCGACGCTTCCAACACATGGTTCGTTGTCGGAAAATAGTGCTGCACAGCGCCGCGCGTGACCGCAGCTTTTTTGGCAATTTCAGTTGTGGTCGTCCGGAAATAGCCAATTTCGATGAAACAGGCAATTGTGGCCTCGACAATATCTTGACGAGTAGCGAGGCTGCGCCGCCGTTTAGCAGAATTAGCAGAGCCTTTTGTGCTCACGAATTTCCCCCACTGAACCTGACGGCCAACGCATTACTGCCGCCCTAGCAATCTGTCATATCATGCGGGGCGGCCATGATTCAAGCCGATGGCAGCAAGGCTTAGAAGCTGGCCGTCACGCCGGCATAAAGGGTCCGAGGTTGGCCTGGCTTCAATTCCTCGCCGACAAAGCCGTTGAACCGGCCATTTGTCGCATAGCGGGTATTCAACACATTGTGCAGTCGCAGGTAAATATCCAGACCATTGTCGAATCTGATATTGCCACGCAGATGCAGCAGATCGTGCCCGCCATAGGTATGCGTGTTGTTATCATCCAGATAATACGACCCCAGATGCTGGTATTCGACTTCCAACCGGCCACCATTCAGCCAATCGGGGCGCCACGCCAGGCGTACATTGGCAACGTCTCTGGGCGCGCGGTTGATCTTGTGGCCCGACAGGTCGGTGCCAGACCGAGGCATCCACTCGATAAAACTGTGATGGTTGTAGGCATAGGCGACCGAGAACAACAGCACCGGTGTGACTGCAATATCGACAGAGAACTCGATGCCCTTGTGGCGGGTCTTGCCCGAGTTTTCGATCTGACGCACCCCTGTATCATCATCGGTGAACACCAGAATGTCGTCGCGATTGGTCATGTAATAACCGGCCAGCTCGAACGATATTTTTTCGCCGACCATGCCACGCAAACCAATTTCGAACGATTCCGACTTCACAGGATCCAGCTCTGTCGACAGGGCGGACCGGCCAGGCCGGAACAGCTGGGTGATCGTTGGCGTCCGAAAGCCCTGGCGATAGGATACAAAGCCATTCAGCTTGTCGGTGAAATCGTAAGTCAGGCCCACCTTGGGCGTGAAGTGGGCAAAGTCGACTTTTTGATCTGCCGGGCGGTTATGCTGGGCAGAGGGGTCAATGACCGTGCTGAGGTTGTTCGTATAGTCATAATCGGAATAGTCAAAGCGCAGGCCCGTCGTCAGGCGCAAACGTTCGGTTATCTGCCATTCGCCATGCACATAAGGCGAAATCGTGATGGCCTTGACGTTGAAGTCATAGACCGTGTCGATAATGGCGAAGGATTCATAGATGCCATCCACGCGCAGGGGATCAATGGACTGATCGTCGCGATGGCCCCAGCTATAGTCAATATCAACACCAAAGATCAGGCGGAATGACGGGCTGATATCCTTGCGGTACTTGGCCAGCAGGCCCACAGACTGGCCGTTAACATCATATTGGTGCGGGTCAAAGCCCAAGGCAAAAGCGGGCAGCAATTGCACGCGATTATACCGAAAATAGGGCGTCAGGCTCAGCAGGGTTTCATCATCTAGTTTGATGTCTATGAGACTGTGAAACCGAATGGATTCAGTATTTCGGGCAGCAATAGGTGCTTTGTTCAAGGTCGGGTTATTCTGCCAGTCATCACGGCTCAGGTTGGACCCAGACGAGTCTTGATCAACTTGGGCCAACAGCAGCACATTCTGGATCGACACCCGGTCTGACGCGTCGATGGTCCAGGTCAGATTGGCAAGTTGGCGGTCAGACGCCGTCAGGTCGCGCCAACCATCATCATAGGCCAGGTTTAGATCTGCGCGCAGGCCATGTTTGCCCGTCGTGCCACTGACCGACGCCAACAGCCGATAATATTCCCGCGTACTACCTTCGATCGAAATATAGCCTTCAGGCTCGGCAGTGGGCAGGGGCGTCAGCACATTAATAATGCCACCAATAGCGTCAGAGCCATACAAGGCTGTGCCGGGGCCCTTGGTAATTTCGATACGCGAGGCCTGGGGTATATTCACGTCAAACAGCGCGTTGGTCTCGAAGAACCCTGTCGATCGGGTCGGCACGCCATTTTCCAGATACAAATAAACTGGGTTAAAATTGATGGGCTGGCGAATGACCGTCGTATGATGGTCGCCGGCCAGCCAAACCAGATGCACCCCGGCAATACGTTCCATAATGTCGGATGGATGCGTTGGGCGAACGTCTTCGATCAGCGCCGCGTCCAAAACGCCTGTGCTTTCTGGCATATCAAACCGTCGCGCTTCTTCGCGCGTGGCGGTCACGGTAACACTGTCAGTAATCTGACCGTTGACGGGCGTTGGCTCTGCCGCAATAGCCGGAATTGTGGCGATGATACTGGCCAACATCACCAGTCCAGAGAGATTTCGATGGCGCATATTTTTCCTTCGATCCTGACGTTCCATATGACCGCAAACGGCCCTTCCCAGACCCCATTTTTTAAGGCCGCAGCACGTTAAACACATTACCGTTACCAAATCCACGAATTTAGGCTGATTATTTGATTTTTGGGCACCAGTAATGCTGGCCACGGGTCCCCTATCTGGTGCAAACTGTCCGCCAAATCTTGAGTGATTCACAGCATTTTGCGGAGAACAAAATATGCAAAAATTTGGCATTGGGCAGCCTGTCCGGCGCGTCGAAGATGTACGTTTTATTACTGGCGCAGGCGCCTTTACCGATGACCTGAACCTGCCCGGTCAGACCATCGCTTATATGCTTCGGTCGCCATACGGCCATGCCCGTATCAATTCAATCAATACAAGTGATGCGCTGGCCGCCCCTGGCGTCATTGCCGTCATCACCGGCGCCGACCTTGCCGCCGACGGTGTGGGCACGCTGCCCTGTGTCACGGCAGGTGTGATCCAGAACCGCGATGGCACGCCCATCACGGCACCTGACCATCCTGCCCTGGTAATCGATACCGCCCGCTACTTGGGTGACGGCGTGGCTTTTGTGATTGCCGAGACGCTGAACCAGGCCAAAGACGCCGCCGAGCTGATCGACATCGATTGGGAAGATCTGCCGGCAGCCGCCACTATTGAGACCGCCGAAGCCGATGGCGCTCCCGTTATTCATGAAGCGGCCCCTGATAATGTCTGCTTTGACTGGGATATGGGCGACGCCGCTGCGGTTGACAAAGTCTTTGCGGGTGCTGCGCGTATCAGCAAATGCGATGTGATCCACAACCGCGTTATCCCCCATGCCATAGAAACCCGCGCCGCGTTGGGCGAATGGAATGTGGCGGAAGACCGCTATGTGCTGCGGACATCGACACAGGGTGCCAACGGCATGCGCGACATCCTTGCTGGCATGATCCTGGGTGTCGGCCCAGAAAAGCTCCGCATCATCACCCCCGATGTTGGCGGGGGTTTTGGCATGAAGACCTTTGTCTATCCAGAACAGATATTGGTGCTGTATGCGGCCAAAAAGCTGGGTCGCCCGGTCAAATGGACCGGCGAACGCTCTGATTCCTTCCAGTCTGACAGCCATGGCCGTGACTGGATTACCGAAACCGAACTGGCCCTTGACGAAAGCAACCACATCATTGGCCTGCGCATCAAAAACCGCGTGGCCATGGGGGCTTATCTGTCTCAGTTTGCCACGTTCGTGCCGTCAATTTCCGCCGGTCGCATCCTTGGTGGTGTGTATAAAATCCCGGCGATCCATTATCATTGCATTGGTGTCTTCACGAATGCAGTGCCCGTGGATGCCTATCGTGGTGCCGGTCGGCCCGAGGCTGCCTATATTATCGAACGCGCCGTCAATCAGGCCGCTATCGAAGTCGGCATGACCCAAGACGAATTCCGCCGCATCAACTTCATCGGCAAGGAAGAAATGCCTTACCAGCATCCCTTTGGCTTTGTCTTTGATAGTGGCGACTACAATACCAACCTTGATGACGCCATGAAGAATGCTGATTGGGCCGGCTTTGAGGCGCGCAAGGCAGACTCTGCCGCCAATGGCAAATTGCGGGGCATCGGCATGGCCTATTACATCGAATGTACGCTGGGTGGGCCATCAGAAGATGCCGTGATCAACTTCCTGGAAGATGACACGGTCGAGATCATCACCGGCACCATGTCCAACGGCCAGGGCCATGAAACAGCCTGGGCCCAGCTTGTGGCGGAACAATTGGGTGTGCCGTTTGAAAACATCAAGCTGGTGCAGGGCGACACCGACCGCGTGGCCACCGGCGCTGGTACAGGCGGCTCGCATTCACTGTATATGGCTGCTGGTGCTTTTAAGGGCACCTCTGAAAAGGTTGTCGACAAGGGCAAAATCATTGCCTCGTTGATGTTGGACGCCGACAAGGACGAAATCGACTTTGATGAAGGCCTGTTCGCGGCCCGGGGTACGAACCGTACGGTTGGCATTATGGACGTGGCAGCCAAGGCCCGTAAGGTTGACGAATTGCCTGGTGATTTTCAGGAAATGTTCGTCGATGGTCTGAACTCCCAGGCCACCTATGCCTATGAGACCTCGACCTTCCCGAATGGCTGTCATATCTGCGAAATCGAAATTGACCCAGAAACAGGCAATACCGATATCGTCGCCTACACGGTCGTCGATGACTTTGGCAAAATCATCAACCCAATCCTGGTTGCAGGGCAGGTTCATGGTGGTGTCGTACAGGGCATCGGCCAGGCACTAACCGAACATTGCGTTTATGAACCAGATACCGGCCAGTTGTTGACCGGGTCTTTCATGGATTATTGCATGCCTCGTGCGGACGATATGCCGAATATCAGCTTCCAGACCAATGAAGTGCTGTGCACCACCAACCCATACGGGATCAAAGGTTGTGGTGAAGCGGGGACCATCGGGGCGTGCCCATCATCCATCAATGCCGTCATCGATGCGCTCAGTGGATATGGTGTCACGGCCATTGATATGCCCGCCACACCACTGAAGATCTGGCAGGCAATCCAGGATGGCAGTCGTCAGGCCGCTGAATAAATAGATGGTAAGTCCTCATGTCTATTGAGATTCTTCAGACGGCCAAGGACTGGCAAGACGAAGGCCGCCAGGTCGCCCTGGCCACGGTCTCAAGAACATGGGGGTCTGCCCCCTTCCCCGTCGGCAGCCAGTTGGCCGCCGACGACCAGGGCAATTTCATGGGCTCGGTTTCAGGCGGCTGCATCGAAGGTGCGGTGATTGCTGAGGCTCGTGGTGCCATCAAGGATGGCAAAATCCGCAATCTGGAATTCAGTGTCTCCAACGAAGACGCCTGGGAGGTTGGCCTGGCTTGCGGTGGCACCATCAACATTTTTGTCGAACCCGCGCCGGCAGAATTACCTGACATATTGGCCGCGAGCGATGCGGGGCATTCCATTGCGCTGACAACCAATCTTGCCGACGGTGCCCACCAATTATTCAATGCGAACAACGCGCCCGATGATATCGCCAAGGCCATGCGGGATGATCGCTCTCGCCCACTGGAAGACGATCAATTTGTCCGGGTCTTTAATACCCCACGCCGACTGGCGGTGATCGGGGCAGTTCATATCGCACAAGAACTTGTCCCCATTGCCCAAAAAGCCGGGTTCGATGTCACGGTCATTGACCCGCGTGAGGCCTTTGCCAGCGAGGAACGCTTTCCCGGTGTGACCCTGTCTCATGACTGGCCGGATGAGGCCATGCGCAAGTTTGCCCCAGATCGTCGAAGCGCCATTGTGACCCTGACCCACGATCCCAAATTGGACGACCCAGCCCTTGACGTCGCCTTGCCGTCCGACAGCTTTTACATCGGGGCGTTAGGCAGCAAGAGAACCCAGGCCAAGCGCGTTGCCCGACTGACCGAGGCCGGTTTTACGCCAGAGCAAATTAGCCGGATCCATGGCCCCATCGGCCTGGACATCAACGCGCAATCGCCCGCCGAAATTGCCATCTCGATCATGGCCGAAATTATTGGCGTGTTGCGCGAACCGCCCGTTGATGACTAAAACTCCATGATTTTCAAAGACATGCCTGTTGCCGCCAGCCTGGGCTCGTTGCTGGCACATGGCCTGACCGCAGGCAATCGGCGCTTCAAAAAAGGCCATGTCATCGACGCGACCGACATCGCAGACCTGACGTCTGCTGGTATTAAATCACTGGCGGCCTTTGTGATGGAAGCCGATGATGTCGACGAAAATTCAGCTGCCGATCAATTGGCAGATCGGCTGGTCGCGCCCCATATCGCCAAAAGCAAAGCTTTTACGGGCCGGTGCAACCTGATTGCCGAAGCAGACGGCTTGTTGGTCTATGACGAAGACAGGTTACATAGCCTCAACCTGTTGGATGAATCCATCACCCTGGCCATGCTGCCGCCGTTCAGCCGGGTTCGCCAGGGCCAAATGTTGGGCACCGTCAAGATCATCCCCTTTGCCGTACCCACAGCGCTGTTAAAAGACAGCCTTGATAAAGCGATCGGCCTGGCGACCCTGCACCCTTTCAGGTCAATGAATGTACAGCTTTTCGAGACCAGGCTTTTGGGTCCCAATGACAAGATATCTTCAAAATTACGAACTGTTACCGAAGCCCGGATCAGATCCCTGGGCGGCACACTTGTTCAGCACCATCACTGCTATCACTCGGTCGAAGAATTACAGGTCGCCTTGCCCAAACTGGCTGGGTCTGCCGACCTGATTTTGATATCGGGCGCCAGCGCCACGACGGATCGACGCGATGTAGTGCCAACGGCCATAACGGCTTCGGGCGGTACGGTCGACCATTTTGGCATGCCCGTAGACCCTGGCAATTTATTGGTGCTGGGCCATCACGGCGATACACCGATCATCGGCCTGCCGGGTTGTGCGAAATCGCCCAAACTGAATGGTTTTGACTGGGTATTGGAACGCATCGCCTGTGGCCTGCGGGTGACCAGCACAGATATTATGAAGATGGGTGCGGGTGGCTTGTTAAAAGAAATCGGGTCACGGCCACAACCTCGGGGGCACGCATTGGTTGACGACATGAGCGACGACATCAGCCATCACAAATTGGCAACCATTGTGTTGGCAGCAGGCAAATCCAGCCGCATGGGTGGAGCCAATAAATTATTGGCCGAATTCAGCGGAAAATCAATGATAGCCCATACACTACAACAGGTTATAGGCGCCGATATCGGGCCCACGATTGTGGTGACGGGCCGCGATGCCACCGATATTAAAGCCGCCATCGACGGTACAGGGGCGACCATCACGCATAATCCCGACTATGAAAACGGCATGGCCAGCAGCCTGCGTACCGGGATCAATGCCCTGCCTGCTGACATTGATGGGGCGCTGATTTGCCTGGGCGATATGCCCCTGGTGACCGCTGATCAAATGAAGGCCCTGGCCGCTGCCTTTGACCCCGTCGAAGGTCGGGGCATTTGCGTGCCCACCCATCAAGGAAAATGGGGCAATCCCGTCTTGTGGTCGGCGACTTACTTTGACGAAATTCGCGCCATCAGTGGCGACAAGGGGGCTCGTGACCTGTTGCACCATCACGGTGACCGCGTCTTTGAAGTGGCGATGGACGACGCCACCATCCTGCAGGATTTCGATACGCCTGAGAGCCTTGCCACACTCAAATAGAATGGGTTGAAATAAAAAAAGGCGATGCTGGTGCACCGCCTTCTCAAAATCTGTGTTGCAGCGCCTAGCTGAGTTGAACCACCGCGCGCTTTGCACCGACGCTTACCAGATTGGCGCGAAACTCTGCAGATGCATGCATGTCTGCATTAAACGACGACCCGTCAATGGTCACACCATCGACAGCGGCTTCCGAGAAATCAGCCTTCAGGGCATCTTCCAAATCTGTTGCGCGGTAGGCACAGGGTCCAGCGCCTGTGACACCGACACGCACGTCGCCACCGCCCGTGCAGATGAACACGCCCACAACCGCATAACGGCTAGCCGGGTTCGGGAACTTGATATAGGCGGCCTTTTCAGGGACCGGGAACTTCACGGCTGTGATGATTTCGTCTTCTTCCAGCGCAGTCTCGAAGATATCGAGGAAGTAGTCATCGCCCGCGATTTCACGCTTGTTTGTCACAATGGTTGCACCCAGGGCGACAATCGCTGCTGGATAGTCGGCAGACGGGTCACTATTGGCAACAGACCCGCCAATGGTGCCGCGATTGCGGACCTGTGGGTCACCAATTTCGCTGGCAAGTTTGGCCAAAGCGGGGATCGCGCCGGCTATTTCTGCCGAGGCCGCCACAGTCGCGTGGGTAGTCGTGGCACCAATGGTCACGGTACCGCCATCGACACTGATACCAGCCAGATCGCCAATACCACCCAAATCAATCAGATCAGTCGGGGCGGCCAGGCGTTGTTTCATGGTCGGCAGCAGGGTCATGCCACCCGCCAGATATTTGCCGTCATCGGCAGCGCTCAGCGCATCGGCTGCGCCCTGAACACTATCGGCTTTTACATAGTTGAAATTGTACATGGTCTCTTATCCTCTGTGCGCCTTGTCTTCTTAGCGAGTGGCGCGCTTACATATCCTGTGCGGCAGCCGCGACGGACTTCACGATGTTGTGGTAACCGGTGCAGCGGCAAATATTGCCTTCAAGTTCTGCACGGATCGTCGCTTCATCCAGACTGCCTTTATTGCGGTCGACAATGCCGATGCTGGCCATGATCATCCCCGGGGTGCAAAAGCCACATTGCAGGCCATGATTTTCCTGAAACGCTGCCTGCATGGGGTGCAGATTGTCCTCGGTGCCAATGCCTTCGATGGTTAGAACCTCGCAACCATTGGCCTGGACCGCCAACATGGTGCAAGACTTCACGGGTACGCCGTCCAAATGGATGGTGCAGGCACCGCACTGGCTCGTATCACAACCGACATGGGTGCCGGTCAGTTCCAGATTTTCACGAATAAACTCAACGAGGAGCGTGTTCGCTTCTACCTCGCCGCTGACTGACTGGCCGTTAACCGTCGTCTCCACTTTGACTGTCATCAATAAGTCCCTTTGTTGAACGCTTTGTTAGTTCCGTTTTAACCGTTTTACGCCAAAAGTGAATAGGCGATTGCAGCGATCACCACACCAATTGCAATCCAGGTGGTTGGCTTTTGCAAAAGGCCTGGTTCGCTGGTTGTTTCAGCCGCTGCCGGGGCGACTTCTCCCAACCGTTCAGCCCCCACAATTTCGCTAAAAGTGCCAAAAAACTCACCGGCCAATTTTTTGGCGGTGCTATCGATCAGACGCGACCCAATCTGGGCCAGTTTACCGCCGACTTTGGCTTCAACTTCATAGGAAAGGATTGTAACATCGCCATCTGCCACCAGGCTTACCCGGGCTGTGCCTTTGGCAAAACCTGCAACGCCGCCCTTGCCTTCTCCGGTCAGAGTATAGCCATTGGGGGCATCGATGTCTGACAGGGTTACGGTGCCTTTGAACTTGGCTTTCACCGGGCCAACCTTGGCAGAAACTGTGGCCGTCATTTCAGTATCTGACAGTTTGTCGATTTCTTCGCAGCCAGGAACCGCCCGGGCGAGAATTTCCGGGTTGTTGAGGGCTTCCCAAACTGTTTCAATCGGGGCCGGGATCCGGTATTCGCCGGTCATTTCCATAGTGCTGGTCCTAAGTGTCGATCCATATATTTGCCCAGTAGCGGCATCTTGATAGCCGACTCTGAAGCGGGAGGCATTCTAGCCGCACGGATGCCGAAGGGAAACTGATATCGTGAGGGAACCAACAGTTTCCAATTGGTAACATCTTTGGCTAGACTATGACGAATTGGGAACACTTTATCGGGGGATAATCACGATGCGTTTTTCAATAAACTTAGGTCTTGCCAGTATCATTATGTTAGCGCTGGCCGCGTGCTCGCAAGCGCCCGAAAAAACAGCCGAGGAGGCTGTGCCTGCCGAGGACGTTGCGCCTAATAGCCCAACAGCGGCGGCTGTTGATGCTGAACGCCTGACCCAGGCGGCAAGCGACGGGGCCAACTGGATGTCCTATGGCCGCACTTATGATGAACAGCGGCATTCCCCCCTCACCCAGGTTAATGCCGACAATGTAAACACACTGGGGTTGGCCTGGTCGTTTGACC
>SMVA01247955.1_pt1 | contig 13645 bp, 15 predicted proteins | sample 2456451 | NCBI WGS metagenome assembly SMVA01 (sample SAMN11095933, study PRJNA526329) | marine sediment metagenome | biome: Marine sediment; feature: Surficial sediment; material: Deep marine sediment; isolation source: Hadal surficial sediment | place: Pacific Ocean | collected 2014-05 | depth...
CGAATCCTACAGGATTGAAGACCTGCTGCCTCACGCATTTTCAAAGCAGCAGCTAGAAGGATGAGCCGGTCTACTTGGTCCCGAATATCTTGTCACCGGCATCACCTAACCCGGGGATGATGTAACCCCGTTCGTTCAGGCGTTCGTCGATCGCGGCGGTATAAATATCAACGTCGGGATGTCTTTCACTAACGGCCTTCAATCCCTCGGGGGCGGCGACTAAAAACAACCCCATAATTCTTGTACAACCTTTGGCTTTGAGCAGGTCAATGGTTGCCATCAATGTCCCACCGGTCGCTAACATCGGGTCAACAATTAACGCCATACGTTCTGATACATCTATAACGACCTTGTCAAAGTAGGCGATGGGTTGCAAGGTTTCCTCGTCCCGGTAAAAACCAACCACGCTAATTCGGGCAGAGGGAATAAGCTGCATCACACCATCCAACATCCCTAAACCGGCGCGCAGGATCGGCACAATGGTTATCTTCTTTCCCTTGATTCGATCTACCAGCAATTTTTCACCGGTCCAACTTTCTATTTCCAGCTGCTCCGTCTCCAGGTCACTAGTGGCTTCATAGGTCAGCAAATTGCCCACCTCACCAGCGAGTTCGCGGAATTTTTTACTACTTATTCCGGCTTCACGCATCAATCCTACCTTGTGGCGAAGCAACGGATGATCAATCTTTCTTATTGCCATATTGTTCTTCTTTTAGGTTTTCATTCATTAGATTTTAATGCGGGTGTCTTAAGTCGCAGTGCTTGCCTGCCCTGCCAACCTTGCCCTACTAACAATGACACGGACCCATCAATGGCACCTGACCGGCATCGGGAATTACCGCTTATCATTTTGCGGGTCCTGCTCCCTGCGTCCCAGGGTTCTCCGTTCTATGCCCACCAGTTCTTCGCCCCTGTCCGCATACCATGCAAGGATACTATCCCACGCAGCCTGGGCGGTATCAGCATATTTAAATAACGCCCTGTCACCAGCATTAATCACGCCTTCTTCAACCAGGAAATCAAAATCAATCGCCTTTTTCCAGAATGACTCACCAATCAGGACGATGGGTACAGGATCAATCTTACCGGTTTGAACAAGTGTCAGGGTTTCAAAAAACTCATCCAGCGTTCCATAACCCCCGGGGAATGCGACCAGCGCTTTGGCACGTTTCAGCAGGTGAAGCTTACGCATGCCAAAGAAATGCAGGGAAAATGCGAGCCCTGGAGTGATATAAGGATTGGGATATTGTTCACGGGGCAATGCGATGTTGAGTCCAATGGACTTGGCACCGACATCATCTGCTCCCCGATTAGCCGCTTCCATGCAACCTGGACCACCACCTGTCATCAGCGTCACCCGGCTATCCTTTGGACCCATACCGGAACTTCCTACAATGCGCCCGAACTCCCGGCTCATTTCATAGTATCGACTCTTGTTTTCGATCTGTATCGCAATCGCTAAAGATCGCAATAATTCAGCATCTCCGGGATTTTTTTCCAGCGCATCGTTCAGTTCACGGCATAAAGCCCGCGCAACTGAAGGCCGGCTGATCCGAGCACTTCCGAAGACGACTATCGTATGGTCAATGCCATGCTCTTGCAGCAGCAGTTCTGGCTTGAGATAGTCAATCTGCAGCCGTACACCCCTGACGGGATCTTCTCTCAGGAAGTCTGCATCACGATCAGCCTGCAGATAGCTGGAATCGGCCCTTATCCTCTCGATGGACGCCCATTCGTCTGCACTATAACCAGCACCATAGGCAGCGGTTTGTGAAACCAGGGATTGATTTTCAGGACCACCGGTTACACTGTTACCGTCGTTTTTTGTCATTGAACTTAACTCACCATTTTCCTGATTCCCCGGGAGAGCATGGACGCTGGCGCCGGTATACGCTGCCTTACGTTACCCATCGGAATCATTGATGCAAATAATTTTCCAGGCCGACCATAACACGTGACCAGAACCCGCTGCACAAATGAATTAGCTTGCATACCGCAGACAGCAGCGCGATGATGAACCTGGTCCCTAATTCGCCAATGATCATGACTGAAATGCCAAAAGCAGGTTTGGGTTCCCCCTCTACTACCAACGCAACCACGAACGCCACCACCAACGCCACCACGAACGCCAATCAGAATTTCGATGTGAACTCCAATAGGAACTTTAGCGCGAACTATGGCACCCAGGAAGCAGCGATGCGCGCCTACCTGGCCGATGGTGAGATTCGGGCTCTGGCGTTGGATAATAGAGGGCCGATTACTTTTGATCGAGATGGATGCCTGCACCGCTCAATTCTAACCGCGTACGAGAAGTACGGTTTCTATATTTTCACGGGCGTGATCAACGACGAGGAACTCACCGACATCGAAGCCGACATCAAGGAAATATTGCAGCGGGCTCCTGTCGATAAAGGCAAAGAAGTGGATGCAGCGGGTCGACCCGCATTGGGTGTTGGGCTCGAAGCACGGAACCTGCTATGGGTGAAACCGCTAAGTGATCCCTCGGGAGGATCTGATTCAAGTGGCGGTCGACACCCTGTGAAGATGTTTGAACCAGGTGTTCCCGAAGGTGCGCCGGAACATATCCTGCAGTTGGTACTGGGGTCATTGCAGTTTTCAGATGCTTGTCTTCGCGTCTATGGTCATCCTGATTTGCTACGCGTTGCAGAAGCAGTGAATGGCCCGGACTTTACCCCCTTCAATGAAGCCATCTGGATTAAACATCCGGGACTCGGCGGTTCTGTCGCGTGGCATCAGGATGGTACAACCCAATGGGACAGACCGGACTTTGACCAGGGAACCCATGGATTCAATTTCATGGCGCAGCTGTACGGCTGTACCGCCGCTAATGGCGTCTGGGTAGTCCCCGGTTCTCACAAGGCAAAGGCCGATATCAAGGCCATGTGTGCAGACTCCGATAGATTACCTGATGCAATCCCCTTTATCTGTGATCCAGGAGATGTTGCCATCTGTAATCGGCAGGCTGTACACGGATCATTCGCCAATACCAGTAGTGATGCCAGGGTCACGATTAATTTTGGATTTCATCGAAGATCTTCCGTGCTCGGCGCTACCGGCAATGGCATCCACAGCCCCACTGCTGTTTATGACGAGGCACGTATCCTGGAACGCTCACGCCTTATTGGCTACGCCATTGATGCGCGGAAACAACGATTTCCAAAAGAAGAAGGATTTGTCTATAAGCCGTTTAAAGGCAAGGAAGCGTTATACCGCTTTGATGAGAAGGCCAAGGCAGGACTCAAGGACTATAACTTGCTGGATCTGGGAATATAACATCGCTGCAACTTTTGCTGTTTCTTTAAGATTGCATCGTGCGCGGCAGGATCGTTAAACTTCTTTAGGTGCAAATTCCAGCTTGAATTGAAATGTCACAACAGGTGAAATATCCATCAGGTTAGCGATAGCACGCAACTGCTCTATGCCGCCTGAAAAACCAAACTGCCCCACGTCAATCTTGTTAGCAGAAACTGTTTCTATCTGGTAGCTACCCGAATGCAGTCTGGTTATTTTCGTGGTTACTGGCAAACTTGTAGATTGACCGTTCATTTCCAGTGTTCCCTGCAGTTGAAATTCTTTGCTTTTGCCCGCCTTTATCTTGCGCAAGGTCTCCATATCCAGGGTCGCACTGTAAACTGCCTGGGTCGCTGTGGAGAATAACATGGCCTGCATTCGTTCATCCCTGATCTCGATACCGGTATCAACACTCAACAGGTTGACCATCACCCGGGCATCGCCGTTGTTTCGTACAAACCCGTCTAACTTCAGGAATTTGTGGATTTCAGTAACTGATTCATTTTTCGTCGTGCCGATGGTGAAGCTAGAGTTATTTGGAACCAGGACCCAATCCGCAAAAGACAGGTTTGACAGGGCAACGCCAATGAGGATGGCAATAAGTTTTAACATCTTGTGCTCCTTTTTTAATCTGCGGGTTTATGCTTAAAGACCGTCAACCTGGCCGCAAGTATACCAGCACATAAACCGAAGAGATGCCCTTCCCAGGAGATAAAACTGTCTGTAGGCAGTATGCCCATAATCAAACCTCCATAAAAAAACAGGGTGACAGAAGCAATGGCCAGGCTGCTAATGCTGCGTTCGTAAAGACCAATAGCAATCAGGAACCCGAAGTAGCCAAATATCAGGCCACTGGCACCAATATGATAGGCCGGTCGTGCAAATACCCAGACCGCCAGGCCACCGATAATGAGAATTAGAAAGGTCGTTTTTGTAAATATCCAGGGACCGCGGAGTGCTACAAAAAATCCCATGATCAACAGCGGCGTCGTGTTCATTATCAGGTGCTTTAGACTGCCATGCAGCAGCGGCCAGAGTAAAATACCGGGAAGTTTGTCTACATTTCTGGGATAGATGCCAAAGATATTAAAGGCATGGCCAAAAAAATTATTGGCTGCTTCAACAATCCAGATAAGGATAACCAGGACACTTATCGTCTTCAATCCTGACCACCAGTTTCTTCTCAGGTCATTCATTTCGTCGTGATAAAAGGCGGCCCCTTTTTCCTATCCTGCTATGCATGCTGCGACTTTTTCTGGCTGGGGCGGCGAATCCTGGCTGGCGATCACAAAAATCGCCGAACCAGAGACCTGCAGGTCCGGGGCTGGATTGGTCACAATTTGATTATCCTGATCCAGGTATCCCATGGGCGTGCCAAGACCCTGCAAGAGCAGGTTGCTCGCCATTTTGCCCCAGGACTTATCCGCAAATTCGACATCATAACGGCGAGTGTGATTACCCGCGTGCTGGAATAGATCCTCTAAAATGGCCTCGGTTCCCGGTGCCGCCAACGCCCGGACCATCAATTCGGGATAAGCACGAACAGGCCGGATAACTGCATCGGCACCATAGGATTTCAATCTGTGCCTGTTCGCTTCCTGTACACATTCTGCAACCACGTAACCTTTTATTTCAAAACTTTTCAACTGGTCCAGAATATCAAGCGTTAAGCTGTCAGAACGGTAGTCACTGGTATCCACAGCCATGAGCACAATAAAAGTCGCAAACTGTATATCAACATCAGCAAGATCAGTTCGGCCTTCCGGCTTACCATGGTGCAGGACAACGCCCATCGCAGTAATATCCGACGGCAGGCCATCGTCAAAACTCGCTGACAATATTTCTATGGGGTAATCTTCCAGTTGCGGAGTACTACGAATCTGTTCCACTAGAATCCGCAGGTACCTTGCACCGTTTACCTCCGGTGTATTTATGATGACAATGTGATCTTTCATATCCCATCTCCAAAGGCCCTTGCGCATACGCTCCTGTCGGGCAATACGAAAATCAATCCACTCACCCACAATCTGTGCCAGCAGAAAGATCCCTAAGAAAAACAGTAACAATATTGTAACAAGTCGGCCCATGACCGATACGGCTGAGAAATCACCATAACCCACGGTGGTTATCGTTGTCAGGGTGAGCCACACCGCATCAGCGATAGACAGGTCCTCAAAAATGACCATTGCCAGGGAATTTGCCGCGGCGAGCGCAAGCAATAACAATAACAATTGAAGGATTTTACGTCTTCGGTCGTGAGTGGTTTGACTGCTATACCAGTTAAACCGTCGGCGGCGCCAGAAGTTGGGTGTCACTAGAATCATTATTCACTGTTACCACTTTTCCCATTAGCTTCAGTATGATCAATCAATTTCTGTGCGGCAAGCTGCCTGATTTTCAATTTATCTTCTATCGCAACGTCAAACTTGCCCGCCAGCATGGCAAAGTCTGCCTCAGATAGCGAAATAGACAGTCTTGGCCGCACAGGCTTCCTGTTGATAGGCAAGCCGAGAATCTGGCGTATGCGATCCGGTGGGCTCAGCCCTTGTTGCAGTGCTTCGAGGCGGATCTGGTGATTAACCTCATCACCTACATCAAATGCCAGTTGCATCGCCCGAACGACCTTTTCCTCTTCTGCCCATTTACTGGATGTGCTCACTTCGAAGCAGCCTGATCCGCCGGCCAGAGGCCGCCTATCATTTCCATGTCCAGATAGCGCGTCAGTGAGACCTCGGTTTCACCACCCGCGTATACTTCAATCTCCACGCCATGGGAATCATCGCCATCAAGCAGTAAATAATACTCGAACAACTCGCCCTCTCCTTCATGGACAGGCGGGCCAGAGGTACGGTAGTCATTCTCGTAGTAGTAGCCTTTTTCGCCCTTCACCTGCTGAAAGTATTGACTTGCAGCCCAACCACCAATTTTCGCATCATTAAGCGTATTCAGGGTGACTGCATCAGGACTGTCGAAAACCTCCGCAAATTCATCAATATCAAATAATTCTTCCACGGTACGCCGACTGATGGATTGGCTAAAAACGACTGTGTCTCGACCCGCGTCAGATTCAATACTAAAACTAAGCTTTTTATCCCCGACGCTTTCCAGTGTGAAACTTGTCTCATACTCATGTTCAAACTGATAGGTGCTTACTCCGATAATTCTAAACACCTTGTCACGAAGATTTTCCGGCAAACCAAAGTGATTCGCCAATTGCAGCATATCGCCTTTCTGGAGGTCACGCGGGTGATCCAGCGCCCTGGATTCAGGGTTCTTCCTGGTTCGACTCCACAAACTTTTGAAAAACGAACTCAACTAAAATACCTCTCTCTCATGAATTGGTATTCCATGAGCCTCTTATTTCATGAACTATATGTTTCATGAACTATATGTTTCATGAACTATATGTTTCATGAACTGTATCTTTCATGAACTGTATGTTTCATGAACTGTGCGACTCCTGCCCAATAGGCGCTATCGATTGGCTCTGATTCGCTCCAGGACAGAATTGGCATTCTTGTCTTGCTCACCAATACCCGCTGCTTTCATTTTATCTTCCAGACTCTTGTCAGAATTTTCTGCTTCAAGTTCCTCTGCCGCCGCCAAACGATCATAATTGTCCTGCTGGCGTTTCTTGATGCGCTCAAGAGAGTCTTTTGCAGACAGCATTTTCGAATTGCTGGAAGCAAAATTGTTGGTAATTGCAGCACTTGCCTTCTGCACACTCTCCGTGGTCTTTACCATGTCCAACTGTCTTTCATATTCCTTTATCTGGCGTTCAGTTTTTTTCACCAATTCTTTCAGCCGATCGACATGTACTGAATAACTCTTGTGAACCTCGGCCTGTTCGGCGAGATCGTTCTCAAGGTTTGCAATTTTATCGGCAATTTCAAGCGCCAATTCCTCATCATTCTTATCCAGGGCCTGCCCTGCATAACCTTCATGCTCGGAAATCCCTGTTTTGAGTGATTCGACCTTGCGTCCCGCCTGCATGTGGTTTGCCATTACTGCAGTCAGATCCTGCCTGGCCCTGTTGAGATGAACCTGGGCATCTTTGATCTCCTGCTCAAATATTCGCGTACCGTTAGCGTCTACGACAAGCTCACCTACCTCGCGAGCCCCGCCCCTGATCGCAGTCATGATTTTCTTTAATATATCCATGGCCTTTCTCCTAAATGAAAGCGCATTAATTCAAAAATTCTTCGAGCGCTGTAATTGCTTCCACAGCATTTTCAGACAAGGTAACCAGTTCCTGGCAGATGTCTTCGATGCTCGAACTAATCGACAAGGCACCAAAAATCACGTAACGGTTATCAACCTTCGCAAAAGAAGAGAGAGGCATAGGAATATTCAACTCCAGCATCTCCTCCATCATTTCGCTCCGTAATTTCGGATTGACCTCATCTTCAGCAAACAGCCAGGTGATGCACAAAATTTGCGTATCGGTAATTGATACATAAGAAGGCAGTTCATCGAAGTCCCCCACAACAACCTGCAGGACTTCCACTTCACCGGGTATGGGCTGACACTCAAACTCATAACCCTGGAAGCTTTCTAGATCTGATAAACGGTTTGCCAAATCTTGAATGTTCATTTACTTACTCCTGTTGCCGCTATGACATATTATGTCATCTGCGTAGTTTTATTGGTTTGACATAATATGTCAACATTTTTTTCGATTTTATACATCCCTATCTCTATTCGTGCTCTATTCGTGGTGAACGAGCCACTAGCTCTTGCGATTTAAGACAGTTTGTCTCAGGGAACAAAGTCCATCCTACTCCTTGAATTGTATCTCTATCGCCAACTGATCTGTCAGTTGAAAAACACATGCATTATGTCTTATCTGGTGACCGTCCGGAAACGACGAATATACATCAAGAATATATGCACGTTCAGAGTTCTTGAACGGACAAATTCTAATTCCGATAAATGCCTAATTCCTTCTGCCATGCCTCCGTGTGATACCTGTAAATTCGGTTGGTTCCCAGTTTATTGGGTTCCACTTCAGTCGCAGTTGCATAAAAATTATGAGGGAATTCGAACGCAGCGACAATGAGGTCCCTGGTGAGCCAGGGGTGTTCTATGGGAAGCTGATCATATTCCAGAATCTTCAACCTGGGTGGTTTGGATTGTTTGCTGGCAATACTCCAACCCCATTCCCCGAAGCTGGGGATATTCTGCCGGTACTGCTGTACATGACTAAATCCTGATATCTCCAGTGTTTTGCCGATGCTGACAAATGCCTTTTTCGCATGATATGGCGAAGTAGACTGAACACTCATCACTCCGTTGGCAGACAGCAGCCGGTTCAGGCGTTTGTAAAAGTGGTCCGTATAAAGCCGGTCCAGGTCGGGGTGGCTGGGATCGGGCAAGTCAACGAGAATGACATCGAAGAAAGCATTTTCAGCCAGTAATTGATCGATTTCAATAAATGCGTCACCAAAGATTAGTTCAACCCGCTCATCTTCAAATGCATGTTCATTCAGATTAACCAGTGCCTGCTGATAACCCGGCATGTCTGGGCTGGCCGAAAAGAATTCCACGAGTTCAGCATCCAGATCAATGAGCGTGACAGATTCAGGATTGAAATCCAGCACGTCCCGTAACGCCAGGCCGTCACCGCCACCGATGATCAGTACTCTGCGCGGGGCCCCTGCGACCAGCATGGCGGGATATACCAGCATACCGTGATAAATCGTTTCGTCATTGCTGGAAAACTGTAATCGACCATTCAGGAAGAATCCGTACATGGGTTCGCTGGTCGCCGAAAAATAACGCCGGGTGACGGTCATGTTCTGGTGCCTGGAGGTATGGGTAAAGACCACTTCATCCTGGTACAACAGATCGGTCATGGCCGCCGCCCAGTCTTCACCAAATTGATAAATCATTATCGCCAGCAACAGTACCAGGCAATGAACTGTGGCCAGCAAGCCGCGATAATGAATTCTTGACCAGTAAAATACCAGGAAGAATACACCCGCCACCAGATTCGCAACGGCCGTAATAACGGCCGCCCTGGTCACATCAATGGACAGCATGAGACCCACCCAGAGAGCCGCACCGAATCCAGCGCCAATATAATCTGCACCATAGATAGTGCCAGTATTGTGCTCCAGGTGCTCGCCATAAACTGCCTCCCGAACTCGAGCGATCAACGGGATTTCCATGCCAATCAACAAGCCGATGACAATGCCAAAAAAATAGGGGCTTAATAGTGCAGCACGCTGCAAGGAAGCCAGCATTCCACCGTGGGGCATGAGGTCCGGTGGCAGGTTGTAAGTATCGGAGATAACCTGCGGCAGCAGGGTCGAAAATGCGACCAGGGACGCAATTAACAAAATACAGCTAATGCCCAGCAGTGCAATCAGGGATTCTAACCAGGCGAATGCGGTGAAAGGTTCCTTGAATGCTCTTGCGGCAAAGGAACCGACACCCATGCTCACAATCATCAAACCGATCATGGTGAAGATAGTCGATTCTACCGCACCCAGGATTCGGCTGGCATAGTGTGATAGCAGGTACTCATAGATCAGTCCACAAGCTGCCAGAACTCCCATGATAAGGATGAGTAAAACATCCTGCCAAAACAAATGCTGGCGCGGACTATTCAAGACTCAAATCCTCCGCTGTAATTTCCTCAGAGCCATTAAACATGTATCTCGATTTGCTGAAAATCACAAGCGCAAGCGCAGGCATAAGTGCGGTAAATTCGATGTTCCCGGCAGATGGAAAATCAGGATATTCGGATAGACTCCGTCTATACAAAGAGAGCGACGAAGAACAAGCCGATAGAAATTGAAATAGATGCTTCGATCGCTGCAACCCCAATATTGTTTTGATGGTCGACTTCCTCAACGACATCGACACCAAAGAGCACGACATAACGTGCAATACCGGCAATGAGTGAAACCAAAATAGCAAAGACCAGTGCAACCAGCGCCCAGGCTAGCAATGCCATCACCAGATTTTCAGTTTGATAAGCCACCACACCCGAGGCGGCCGTTATAGCAAGCGCCACCCCGAGAACATGCCCCAGAAACCGAATCGCCAGCGCGACCTTGCCTGCCTCGAGTGCCGACTGCAGACTTTCACCATCATGCCGACGAGCATAAACAAGCACACGATATTTGCTGACCAGCGCCATTAAGAGTTGGGTGATGACAAAAGCAGCCAGCACAATCAGCAACCCATTGAATGTATCGCTTTCTACCCAGAGCATGACGGCACGTAATATCAGACCTGTTGCCAGGGTATTGGCTGCATCTACCAGGGCTGCGGCAAGATTACCGGACTTAATCTGTTGCTGAATCTGGATACCCGTTAAGACAAATTTATCCTGAATCAGGCGCCCGACTTTGATTAAGACAACGCCTAATACGCCATAGGAAAGTACGCTAACAATTTCACCGAGGTAAGTATCAGCAACTTCACCGGATACTGCACCGGTTAGCATCGACGCCAGGGCCACAATGCCTGCTGCCATGGCAAGACCAAATGCATAGTTGTCCCGTGTGGCGAGTTCCTCCGCGCTATCAACATTGGCAACGAGGCCGGTAACAAACCTTAAGCCGGACAGGAGTCCAACGGCAATCACAAGGTTGATTAGAATGATCTGGTAAACGTAGGCATCAACCGCGCTAAAGTTAATCAAGTCCATCGTCCAATTCCCGTGTTAATTGCCACTATTTTCCTCTCGATACACCACGTGAGGTTCTGTACCTGCTATTTCTACTGCTACTCTGAAACTTACTGGTTTTACCGCCACTTGAATATTGACTCTTAAAGAGGGATTTCTGCTGGGCGGTACTGGCCCGGCTCATTCCTGACGCACCGGTCCTGCTCTTAGAGTAAGGACTCCTGTAGTTGCCTTTGGAGCCAAATTGCTTTCGCGCCCTGTTATCAACATCTCTCTGGCTTGCCCGTTGAGAACGGGAAGTATAATTGCCACGGCCTATGTCATTGTAGTAGGAGTAACCGCGATTACGCCCCCAATCATTATAGTAGTAGCGCCGCCCACCAAACATGCTGGAAAAGAAGTGATACTGACCATACCAGGCCCAAAAGCTGCCACCGGAACCGTGCGACCAGTGGCCATAACTTGGATTACCGATATATTGGCTACCCGCACCATAATTCTTGGCACTATTTGCTCTCTGTTCTGCTTCCTGGCTGATGGCGTTGACACGTGCGAGTTCACCCTGGGATAGATCAGCAATTACATTGACGGTATCGGATAAGGCATCATTATAAATCGCAAGGTTCGCCGCGTTTTGAATGGCCAGCAGTTCCTGGACCTTGTCCGTCCAGTGTTCAAACTGCTCAGTATTATCTTTCACTGCTAAATATCGTTGCTGCAAGCCCTGATAGACAGGGCTCATGGTCGTAGTTTCTTTTTCGAGCTCGGCCAGCAATGGGACGAGCTCTGGCCGACTCGCTTTCAGGACCTTCGCATATTGCTTGATGATCATGGCGTTACGAACTTTGCCAGCATCCAGTGCTGCGGCCAGTTGTTGCAACTGAACCTGCGTTTTTTGAAGCGCGGATTCAACTTTGGATTCACCGGACGTGCAACCACCGAGGTTGAGCGCCAGCAGCACTGTACAGGCCACCGCCCGGATGTGATAAGGCAACCTGTTCATCTGATAAAAGTGATAGCTTGACATAAATAGTCTGACATAATATGTCGAGGATTATGGCACAGGATTGATAGTGAGTCTTGCTATTTCTGTGCTTCCTTCTTTTTTTACCACGAAACAGACTATCGGATCGAACTACAAAATAAGAATCAGCTCGTTATAATGAATTGTTATAACAGATCGCACCCGAAACGAGATAAGTCTGATGGCTGACATCAATATCGATAACTTCTACAGGCATATCGCTAAGATTCTCAGCATCCTGTATGCAGCTTTTCCGACTCGCTCGCCTGTTTATGTCGATGATGTGGCAGGAATTGATGATCCCGATGAATATGGCTTGCATAGCCCGCATTACACGGCGGGTTTTTTCGCCTTAATCTGGTTGGCGGATGAAGGATTTCTGCGGTATTCAGACACAATTCGCCAGGATGGCGTCGATCAGGCAGCACTCACCAACAAGGCATTTATGAGGCTCACTCAACCGGTAGAACGAATTTACGTTGAACCTGTTTTTTTGCCTGATGAGAGCAATGTTGTGAATATTGCACCAGTGGAGAATCTCAGCCCATCAATAATAGAAGACCAGAAGCTGGTGATTAATCAATTACGATTCGCCATGAAGAGTGAAGACTCAATCGCCATTGCAAAGGTTGTTCAGCATATATTGCAGCCTAACTAATAGCCTAACGTCTTGTCGATCAGCCCTTCCAGGGGTTCGTCTTTTATCATTCTTTCAAGATTACTGATGAATCGGTTCATATTACGCTCTGCGCGAAATTGACTCGCGCCTGCGGTGTGCGGGCTCATTACCACGTTGGGCATTGACCAGAGCGGCGAATCAACCGGCAACGGTTCCCGCGGAACGACATCGAGCGCCGCACCTGCTATCTGCTTCGATTCAAGCGCCTTAACCAGGGCTTCTTCCTGCATGACTTCTCCCCGTGTTACATTGACGAGGATGGCGGTGTCCCTCATTGCCGAAAACGCACTGGCATCGAAAAGCGCTTCAGTTTCAGCCGTCAAGGGACAACAAATAGACACCACATCCGAGCTTCGAAGCAGCTCCTCAAATCGATTCATCAACCAGACTTGTTTCACCCAGGGCGAGCCTGGCACTGCATCACGGTCCACTGCAAGACAATCCATGCCAAAGGCGGCCGCACGTTTCACCATGGCTCTGCCGGTACCCCCCAGTCCCACAATACCCATGGTCCTGCCCGTCAACTCAATCTCCTGGAACCGCATCTCCGGTCGATGATTCCAGCTATCCGAACCGTACCGCAATGCCGCAGCAAGCTGCCGGGTCAGCATCAATAGCAATCCAAATGCATGGTCTGCCAGGTGTTCTCCAACCAGTCCTTTTTCGCTGGTTAGCAGTACATTACTTTCGACGAAGTCGGAATACAGAAAGGCGTCAACACCAGATGCTATCGCGTGAACCCAGCGCAGCTCAGGGGCAGCATCAAACAGGGTTTTCGGCACGAATCCGAATATAACCTGCGCATCATGAACATGCTCGATCGCCTCACGCTGCGGGCTAACTACCACCTGGGCATTATGACCTGCAACAGCTTTGATTCTCGCCAGATCATCGTCGGATACATTCGGCAAGGTCAACCCGGGAATGATGAGTATTTTCACTGAACCCCTCTCATTTTTTTAAAGCTCAAGTGGACAGATCTTACCGAAAC
>SMVA01190721.1_pt1 | contig 13644 bp, 15 predicted proteins | sample 2456451 | NCBI WGS metagenome assembly SMVA01 (sample SAMN11095933, study PRJNA526329) | marine sediment metagenome | biome: Marine sediment; feature: Surficial sediment; material: Deep marine sediment; isolation source: Hadal surficial sediment | place: Pacific Ocean | collected 2014-05 | depth...
CAGGCCCCTGTCATCCGCTTACCCTCCGAGTTCGAGCACCCATTCAGGTAAGAAGCAAAATGGGACATGGTTCTCGCTACTTGCGAACCAGCCGGTGTAAGCTTATCCGGGCTGGCTAAAACTAGATTTACAGGAGTTAAAACAGATGATATTCCGCCGACTCAAGGATAATCCCCAGGCTTCTACTTCCGTAATCGCCACCGGAACCAGCTTTACAGGCGAGATAACGGGTAAAGGTGATTTCGTGATATACGGCCAAATCAATGGTGACTGTGATGTGGATGGCGCTTTGACCGTGGCGGTTGGGGGTCAATGGACCGGTACAATCAATGCAAGCAATATTATTATCGCAGGTCAGGTCGATGGCGATGTCAATGCCAAAGCCAGGTTGGAAGTGGCGGCATCAGCCAGGGTGACGGGTAGGATCTCTGCGGCATCGATCGCGCTGGCAGAAGGTGCCGTCATTGACGGCAACGTCTATGTAAAGAGTCCAACAGAAGTACTCTCACTTAGCGAGAAGCGCAAGTCGGAGCGGGATAAAAAATCCCCTGATTCCAAATCCCAGAGCAAAGCAGCCAGCTAGTCAACCCAGCTAATCAATAGCAATACTCTCTCTACCAGAGGATAGGAACCCATTGGGACAAGACTTGTAAAACAACCCTACTCTTTCCCATATTCAACGGATTTATCCCATGTTTTGCTCCAGGCGATTGGCGGATGATCATTGAAAGCTTCAGTCACCCTTTGACCCCAGCTTGAATTCAGCTGCCTGAGATATTCACTGGATTCTTCGAATCGATAACGCTTTTCAACCGTCATCGCATTCGCTTCTACCAATAAAACCTCAATTGGCGGACCCACAGTAAGGTTACTGTGCATGGTTGAGTCCATCGAAACCAGGCCACAAAGTGCCGCAGTTTCCATAGAAATATGAGGCCCGACTATCCTATCCAGAATGGGTTTGCCGTATTTGCTCTCACCTATCTGAAGGTAAGAAGTATCAATAGAAGTGGTTATGTGGTTGCCCTGGGGGTAAACCAGGTAGGCCTCATGTTTCTGGCCCGATATCTGTCCACCAACGATGAAACTTGCCTCATATTTGGCACCACCGCCTGTGTGTTTCTACTGCTGCCCAAGGCTTATGGCACCCAGGTAATCCGCGGCATCTTCAAGGGAAGGAATGGTCATCAGGCTGGTCTGGGATCCTTGCTTAACATCCTTTTTAATCTGGCCAATGACTCCCTGGGTCGTGGCCAGGTTACCTGCGGTGAGTACGACAATCAGGCGTTCATTGTCCTGGCCAAAGGTGAACATTTTTGAGTAGGTCGAAACATTATCGACCCCGGCATTGGTCCGTGAATCGCTCACAAAACAAAGGCCCGCATCCATACGGATCGCAACGCAATAGGTCATCGGCTAAATTCCCGGGAAGGTTGTCACTCGACAGGACAATTACATAGTAGCAGTAGCATTAGCGGATCCGAGTGAACCGGCAAGGTAGGTCTCAATCTTATCCTTGGCAATATTATCCGGATCACTAAACTGGATGCCGACGCCGGGCGTATGTGGACTCTTCACTCCTTTTTTGGCTATCCAGATTACTTTCCCGGCCACGGGAATCTTCTCGGATTCATCCATCAAATTCAGCAGTAGAAACACATCATCACCCAGTTCATATTCGGTTCGATTAGCAATGAACAACCCGCCATTCTTGACGAAGGGCATGTAATAGTTATGCAAAACGACCTTGTCTTTGATCGTCAATGCGATCATGGTCTTTTTTGCACCACCTCTTGCTAATTTACCCATTCAAACTGCTCTGGTTTAACGTCTAATTACTCTACCTGAAAATACTGCCGTATGTCCGACCAATCGACAAAAATTCAAACTTTTTACTTGTTTGCACCTATTGAATTTTACAACTGGCAATTCACTTAAGCATTACCTGCCAAGAAGTTTCATGTGTCGCCTCTATGGAAGCTGGTAGCCTATCGAATTTAGAGAAGTCTGACGAGGCAATCTGGTTAAGTGGTGCAGTATCCCGACAGAAGTATGCATTTTTTTCGTGACCGGACATTCTTGTTCCCCGCGGCATCTTTCTGTCAAAAAATAGCAGTAAGACGGTAAATTCCGGATAAATCAACAGTTGCGCAATAGTTTCCCCGGCAAAGCATAAACGTCAATTCATACTTGATTCAACAAATGTAATGAGCAGCGATTCCAACAATAACTGCGGGTTGAGATTAGAACTACCCGTGACCGTATTTTTTCGATCGCTAATCATATCTATCATGGTAAATAATACTGAGACTTCAAATTTATTAGATATAACATTAACTATATTATATATATCTTTGTTTATTATATGTTTATCTGACCCAACTGTTTGCACTCGAAGTGCATCTGAAAAGATGCTGTAAAGAATATCGTAAACTTCACGGGGGTCATTTTTGTTGAGCAATTTTGTCGCCGCAACAACGGGAGATCGCTCGCCATGGATTATCATTTCGATGTTTGATGCAATTTCTGCTCTTCGAGCCAGAAATTTCACATCGTACTTATCGACAACCTTCAGGGGTGCTCCCAGCGCCAATGCCAGTAGTAGTGAAATGTCGACGCCAGGGCCAGTATTTGCCTGCAACCACCGGGCAGCATCTTCTTTCTCGGGAACCGGAAACTCAATTTTTTGGCAGCGGCTGCGAATAGTCGGAAGTAGCCGTCCTGGTTGGTCCGTCACGAGGAGAAAGAACGACCGTGCGCCGGGTTCCTCAAGACATTTCAGCAAGGCATTCGCCGACTGGACGTTCATCTTTTCTGCGGGATAGAGGATTGCAACCTTTGCTCCGCCCTGCTGTGAAGTCTGCCTGGCCCAATTAATCAGATCCCTGATCTGTCCGACGACAATGAGTTTAGATTCTTCAGGCCGGACTATTCTTAAATCAGGATGGCTTCCCGCCTGCAGCAGACGACACGCAGCACAACTGTTGCATGCCTGCCCGGCATCAGGGTGTTTGCACAGTAGTTGCCACGCAAGAGCAAATGCAAACGCCTTCTTCCCAATATCTGGAACACCCGTTAGCAGGAGTGCGTGGGGAAGTCGATTCTCATCTATTTGCTTGAGCAACCGGATTCTTTGCGGCAGCTGCCAGGGGAAAAATTGTGCCTCTGGTAATTCCAACTCACTCATCTTTTTTCATGTCTCGACATTTTTTTCTCTACAGGGAGACGCTCAACAGGGGTTCAGGCACTTATGCCAGCTAATTCAGTCTATACGTTCTGCTTAAGAAACGGGTCAAGAATACGCCGTATATGATCCTGAACCTCGGCGAGCGGTGCTGCTGCATTGATGATGTGCGCTCGATCTTCCTTTTCTGCCCGCTCAATGAAAACCTGCCGCACCCGGTTAAAAAAGTCGGTTGATTCGGACTCGAAGCGATCTTTTCCCCCGACATTTTCGGCACGTGACAAACCTGCATCTACGGGCAGGTCCAGCATAATTGTGCAATCTGGCTGAAAATTATCAATAGACAGATTTTCAAGTTGCGCGATCAAATTCATACTCATGTTCCGTCCACCACCTTGATAGGCATAACTTGAATCGGTAAAGCGATCACATATCACCCACTTACCACTCGCCAGTGCAGGTTCAATTGTTTGCTCGACATGTTGTGTTCGAGCAGCAAACATCAGCAACAGTTCCGTCATCGCCGACATCTGGTGCTGGGATTTATCGAGCAAGACATGGCGGATGAGTTCACCGAGTCCTGTACCACCTGGCTCGCGAGTCGTGATGGAATCAATATTCCGTGCGTTCAGCAACGATTGGATGAAAGCAATATTTGTCGATTTACCGACGCCTTCAACGCCTTCGATGGTGATGAAGCGACCCCTGGTCAACGAGGTGAACTCCTGTAATCAATCTTACGATCTTGTCGCTGGTATCGGCGAACTGCCGCATTGTGTTCATCGAGACTCACCGAAAAGTGGCTACTGCCATCTCCTTTTGCAACAAAATAAAGATAGTCACCAGGCTCAGCCTGCAGAGTTGCCTGTATCGCAGCCAGCCCTGGCATACAGATTGGAGTTGGCGGCAGCCCCTTATTCACATAGGTATTGTAAGGTCCTGATTCTCTCAAATGCTTCTTCCGGAGGTTACCATCAAATTCGTTACCTAAACCATAGATAACGGTGGGATCCGATTGCAGGCGTACCCCCTTCTGCAATCGATTCAGAAAGACCCGGGCAACGAGCCTTCTGTCAGGTGCGTACCCTGTTTCTTTTTCCACAATGGAAGCAAGAATTAGAGCGTCCCCATCATTCTGCAATACATCGCCAACGTTTCTCAACTGCCATTCTTTTGCAAGGACACTTTTCTTCCTCAAGTGTGCCCGGCGTAAAATCTCCAAATCAGCTTCATCCTTCAGGTAGTGATAGGTGTCAGGGAAAAATTGACCCTCAGGATGTAATCTTGACTCTCCCAACTTCGCCATGATGTCGCGATCAGCAAGTCTTTCTATTGTCTGCGTTATATCATCTCGTTCTTCCAAAGATGATCGCCACTGGGCAAACGTCCACCCTTCGGGAAAGGTAATATGCCTCTGCCTGACTTTACCTGATCTAAAAAGAGCGAGTAATTCTAAACTGTCTATACCGCTTTGCAGTTCATATTCACCGGCTTTAATTACCCCTCTACTGCTCGTAAGCAAGCCATAATATTTGAACAACCTGCCACTCACTGGCAGCAGGCCTAGTTCCTGCAGGGAAAATGCAAGTGTACCCAGGGTATCGCCTCTCTTGACTTCAAAATAGTCAGACCCTGTTAACAGAATTGGCTTATTTAACTCACGCTCCACGAACAGTCCGAATGCTGTCAACAATATCAGCGCAACGACAGTACAGGCTAACAGGATTTTTCTCGGGGTACTTTTCTTATGGGAACTAAATATGGGCATTCGTTACCCGGTTATGCTGTTTTGAATATCAATGTGCCGTTTGTGCCACCGAATCCGAAGGAATTGGTTAAGGTCGCATCGAATTTCAGCTTCCTGGCTGTGTGCGGCACATAATCCAGATCACAATCATCGCTCGCGTTATCGAGGTTAATTGTCGGCGGGACTACCTGGTCGCGAAGTGCAAGCACAGAGATCACTGCTTCAATGGAGCCCGCTGCTCCCAGGGCATGCCCAATCATCGATTTGGTCGAGCTGATGGCGACCTTACCTGCTCCGGCACCCATCACGGTTTTAATGGCCATTGTCTCGGCGATATCCCCAAGCAAGGTCGAGGTACCATGCGCATTGATGTAACCCACTTCAGCAGCATTCATTTCTGCATCCCGAAGCGCATTTTGCATTGACATGACACCACCTGTCCCGTTTTCAGCAGGAGAAGTCATATGACTCGCGTCGGCACTCATCCCAAATCCCGCCAATTCACAATAAATATTGGCACCACGTGCTTTAGCATACTCATATTCCTCCAGAACCATGACGGCAGCGCCGTCGCTCAGAACAAATCCGTCCCTGTCCTTGTCCCAGGGCCGGCTGGCCAATTCAGGTTCATCATTTCTCGTGGACAGCGCTCTCATGGCTGCAAACCCAGCCATGGTGGTGGAACAGATAGATTTTTCTCCACCACCTGCCAACATCGCATCCACATCACCATGGGCAATCATTCGTGCCGCAAATCCAATATTATGGGTTCCCGTGGTACATGCAGTGGTAATAGCAATATTAGGGCCTCTTAGCCCATACCTGATGGAGAGATGCCCCGCAATCATATTAATAATGCAGGATGGTACAAAAAACGGAGATACGTGAGTCGGCCCCTTGTTCAGCACAACATCGTGGCAAGCTTCAATGGTTGCAATGCCGCCAATTCCTGAACCGATGGCAACGCCGATTCTGCTACCATTTTCATCCGTGACCTCAAGACCGGAATCTTCCATGGCCTGAATACCAGCGACAAGACCGAGTTGAATGAAACCATCCATCCGCCGTGCTTCTTTGGGCGGTATATATTGGCCAATATCAAATTCAGGTATCAGGCCCCCGAAGCGAACGGGAAATCCTTCCGTTTCGAATGAGGTAATTGATGAAACTCCACTGCGACCATCAATTAGACCAGCCCAGGATTCGTTGAGTGATGAGCCGAGCGGAGTAATCATTCCAAGACCCGTGACCACAACTCTTCGTCTATTCAAGACCCTCTCCTAATTGAGTACCCACACCCATAGACCGCTTTAATAATACGCTTTACTAAATCGCTTTACTTAAATCGCTTTGCTAAAAACAGTCGTCATGAAAAAGCCGCATTCACACAAGGGTAAATGCGGCTGATATTCCAAACTGCAGACCGCTGAAATAGTCAGCCGATCCGCTACCGACGACTATGAATGCGATTCAATATAGTCGACGGCTTCCTTAACTGTCGTGATTTTCTCCGCTTCTTCGTCGGGAATCTCTGTCTCGAATTCTTCTTCAAGCGCCATGACAAGTTCGACGGTATCAAGGGAATCAGCACCCAGGTCTTCTACGAAAGAAGCCTCCAAAGTCACCTCATCTTCTTTGACTCCTAACTGTTCACACACCAGTTTCGTCACTCGTTCTACTATGGTACTCATGCTTAGGTAATCTCCTACATATGTATTTGCAGTCAAGCTGCACTAGTTTAATGAAATGCCCGTTACGGTATCAAGTACTTTTAGTCTTTGTATTAAGAGATACTCGATTTCGCCATTTGGCAATTATTGCTAATCAGTGGTCTGTCAGCTCATGTACATCCCACCATTAATATGAATTGTCTCCCCAGTGATGTATCCCGCCACATCGCTGGCCAGAAATGCCACCAGGGCCGCAACTTCGTTTGACTCACCGAGACGGCCTGCCGGAATCCTGGAAAGCAGTATTTCTTTTTGTTGTTCCGGTAATTGCTCTGTCATGTCGGTAGAAATAAATCCAGGCGCGATGCAGTTAACGGTGATGCGCCTTGAACCAAGCTCACTCGCGAGTGATCGGCTATATCCTTCCATCCCCGCCTTGGCTGCCGCGTAGTTACTCTGACCCGGATTACCCATACTCCCGACCACGGAGCTAATATTAATTATTCTACCCCACCGCGCCCTGGTCATGCCCCGAAGGCACGCTTTTGTGACTCTGTATACTGAGCTCAAATTAGTCTCTATTACTGAATCCCATTCTTCATCTTTCATGCGCAATGCCAGATTATCCCTGGTAATGCCAGCGTTGTTAACCAGGACTTGTGGAGCGGCGTGGATTTCCTTAATTGTAGAAAAAAATTCACGCACCGATTCTACACTTGCGACATTCAGTACATATCCCTTGTTTCCACCACCTAACAAACTGGTTATGCCTTGCGCTCCAGCATCAGATGTTGCCGTTCCAATGACTTCAAATCCTTCCTGCACCAATTTTGACGCAATACTCTTGCCAATTCCCCTGCTGGCACCAGTGACGATGGCAACTTTTCGTATAGCTGGAACTTTTCCATTCGAGGGCTCTTCTGCTGAATCCCCGTCGGATTGCGTCGTTTTCGTGCTCACAACCCAAAATCCTCCGTCACTGATTGTAATGATTCGAGCGAATTAATATTGAAAGATGCCAGTGACTTATCTATACGCCTGGTCAATCCCGATAACACCTTACCAGGCCCACATTCCACAACCCTCACTACCCCATCGGCAGTCATTTTTCTAATGGTGTCAGTCCAGCGCACCGCGCTGTACATTTGCTTTACCAGGTTATCCCGGATCAATTCAGTATCATCGCAATATAATGCATCGACATTTTGAATAACTTTTAGCTGTGGTGAATTAAACGTGACATCCGCCAGTACCAGTCGCATCTTCTCCGCTGCAGGTTGCATCAGGGAACAATGAAAGGGCGCACTGACTTCAAGCGGTATAGCCCGCTTTGCACCTGCTTCTTTACAAGCATCAATTGCTGCTTCAAGCGCTTCATTTTGACCGGCAATGACGACCTGGCCAGGAGAATTAAAATTAGCCGCCTCGACCACACCACCTGCGGACAGGCGCTCACAAATTTCGCTCACCAGGGCGCCATCCAGGCCGATCACCGCAGCCATGCTACCTTCACCATCTGGCACTGCTGTCTGCATCAGGCGACCACGTTTTTGCACAAGGGATACAGCATCCTGGAAGCTAATGACACCCGCTGCAACCAAAGCCGAATACTCGCCGAGACTATGACCTGCAACCACTCCTGGAAGCTCGATACCTCTGTCTTGCGCCATACGCCACAGGGCAACCGAGGCTGTGAGCAGCGCGGGTTGTGTGAATTCCGTTTGATTGAGTTTTTCCCCCGGACCTGTCTGTACTAACTCCCAGAGATCATATCCAAGGACAGAGGATGCATCATCAAAAATGCCAGCAACCATGGGCTGGTCTTCACCCAGCATGCCAACGAATTGGGAACCCTGACCTGGAAAAACAAATGCCAAACTATTCATTGCATAGCTCTTTCATAACAAGACTTTAGATGAACGTCTTTCAATACAAGTCTTCCACTGCGCTTCACTTATTGCAAGATGGGAATGTCAGGACTGGAAATTAACCTTCTTCGGTAGAATGGACCACCTTCTTACCGCGATAAAAACCATCCGCAGTCACATGGTGACGGCGATGAATCTCACCGGTGGTTGAATCCTCGGATAATGTCGACCCCTTCAATGAATCATGTGAGCGACGTTCGCCTCGCCTGGAGCGAGTGACCTTACTTTTTTGAACAGCCATGACCTGCTCCTCTTTAGTGTTTAGTGTTTAATGTTTAGTGCCTAGTGTTTTGTCTTTGCTTTTTCTTGCAATTCAGCCAGGGCAGCGAAGGGTCTTACTTTCTGTCCATCCGCATCGCCTCGGTTACTGTTGCCATCAAATATCCTGTCGACCTCTTCGTTAAAACCCACGTTGATGTTCTTGTCCAGGCGGTTGAATGTATCCTGGCACTCCCCTTTTACATGCCTCGGGACCATCGGCAGATTCACAATCAGCTCATCTTCATAAAAATCAACCAGTTCCACAAGGCTGGACTCGACCACCAATCCGTCCTCATTGCGCTCTAATTCAAGCAACTCCGGATAGGAATTGACGAGATTCAAGCGAATCTCAATATCGAGCAAATGCGCCAGCGAACCAAGGCAGGACTGGCAAATAAGCCTCACTTCGACGTTTGCCTTACCAACGACTAGTGTCCTACGGTTCCTACCCGTCCTGAATTCCAGGCGCGCATGCAAATCTCCGGCATCTCCCTGAAGCGACTGGCTCAGTCGCGTAAACCTGTTCAAAGGGATTGTGCCCTGCAAGATGGCCCGATCTTTCACCAATTTTCGGTGATCAACCCGCTGTGGAAGTGACCGTGTCAACATAAGGGCCGCATCTTAGGCATCGGACCCTGCACTGTCAAAAGAAAAATGAAGTAATATTGCGTTTTGTAACAACAAGATAACCGCGCTTAAGTTCGCACAAAACAGTTCGCACAAAACCAATGTTAGAAGAGCAAATTCCCAGGATTATCCTCGCCTCAACCTCCGCTTACCGGAAATTACTACTAACTAGACTGCAAATCCCGTTTGAAACGGCTAATCCAGGAATTAAGGAATTACAAAATCCGGGTGAAGACCCCCTACAGCTTTCTCTACGGTTAGCCTGTGACAAAGCGCTCGCGGTATCTAAAACCCTTCCTGACCTGCCGCCTTATATCGTCATCGGGTCGGACCAGGTCGCCAGCATGGGTAGTCAGATGTTCAGGAAACCCGGAAATTTTGAGGAAGCAGCAAAGCAGTTAGCAAGCTGCAGCGGCAACTGGGTCTCATTTACGACTGCCATCAGCCTGATTGACCAGAGAGGCATCAATAAAAAAGCGGCAGAATGTTTCCGGATAAAGTTCCGCGAGCTTGATAGTAACGAAATTGATGAGTATCTCAAGATTGATGAGCCCTTTGATTGCGCAGGTTCAATCAAAATTGAATCGGCTGGTATTACACTGCTGGATGATACGGACGGGCGAGACATCAATACCCTGCTTGGCTTACCGCTAATGTTATTCCAGGAGCTACTCGTTGAATATGGATATCAACTATCTACATTAAGAAAGTTAAGTAACTAGTTGTTATTTTTAACTTTAACTTCTAAAACGAATCTCTGAAACTGATCGTCAGCAGGTGCCTCGACCTGCACAGGAGGATGACCACCCAGGGCCGGGATAACCAGTTTTGATGCATGCAACATCAGTCGTCTATAACCGCGTGCTTCTAATTTCCTGTCGGCATCCTCGAAGCCATATTTATCGTCGCCAACCACGGGATGACCAACATGCCGGCAATGTACCCTTATCTGGTGGGTTCTTCCTGTCACCGGCCTGGCTTCAAGCACACTGTAATCGCCACTCGTTGAATCAGTCCTGTATTCTGTGATGGACTCCTTCCCACCCTCCTGTACCCTGCTCACCCTCTCCCCGCTTTGCAACAGGTTCTTTAATATGGGCGCATTGATGTGTTGTTTGCGCGACGGCCACTTGCCATGAACAATGACCCGGTAGATTTTTTTCAATTGTCTCTTATTGTGTAATTCAGCCTGCAACAATTTTAAATATGAGCGCTTCCTGGCGATCATCAGGCACCCGGAAGTGCCCCTGTCTAGCCGGTGCACCAACTCCAGGTGTTTATCCTGTGGGCGCGCCTGGCGCAGAGATTCAATGACCCCGGCCGACAGCCCACTGCCTCCGTGAACAGCAATACCTGAGGGTTTATTGATAATCAACATCACATTGCTTTCATAAATTATTGTTTTTTCTATATTTTTTTCCAATATATAGTTTCGAGAATCCACAGACTCACTGACGCGGATGGGTGGAATTCTTATCTGGTCCCCCGCTTTGAGCCGAGCATCCGGCTTTATTCGCTTGCCATTCAAGCGAACCTCGCCTTTACGTATGATCCTGTAAATCCTTGATTTCGGGACGCCTTTCAGAAATCGGAGAAGATAATTGTCGATTCGCTGATCGGTATAATCTTCTTCTACTTCCACGTGTCGAACGCCGTGGGAACCCGTGGTTTCAGGCTGCTGATTGGACATGATATCGAGTGCCGCTTTGATCAAACATTATTTACTGCTATTATGCCGCGCAGACGGGTTAATACACCAACTGAATTACTCAGCCGTCACGGGATGGAATGGTCCATTCTGAATAAAATTATCGAATAGATGAATTTAATGGGTCCTAGCACCTCTAAATACTAGAATTACCCTTAACAGGGGGTAGATCTTGTCTGGAACTGCTAGGCAAGCTTAACCGCGTTCAACTGGCCGCGACAGGAAGCGTCAAATCAGTTTATTGATACAACAGAAGAATTTTAAAAAAGCACCGATTTATTGGAAGGATATTAAGAACAACCCCACAACATCCGGGAATATTCTCAAACGCATAGATTCTAGTGCTGTTGCATGAAGAAACAATAAACAAGTACAGGAGATACATCGAGCCTACAATCATCAGTTATATAACACACTACTCTTGATTGTGCCGTAAGCTTTTCGCACAGAAAGATTTGACGATTCACTCGTTCGTGGCGCACTAAAACGCCCAATATAGTGATATCGTAATGAAAAGAATGTTAATAAATGCAACTCATACTGAAGAGTTGCGAGTTGCCCTCGTCGATGGGCAGAAATTGTATGACCTGGATATAGAAAGTCGTGCCAGGGAACAGAAAAAAGCCAATATTTACAAGGCCCGGATCACCCGGGTTGAACCCAGTCTGGAAGCGGCGTTTGTCGATTTCGGGGGCAATCGCCACGGTTTCCTTCCCCTAAAAGAAATTGCCAGGGAATATTTTTCCATTCCGCCCTCAAAAATCAAGGGCCGGATAAACATATCCGAGGTCGTAAAAGAAGGGCTTGAGATTGTCGTCCAGGTGGACAAGGAAGAACGCGGCAACAAGGGAGCAGCGTTAACCACCTTTACGAGCCTTGCAGGCCGCTATCTGGTGCTTATGCCCAATAACCCTCGTGCCGGTGGCATTTCCCGCCGGATCGACGGTGAGGAAAGAGATCAACTGCGAGATGCACTAGCGCAACTGGAAATCCCCAAGAATATGGGTGTTATTGTCCGAACAGCCGGACTTGGCAGGAGTGCTGAAGAGTTGCAGTGGGATCTGAACTACCTCTTGCAACTGGCGGAAGCCATTGAGAAAGCCTCAGTCGAAAAATCTGCCCCGTTCCTGATCTACCAGGAAAGTGACGTCATTATTCGGGCGATCAGGGATTATCTTCGAGATGATATCGGAGAAATTCTGATCGATACAAATGATGCCTATGAGGATGCAAACCAGTTCGTTGAGCAGGTGATGCCGCAGTACACATCCAGAATCAAATTCTACGAAAGTGATGTACCACTATTCAATCGATACCAGATTGAGGGGCAGATTGAGTCCGCATTTCAAAGACATGTTCGGCTGCCTTCCGGTGGTTCTGTTGTCATAGATCCAACCGAAGCGCTGGTATCTATCGATATTAACTCCGCCAGGGCAACTCGAGGCGCAGATATCGAGGAAACAGCACTCAACACCAATCTGGAAGCAGCCGAGGAAGTATGCCGTCAGTTACGGCTTCGTGATATTGGTGGCCTGGTTGTTATCGATTTTATCGATATGTCCAGTCCGAAGAACCAGCGTGCAGTTGAGAATAGAATGCGGGATTCTCTCCAGGTTGACCGGGCAAGAGTTCAAGTCGGCAGAATATCCCGGTTTGGGCTACTGGAAATGTCAAGGCAGAGATTACGGCCATCACTCGGAGAAACCAGTGGTATTGTTTGTCCTCGCTGTGAGGGTCTGGGCACAATCAGGGATATTGAATCATCGGCCTTAGCCGTCATCCGCATGGTTGAGGAAGAATCACTGAAAGATACGAGTTCGGAAATCAGGGCATTCCTGCCCATATCGGTGGCATCGTTCCTGCTCAATGAGAAACGTAACGTGTTAAGTGAAATCGAGCAACGTAATGAAGTTCGAGTCATCGTCGTCCCTGACCCAGAGATGGAAACACCCCATTATCGAGTTGAACGGATTCGCGCTGATGAAAGTGACGAGAAGACAGCTGCCAGTTATGAAATTACCAGTTCCGAGGAAGCGGAAGAAATCACTCTCGCTGCTGCAGCCAAACCCGCACCGGTTGAAAAAGCAGCGGTTAAAACAATCGCACCAACTCTCCCGCCTCCGAGGTCAGCGGAAGTCAAAAAGAAAGGTCCCGGGCTGATTGCCAGCATCGTTTCTTTCTTCAAGTCTGATACCGTGGTTGAGAAGAAACCGGCGCCAAAGACGAGTGGAAGAGACAATCGGGGAGGCCGTGGCAACCGGAGTTCAAGAGGTCGTCAGAACGACAACCGCAATAAGCGTCGTAGCGATCAGCGCTCCGGCGGTAGTAGTCAGAACAATAACCAGAACAATAACCAGAACATTAACCAGAACAACAATCAGTCCAATAACAAGGGCGACGGTAACAAGGCCCAGCGAAGAGATGACAGAGGAAATCGTAATACTGACGACAGCCGAAAATCAAATCGTCAAAATAGTAGCGAACAAAATCGGGCGGATCGATCTGGGAATAAAGCGGAG
>SMVA01400742.1_pt1 | contig 13639 bp, 11 predicted proteins | sample 2456451 | NCBI WGS metagenome assembly SMVA01 (sample SAMN11095933, study PRJNA526329) | marine sediment metagenome | biome: Marine sediment; feature: Surficial sediment; material: Deep marine sediment; isolation source: Hadal surficial sediment | place: Pacific Ocean | collected 2014-05 | depth...
CGTGTTCCAGCGCTCGCCAGGTGCCGGTTCTACCAGCACCACACATGACCTCATCGGCGATCACCAGCACGCCATGGTGATCGCACACCTCGCGAATTGCGCTGGCGTAGCCCGGAGGAGCCGGGACAGCGCCGGCCGCAGCACCCACCACAGGTTCGAATATAAAGGCACATACGTTTTGCGCACCTGCTGCGTCGATTTCCCGATCGAGCTCGGCGGCCAGAACTGCCACCAGTTGCTCCGGGGCTACGCCATCAGGCGGACGATAGGCGTTGGCAGCGGACACGAAGCTGGCTGGCGTGAGGGCCCCTTCGTAGAGATCGCGGCGCTGGGAAAAACCGGATACCGCGAGTGCTCCGAGGGTATTGCCATGCCAGGAACGGTGCCGGGCGATAAATCTCACCCGTTTGTTTTCACCGATCGCCTGCTGATACTGCAGTGCCAACTTCAAGCAGGATTCAACCGCTTCTGAACCGCCTGTAACGAAGAGCATGTTGTTGAAACCGCTACCACAGCATTCTGCAATGACAGACTGCAATTCCTCGAGCGGATCGCTGGTGAAGTTTCCCCGATAGCCGTGGGCGATCCGATCGAGCTGAGCCTTGATCGCGTCGTTGACCTCTTTGTTTGCATGGCCGAGACAATAGACCGCGGGACCTCCCGAGCCATCGATGTAGCGCTTGCCGGTCTTGTCGAAGACATAGCTGCCCCGACCGTAGTCAACGATCGGCTGAGCGTTTTCCGCAACGGTGCGTTTCTGACTCATCTGGTTTCAGGAGCGAAGCTATTGTCGTAGCTGCCGAGCTTGCGCCACATAGCCACGATTCCAGGTGGGGCTCACAGTCAGCTCGTTGATGCAGACGTGGTTGGGAAGTTCTGCGATAAATCTGATGATGTCGCCGCAGTCTTCGGATTGCACCATCTTCGCCCGGTCTTCGTCCGTGACAGGAATAGGCCGGTTGTCCAGGATCGGCGTTGCGACCTCTCCAGGACAGATCGCACACGCCCTCACGCCATAGAGTCCGGCTTCCATGTTCAGACTTTCGTTCAGCGCATTCATTCCATGCTTCGCAGCGGTGTACGCCGGACCTGTCACCATGCTCACAAACCGACCTGCCCAGGAAGAGATGTTTATGATCAAGCCGTCTTCGTTGTCGATCATAGACGGGAGAACGGCTTTTGCGCAGTAGAATGCGCCATCGAGATCAATGCGAATAACCTTGTCCCAGTCATCCAGGCTCAGGTTATGCCAGTTTCGCTCTTTGACGTTTATTCCGGCGCTGTTAACCAGCACGTCGATGCGGCCGTGACGATCGATCACTCGACCGACCACAGCTGCGACGGCGTCGCGGTCGGATACATCGAGCACCTCCACGCTGGCTCGATCGCCAATGCGGCTTGCAACCTTTTCCAGGACTTCAACACGGCGGCCTGAGAGCACTACATGCATCCCGGCTTCAGCCAGTGCAACAGCTCCGCCTTCCCCGATTCCAGTTCCCGCGCCGGTTACCCAGGCTACTTTGTCTGTCAGCTCTCGCACCGATTCCCCCTGTTTCTGCAAATGATTGCTTCGAGCATAGTGAATGCGGGCGGTGGATTCATCCGCTAGATTTGTCGAATTGTTTTTTTGCGCTGTTTTATGGAGGCCGTGCGCGGGTTTATTTTTCCGGAGTTTCTCGCGGTGGCCTTTCTTTATTTGCCCACACCCAGTTGTACAATACGGTTCGGAATCGAACAGGGAGAGAATCATGCTTGAAGGCGGTTGTTTTTGCGGGAAGATTCGCTATCAGATCGCAGGTGAAATCCCAACCATTGTCAGTTGTCATTGTTCGATGTGCCGCAGCACGAGTGGTGCGCCCTTTGTGACGTGGCTGGTGGTCCCGGCAGCGGAATTTTCCTACCAGAAGGGAGAACCGAAGCTTCTGAAGTCATCCGAGATGGGTTCGCGCTTCTTCTGCGATGAATGCGGCACTCCCGTTGCCTGCAGCAACACGACTCATGAAGCGTACATCGATGTGACATTGGGCAGTCTGGATGACCCGTCTGCCGTGGTCCCGGACTCGGAGATATTTACGGACAGCAAGCTTGCCTGGCTGACGTAAGAGCCAGTTTATCCCCAGCAGATCCAACGGCTGGGAAGGAGAAAAATTTGCCGGACGGTGTGTTGATCGCAGGTGGCGGGATCGGAGGCATGACCGCTGCGCTGTGCTTTGCCCAGCGTGGATTCGATGTCCAGGTGTTTGAACAATCCGCCGAATTTTCTGAAATAGGCGCGGGCATTCAGCTCAGTCCAAACTGCACGCGCGTGTTGCATGACCTTGGACTCGAATCAGCGTTGCGTGAAGTCGCGTTTTTACCTGAAGGCACGCAGATGCGTGACTGGCGAAGCGGCAGGGTCATTTCCTGTACCCGGCTTGGTCAGCACGTTCTGGATACCTATGGTTTGCCCTACTATCACATTCATCGCGCTGACTTGATACAGGTGCTGGTTCACGCGGCGGATACGACGCGGAAGATTACGCTGCACGCAGGCGCCTGCGTCGAAAACGTCGAGCAAAACAACGCTGGCGTTTCTCTCACGGCGGGAAGTGAGCGTTACGAAGGTGCGCTGCTGGTCGGTGCAGATGGCATTCACTCAATTGTGCGATCGGCTCTTTTCGGTCCCGAGGCACCGACCTTCACCGGGTGCGTTGCCTGGCGTGGCCTGGTTCCGGTCGATCGCTTGCCCGTGGATCTCGTGCGTCCGATGGCTACGGCCTGGTGGGGACCACACAAACACTTTGTCCACTATTACGTGCGCGGAGGTGAACTTGTGAATTGTGTGTGTGTCGTCGAAAAATCCGGTTGGGAGGTGGAATCGTGGAATGAGCGCGGAGATCATGCGGAACTCAAGGCCGATTTTGCCGGTTGGCATGACACGGTACGCGTGCTCATAGACAACATGGATCCTGCCGCCTGTTTTAAATGGGCATTGTTCGATCGACCGCCGATACCACACTGGGGCCGGGGCCGGGTAACGCTGCTGGGCGATGCTTGTCATCCGACACTGCCTTTCATGGCACAGGGTGCGGCGATGGCGATCGAAGATGCAGCTGTGCTCGCACGGCTGGTCGCTCAGGGTGGTGATGTCGCCACACAACTCAAGCGTTACGAAACCTCACGGCAAGCGCGCACGGCGCGCATTCAAAATGGCTCTCGCCGCAACGCGAGGATTTTTCATATGACGGGTGTGCCGGCCTGGCTGCGCAATCGGCTGGTGGGCGTCGTCCAGAATAACCTGCTCGACTGGCTCTACCGCTACGATGCGCTCGATGCGGACAGCAGTTGAGGGGCGCTCGGGGCGAGTTCGAGAAGTCTATTCTTCCGCGATTGTGCCAACGCCCGCATCGCCAGCATCTGCAATGGCGTTGCTGAGCGGTTCGGAAGATGCCCCTTCAGCGATATAAATCTGTGGGGCCGGTGCCAGCATATTCCGCATATGCCGACGGACGTACTCGATTGCCAGGTACATGCAGTAGTCGTGAGCTTCCAGCAGAAGTCCGTCCACGTTGTAGTAGGATTTCGTGTCCGGGTTGGAGGGCAGAGATGCGCGGCACGATGCGGCCACTATATTCTGATTGTATTCCACCACCTGCGCCAGGTAGCCCGCTTCGGTTTCGTCGGAAGCTGCTGCGTAGCCGCTGAAGAGTCCGCCGATTACGGCGAGCAGGAAGAGTCTCATGATTCCATTCATGTGAAGATCCACACCATTCCATGCGAGGAACCGCTATTTTAGGTATGAACTCCCGCAGAAAACGTGAAGTGGTACCGGGTATTAGCCTTTAGCCTTTTTCGTGCCCCCGGTTCTCAAAGGCTAAAGGCTAATACCCGGTACCAGGCTGAAGGCTAACGAACGGCACCAATTGTGGGTAGAATCCAACCCCCCACCGCATGCGCAGTTGTGAGCTCGTCAGACTTGAGAACAGAATTTCTGGGCAAGACGCTAAGTGGCCCGTTTACCATTCCGTCCGGGATCGTGGCTACAGCGTTGCCAATCATCGAATATCTGTTCCGTAACGTTCCCCAGATTGGCGTGATGACGACCAAGAGCATTGGGCTTGCGCCTCGCCTGGGCTACCGGGAACCTGTCTTGAGCCAGTACGCGCCTGGCTGTTTCGTGAACGCTGTGGGATTGACCAATCCAGGTGCTGCGCGTTCGGCGGAGCTTTTCGCTGAACTGGAAATTCCCGCGGATCGGTTCCTCCTGACATCCATATTCGGCGGAAGCATAGAAGAATTTGTCGAGGTCGCGCGCATCCTTGCCCCTTACAGTGATGGCCTGGAACTGAATCTGTCCTGCCCGCACGCGGATGGCTATGGTGTGGCGATGGGTCAGGATCCGGGCCTGGTGCAGGAAATCACTGCCGCGGTGAAGGCTGCAGTAGATATTCCGGTCGTGCCAAAACTCACACCCAATGTCGACAACATTGCGGAGATCGCCGAGGCAGCGGTGGCCGGTGGTGCCGATGCGTTGTGTGCCATCAATACGATCGGACCCGGCTACTTCAGCGCTCACGGCCAACCAGTGCTCAGTAACGGGCTGGGAGGACTGTCAGGCAAAGGCGTGCTGCCCATCGGGCTTAAGTGCGTGCAGGAGATCGCCGAACGAGTCGCTGTACCCATCATTGGTTGCGGTGGCATCAGTTGTGCCGATGACGCCAAAGCGTTCCAGTCTGCCGGTGCCAGTATTTTCGGCGTCGGCTCCGCGCTTACCGGAATGACGTCAATTGAGATCGAGGACTATTTTAAAGTGCTCGAAAGTGACTTCGCAGGGGCAGACAACGCGTCGGAGTTACTCGTGCAATACGACGTAGATATGAGTTTTCGTCCGGTCGTACTGGTTGAAAACCAACGCGTGACCGATGATATCTCCATTCTCATCTTCGACCGCAAGATCGAGCTCAAAGCAGGGGAATTCGTATTCCTCTGGATACCCGGCATGGGAGAAAAACCCTTTTCTGCGCTGACCGATGATCCGTTTTCGCTTGTGGTCATTGATCTCGGCCAGTTCACCCGGCAACTCATTGAACTGGAAGCTGGCACCCAAGCTTACGTTCGTGGTCCATACGGCCAGGCGGCCGATCCAAGCAGTACAAAAAAAATTGTCGCAGTCGCGGGTGGCACAGGCTTGGCAGCCGTCTATCAGCTCGCGCGCGACCACGGCAATGCCGACATCTTCATGGGCGCGCGCAGCGCAGAGCGGCTCTACTTTGTCGAAGAAAGTAAAGCCTGCGCTACGGTGCACATCGCCACGGACGATGGCAGTCGTGGTTTCCACGGAGTTGTCACGGCTCTGCTGCAACAACATCTGAAATCGCTATCAACTGACGAGCTTGCCAACACCGTGTTTTACAACTGCGGTCCGGAGCCCATGGTCCACGCCGCAATTGAGGTCGAGCGAAAGTTCTGTGGTGACGATCAGATTCTCAGCGCGATCGATTACCTGACCAAATGCGGAGTTGGAATCTGCGGTGCGTGTACCACACCCGATGGCCGCAGATCGTGTGTGGACGGTCCTTTCTTAAAGGCGCTGAACCAAACTTGACCAGGCGGCATTGCCAGCAAATTTGTTCGCAGCTGATCTAGATCGCTCGACGAGGTGAACCATGAAACCCCTGGAAAACATAACGATCCTGGAATTTTCAACCATGATAACGGCTTCGTTCGCCACCATGATGCTGGCAGAGCAGGGTGCGCGCGCGATCAAGGTCGAACCCATCGATGCGGGCGATCCCATGCGCTCGCTCGGTAGTCAGAAAGGCGGCATGTCTGGCCTGTTTGCCAATTGCAATCGCGGAAAGGAATCCATTCGGATAGATCTGAAACACGCGGCGGGGCAGAAGCTTATTAAGGAGCTGGTCGATAAGGCAGACGTCGTCATATCGAATTTTCGACCCGGGGTGATGGACTCTCTGAACCTGGGTAGCGACGCGTTGCGAGCTGAAAACCCGCGATTGATTTACATGGCGATATCCGGATTTGGCACAAAGGGACCGTTGAGCAATGCACCGGCCTACGATCCGATTATCCAGGCGCACGCGGGTTTTACTGCATCCCAGGGCAAAGGGGCGCCGGAATTCATCCGCAATCTCATGTGCGACAAAATCACGGCTTATACTGCCTGCCAGGCGGTGACGGCAGCGCTTTTGCACAGAGAAAGAACCGGCGAGGGTCAGCACATCGACCTGTCGATGTTGGACGCCGGACTGTTCTTCATCTTCCCCGACGGTTTCATGAACCATACCCTGCTGGATGACGATATTGACCTGCAGCCACTTCTGGGCGATCTGTTGTACGAACTCACAGTGACGAAAGATGGCGGATTAACCATTTCTGCAGCCACCGACCAACAGCGGGCCGGTCTCCTGAAAGCCATCGACAAGGAAGAACTGCTGGCAGACGAACGGTTCAATTCGTTGCCAAACCTGATAGCAAACTACGAAGAGTTCAGCCGGCTACTAGCAGATAGATTTCTTGAAATGACAACGGACGAGGCGCTTGCCAGGTTGCTGGAAAATGACGTGCCGTGCGCCCGCTGCCACACGCATGACGAAGTCCTGTCACAGCCTCAAATTGAAGCCAACGAAACACTGAAAGACATCGAGCACCCGATTGCCGGAGAGATGCGCATCGTACGCTCACCGGCAATGTTTGGTGGCACAAGGCTGCCAGTTGCTCGGCCAAGCCCGGGTCACGGCGAGCAGACGCGCGAAGTGCTCAGTGAGATAGGGATAGACGCAGAAGCGTTTGAGCGCCTGAAGGACGATGGTGTGGTGCTATAGAGAATAGCTGGAAGCCGGCTTCTCCTATCCCGAACTCGCGCTGCATTGAAACTGCTATTCCTCGCGCGAAACGAGCCAGTTTTTCAACCCGACACCAACGGCAAACAACAGCAACGATAATACCCAGGCGATCAGGATATACCAGTAGTTCGGGTCGGCCTTATCTACCAGACTCATCAGCCACAATATAATCGTGATCGCCGGAAGAAGAAGAGCTGCAAAGATCAGACCCAGGTAATAGCAAAATTCGCTGGCAATCCATGTGACACCATCGATAAGCTTCTCGCTCATATGGGCAATTCTACACGCGCACGCGGGTAGATGATTGCGCCCGTATCAAGCCATGCCCGTGGTTGCCGAATCGCGCGCAGCCAGGGCGGCGAGCAATCGCTGCACGATCAAACCGATACCGATTATCGTGAGCACGAAGTTGATGAAGCCACCGATTGCGGGCAGGTTGACCGCTACGATAATGGCCGTGATGCCAGCCAACAAAACTAACGCGATACGATCTCCGTATTTCGTGGAACTCAGCATCGTTCGGCCGATGAAAGCACCGACTACAATCTTGGCGAGGTAAATCGACACCAACCAGGCAATAATTGCGATGAAAGAAAATGGCAGTCCCACCAGGGTGATCGCAACCACGACCGCTACGATCGGCGCGCTGATCAAAGCCACCAGACCAATCCCAGCCGTCTTCAAGCCGTCGATACCGCCACTCACGGATACAGTGCGGAAGCCCGGTACAAGCCAGAACAACGCCAAACCCACAAGGACGGCACTAACCAATCGAGCGGCCTGCCAGAGATAGAACTCGCCACTGGCATATCGGTTGGTCGGTCCCGCAGGCATGTCCAAAAATTCGATTTCACCGTCAATTCGCGCGCCGGCAGCACGATAGAGACTGTCTTCATTGGGGATGCGCAGGCGTGCATTGCCGCCAACGTGCGCGTCGTCCAGCAATCGTACTCGATCGCCAAAGGTTTCCAGGTCCTGGCCGACTTCGCCATCTAGCTCGACGATTTCCGCAAACGCATACAGATCTTTGGCAACAGATCCCTCGATGGTGGCGGTTTCGGCCGCGATACCAGCATTGTTAGCGACGCGCGTCTGGGAATCGACAGTCACTTTGGCGCCCGCGGCCCACAGGTCTCCACCTACGCTGGCACCGATAAGTTGAAATGTCGAACCAGCACCCAACACCAGTCCCCCTACTGTGCCGGTGACGGTTACCGATTCCGCAAACGCGAACAGATTGCCTTCGATGGATCCATCGATGTCGATGCTGCGTCCGACCGCCAGCAAATCTCCCGTTACTTTGCCTTTAATCACGATTCTTTCCGCGGCGACCACGAGCGTGTCGTCGATCGTCTCGGTTTCGGCGATCGTTATCACCCCTTCCTTTTCGATCTTGATTTGCAAAGCATTGGCTGGCGCTGGCGCCACCACGGTTGCTCCCATGAATATGAGCAAACATAGGCTCGTCGCGGCACGGCTCTTGTAGTACATCAGTAAAAGCGACACGGCGGTAATGGTCGATAAGCTCAAAACTATGAGGCCGAGGTAAGCATCGAACATGGCGGTTCCTTCTTGTAAATAATACAGAGCGGTTGCGCTCGTCATTTCGTAAATGTCGGGCAGGTAGACGGATGTGATCCAGGCTGCAGCGTCGATGGCCAATTCACCAAACAGGGTTTTCCACAAAAACTGCGCCAGCCAGATCACCAGACCAGAAACAACGTTCGCCAGCGCGAAATTGCGCAGGTTCGCGGGTCGGGAAAACTTCGGTATGGCTACTTCCGGCTCTTCGGGTGGCCCTGTTTCCATGGCTACCGCAATAAACCGTATTTCGTCTTTTGCTGCGACGAGTTTCGCCTGGCATTCCACACAAGTTTCGAGATGCTGCGAGACCACAACCGCTTCCTCTGTGGGTAGTGCATCATCGGCATGCATCGACAACTGCAGGTCGGTGGAATGGGTCATTGGCCGATCTCTCCAGCCACAGGCGCGAGAGCGGTCCTGAGTTGCTGCTTTGCTCTGAGCAGCAGCACGCCGACATGATTGCGACTAATCGTCAGTTGTTCGGCTATTTCGTCGTAGCTGGCCTGGTTGAAATATGCGAGCACCAGCGGTACCCGGTACTTGTCGGGCAGTGTCGCGATTGCACCGTTCAATGCGCCTGCGTCTTCAGCCGCAATGAGGTCGCGCAGAATCGGTCTGTCTGACGAAGCCAAACTTTCTACCTCTGTGGCTTCATCGCCAAAAAGCTGCTCAGTGCGGCTCTGCTGGCGCAGCAAATCAATGCAATGATTATTCGCAATGGACGCGATCCATTGCCAGAAGGGCTGCTCTGCGTCAAATTTCCCAAAGCTCTTGTACGCGCGCATAAACGTTTCCTGGGCCGCATCCTCCGCCAATTCACTGGAGTTCAGTATTCGCCGGCACAGCCCGAACACTCGAACGTAGTAATCCCTATAGAGAATCTCAAAGGCTGTGTGTCTCGCCACTTACAAGTTCCGACCATTCAAACTGTTATACGAGGCAAATCAGAATTTATTACAACCGCAAAAAAGAAATCGGCGGGCGCTGTATGCCGCCGATAAGTGCAGAAGTGCCACCAGCGGTGAAGATGGGGACAAATTCTGTATTCTTCTCTATTTAGAAGAAGACATAGGACCGGACAACGACGTTCTTACGGCAGGGAGCGTCGTCTGGCGCGGTTGGGTCGATGGAGGCCGTGTGGAAAGACCAGCGGGAGACTGAGCCGTCGGTTACAGAGTCGTAGCATTTTAGCATCGAGACCTCGGTGGGGTTCTGCTCAGGTATCCAGTACCACTCGTGGTCGGGGCGGTAGGTGAAGCGGGTGGTCTCGCCGACGCGGTCGTCGTAGACGCGGTAGTTGGTGATGTACGGCTGGTCGGCGAAAGAAGGCCAGGCGCAGAGCACGAAGGGGTTTTGGCGTACGGTCTCCATGGGCTTTGCGAGGTTGATCGACATGAACCGCCGCGACATCTTTGCGTCCGCCTGCTCCTCAGTGTAGTGCTGCTCACGCCCGAAGTTGCGCAGATTTTTCGTGAGCAGCTCGCGGCAGCGCACGCGGCCGCTGTTGTCGTTCAGGTCGTTGTGCACGAGGTTGGCGTAGTTGGCGTTCACACCCGGGTTCTTGTTGTCCTGGTCCTCCGTACGGTCGCCGTCGTATTCCTTGTCAAACACGTCGTGGTTGTACACGAGCACATCCGTTGCGCCCGGGAAAAACTCCAGGAGGAGCTTTTCAATCTCCGGGTAGAACACACGCTCCACCTCCGCTGCGTCGTAGAAGTTCTCACATTTGGACTCGCAGTGCGCCAGCGAGACGCCGAGCTTGTCCATGCACTCGGGACTGTTGGGTGAAAGACCGGGGTAGTACTCCTCAATTCGTCGCGCGTCGCGCATCACCTGTGGAAAATAGAGACAGCGCCGCACGTTGTCCTGATCGTCCTTGCGCAACGCTTCTGCGTCGGCCTTGCGCGCCGGGTCGCGCCACAGTGCGTTGGACGAAACGACAGAGTAGGACGGTTGCTCATGAATGGTGTAGCGCAGCGGCAGCGCGAGGCCGCCTTCAGGGGCTTCGATGTTTTCGGTGCGAATATGTTCCAGGCACTCTGCGTAGCGACGAAACCCAGTGCCCCACTTGGTCTCGATAGGGCCGGGAGGGGCGCTGTCGAGCATGTCGATAATCGCCTGTCCCTCGCCTTGCGCAATCTGGCTGAGCGCCGTCTCCATCGCCGCAGCAGTTCCTGCATCCCCGTTCCGATCGAACGACATGTAGGATAAACCACCATTCGCAGCGATCGGTGGTGGCTGTCCTTGGGTGAGTTGGACGGGAGGTACAAAGGCCTTTGAGACCGTCTCCGTATCCGCCGCCGTATGGTTCGCGATGACTTTGAGACGGTCCATAGCATGCTTCCGGTTGAAAACGCCCGATTATCGCACACTCGGAAACCGTCGTTTCACCAGTGTATGAGTCTCGTTTTAGCACGCTCGCTCCGATTGCAGGTATACTGCGGCCGCGAAATTTGAGCTGGTTTTTCTAAAAACCAGTTCTAAAAACAACATAGTCAGGGAAGAGTAGTCAGGAAAGAAATGACAGACCGAAAACTGAAGATAATTTATACCCTCACCGACGAAGCACCGGCGCTTGCCACCTATTCACTGCTGCCGTTCATCAAAAAGTACACCGAAGCCGCCGATGTCGAAGTTGAACTGCGCGACATCTCGCTTGCGGCCCGCATTCTGGCAACGTTTCCGGAAAACCTGACCGAAGACCAACGCGTGCCGGACGCCCTGGCAGAATTGGGCGAGCTGACCAAAGACGAAGGCGCCAATATCATCAAATTGCCGAATATCAGTGCTTCCGTACCGCAGCTCATCGCGGCGATTGCGGAGCTGCAATCCCAAGGATATGACCTTCCGAAATATCCGGAAGAGCCATCGAACGACGATGAGAAAGCGGTCCGCAGCCGTTACGCCCATGTGCTCGGCAGCTCGGTCAATCCTGTGCTGCGCGAAGGCAATTCAGACCGCCGTGCGCCCGAATCGGTTAAGCAATTCGCTCGCAAACACCCTCACCCCATGGACAAATGGAGTCAGGCGTCGAGTACCCACGTTGCCCACATGCGCCACGGGGATTTCTACCATAGTGAGAAGTCCGTCACGATCGACAAGGGCGGTGACCTGAGGATTGATCTCGTGCAAGGCGATGGGTCAGTGACCGTTCTGCACGACTCAGTCCCGGTAGCCGATGGCGAGGTTGTCGACGGGATGTACATGAGCGTCGCTGCCTTACGTGAGTTTCTGGAAGAAGAATTCGAGGGTGCTCTGCGTGCGGACCTGCTCGCTTCACTACACCTCAAGGCAACAATGATGAAGATTTCCGATCCCATCATTTTCGGCCATGCGGTTGAAGTTTACTATCAAGAGGCCTTCGACAAGCACCGCGAAACCTTCGACAAGATCGGGGTTAATCCCAACCTTGGCCTCGCCAGTGTGCAGGACAAGGTGCGCGAACTGACGTTCTCCCTGCGCAATGAAATCGAAGCCGATCTGCGTCACTGCCACGAACGCCGTCCCGGTCTTGCGATGGTCGACTCCGATAAGGGCATCACCAATCTGCATGTGCCGAGTGACATCATCGTCGATGCCTCAATGCCCGCCATGATTCGTGTTGGCGGCCAGATGTGGAGTGCCGACGGCAACCTGCGCGATACCAAGGCAATCATTCCCGACTCCTGTTACGCAACGATCTATCTTGAAGTCATCAATTTCTGCAAGCACCACGACGCTTTTGATCCAACCACGATGGGTACAGTACAAAACGTCGGGCTGATGGCGCAAAAAGCCGAGGAGTACGGATCACACGATAAGACGTTCGAATTACCAGCCGACGGCACCGTCCGGGTGACCGATGAGGCCGGTAATGTGCTGATCGAGCATGCCGGTGTGCAAAAAGGCGACATCTGGCGCATGTGTCAGACCAAGGACGCGGCGATCCGAGACTGGGTCAAGCTGGCGGTCAACCGCGGCCGCGCGTCCGGTATCCCTGTGGTCTTCTGGTTGGATAAACATCGAGGCGATCCTGTGCAAAAGGGCCACGATGCACAGATGATTAAAAAGGTCGGGAAGTACCTGAAAGAACACGATACGGAAGGTCTCGACATCCAAATCATGAAGCTCGATCTCGCCATGCGACACTCACTCGAACGGGTTCGTCATGGCGAAGACACCATTTCGGCCACAGGTAACGTCTTGCGGGATTACCTGACAGATCTTTTCCCAATCATGGAGCTGGGTACGAGCGCCAAGATGTACTCTATCGTGCCTCTCATGGCGGGCGGTGGTCTCTACGAAACGGGCGCCGGAGGGTCGGCACCGAAACACGTCCAGCAGTTCGTAGCAGAGAATCATCTGCGCTGGGATTCTCTCGGAGAGTTCCTTGCCCTGACGGTTTCTCTCGAAGACATCGCCGCCAAAACAGATAACAAGCAAGCAAAAGTTCTTGCCGATGCCCTTGATGCTGCAACCGGTAAGCTGCTTGAGAACAACAAGTCACCTTCGCGTAAGACACACGAGCCTGACAATCGCGCGAGCCACTATTACCTCGGTATGTACTGGGCCGAGGCATTGGCAGCCCAGGATCAAGACATGGCACTCAAGGAAGAGTTCTCCCCCCTCGCAAAATCGTTAGCAGAAAATGAAGAGCGAATCCTGAGCGAACTCGTTCAAATCCAGGGTGGGCCGGTCGATCTCGGAGGTTACTATCATCCTGATGTCGACAAGGTAACCGCGGCGATGTGCCCGAGCAAAACCTTGAACGAGATTCTGGCGGGGTAGCATGTTACAGACAGGAATCTGTCTATGTGCTGCGTAGGAAACTGGTCGGGACAGCAAGATTCAACCGGCCGACGCTCGGTTGCGACCAGGTCGCAAGGATAAGCCTCAGCGAGTCTAAAATGGTGAACCAGAATCAAAAAAATGGTCGGGACGGCAAGATTTGAACTTGCGACCACTTGACCCCCAGTCTTCACAGGGAACTAGCAATTAGACCCTATTAGATAAGGGATTCTGGCACCTCGTCCGTCTCACGATTCTTAGCTGAACAAGCCCAAACAGCGGCGAACGAGTTAGTTTTTCCAAAAATTTAGTCCAATGGTTTCCGGGTTACTCGCTAGGCAACACCAAACTACTGAGTGACGCAGCCAGTTCCAACTACAGTCACTTCGTCCAGCGACGGTAAATGCAGATTGATGCCAGTACATGTCTTCGTCGTGCCTGAATCA
>SMVA01310980.1_pt1 | contig 13635 bp, 13 predicted proteins | sample 2456451 | NCBI WGS metagenome assembly SMVA01 (sample SAMN11095933, study PRJNA526329) | marine sediment metagenome | biome: Marine sediment; feature: Surficial sediment; material: Deep marine sediment; isolation source: Hadal surficial sediment | place: Pacific Ocean | collected 2014-05 | depth...
TGACGTGCTGGCCACCCGCACCGGAAGCGCGAAACGTGTCGATGCGCAGGTCCGAGGTCTGGATCTCCACAGCGTCGATGCTTTCTCTTTCTGCGAGGATGGCGACAGTGCAGGCGGAGGTATGGATGCGGCCCTGTGATTCGGTTTCGGGAACCCGCTGAACACGGTGGGTTCCGGATTCGAACTTAAATTTTGAATAGGCACCATGGCCGATGATGCGGGCGATAATCTCTTTATAACCCCCGTGTTCGCCATGGCTGGTATTGATAATTTCGATCTGCCACTTATGGCTTTCAACGTAACGTTGGTACATGCGGAAAAGGTCGCCAGCGAACAGGGCGGCCTCATCGCCGCCGGTACCGGCACGGATTTCCAGAAAGATATTGTTATTATCGTCGGGGTCTTTTGGCAATAGCAGGATATTCAGTTCAGCTTCAATAGCCTGCTGTTGTTCAGTTGCACTGGCGAACTCCTCTTTGGCTAGTTCGCGCATTTCAGCATCCTGATTTTTGAGCAGGCTTTTGGCCTCATCTATCGCCTGATTGGCTTGCTGCCATTTTGCCCAGCTGGTGACTACAGGTTCCAGCTGGGAATACTCGACCGACAGCTCTCGAAACTGATTCTGCTTGGCCATGACTTCCTGGGTGGCCAGCAGCATGGCGATTTCCTCATACCGTTCCTGTGCCTGGTATAGTCGTGCATGTATTGATGGTAGCAGGCTCATGATTTGTCTTCCGGTTCAAACAGACGGTTGGCAACTCTCAGTAATTCGTCATCCTGATCTTCTGCTGCCTGGCGCAAGCGGATGCTCGGCAAATGCAGGATTCGTTTGGCCAGGGTGTTTGCTAATTGCGTGATGACCGCTTCTGGATCCTGGCCAGCATTGATTTTTCTGAGTGCTTTGGCGACCAGTTCTTCACTGCTGAGGCGGGCGTGATTGTGTAATTTTTGTAAATAAACGACGGCACGAGCACTGTTTAGCCAACGCATGAATTCGATTACCGATGCGTTGATATCTTCAACTGCAGCTTCGGCGGCTTCAACACGTTTGGAGATGTTTTTGTCAACTACGTTCTGCAGGTCATCAATGGTATACAGGAAAACATTATCCAGTTTACCTACATCCTGGTGGATGTCTCTGGGTACGGCGATATCTACCAGGAACATAGGTTGATTGCGACGCTGCTTGAGTGCAACTTTGATTAATTCCGGGTGAATGATTGGCTGCGGTGCAGCGGTGGAACTGATGAGTATGTCGGCCTTGCTCAACACGGATGACAAATCTTCTAAACCAACAGCCTGTGCATCAAATTGCCCGGCCAGCTCAGTCGCACGTTCCAGGCTGCGATTGACAATGATTAGATGTGAAACGCCCTTTTCGCGTAAATGGCGACCGCATAGCTCGACCATTTCGCCGGCGCCAACCAATACAACGGTCTTACTTGCCAGATCTCCAAAAACCTGCTTTGCCAACATTACCGTGGTGTACGCGACCGAAACCGGGTGATCGCCGATGCCGGTGTTGTTGCGGATTCTTTTGCCGGTGGCGAACGCATGTTGGAATAAGCGATCAAGTACTTTACCCACGCCTCCAGCTTCATGTGCCATCTGCCAGGAATCTTTTAATTGCCCGACGATCTGTGATTCACCCAGCACCTGCGACTCCAGTCCGCCCGCTACCCGGAACAGGTGTTGCACCGCATGCTCACGTTCGTGTACATAGCAATGTGTATCCATTTCAGCATCGCTAAGGCCACCCTTGGTTTGTAGCCACTGGCGTACCTGATCCCGGCTCCGTTTTGGGCCAATGCTAAAAATTTCCGTGCGGTTGCAGGTGCTGACCACTACCACCTCCTCGACAGCATCGAGTTGCAGCAGTTCTTTCACGTGCACGGCGTATTCGCTGCGGGCAATCGCGATTTTCTCGCGTATCTCGAGCGGTGCTGTATGGTGGCTGATTCCGGTGGCAAGTAGTGGCATGAGTGAAAATTATTTCAGAATTAATAAAATATCACGATGGATTGCCATCGGGTATTGGTTCGCTGGCTGCAAGCAGTTATCCTTCACTTATGAATTTTGACTATTGTTTCATGAAAAGGGTGCCGGGCGTGTTCATTTTCGTCATGTTATTGACGGTAGCGTGCTCAACACCACAAGTATCACCTCCGCAAAAGCAAGCCGTGCGAGACCCGGTGGTCCCGGAAGTGAATTCCAGGCAGTCCGCTGATGTAGAGTTGCAGCCGACGGATTCGGAGCTTATGTATCATATTTTTGCTGCGGAGCTCAAGGGTTCAGAAGGGGATTTGGCGGGTGCCGCCGCAGAATACCTTGAGGCAGCACTGATATCTGACGACCCTGAAATTGCCGAGCGCGCGGCCCGGGTTGCTGTCTCGGCGGGTGCATGGCAACTTGTCGCTTTAGCTTCAAACCATTGGGCGATGCTGGACCCTTCGAGTCTGGATGCCCGCGAATTGGCTGCAGGTTCAAGACTGAGGGAAGGTGATTACGTCGGTGCAGAATATCAACTGGGGCGGATACTGGAGCTGACATCATTTAGCAAGTCAGCAGGATGGCGAACCGTGGTTGCACTGTTGGCACCTTCAAATGACCAGATCAGGGCAAACAAGGTTCTGGATAACCTGATGGAAGAATTTGACGCTGAGTCAAATGTGGATGCGCTATTTGCCCGTAGCCACCTGGCCGCAAGAGGCGGGGACCTGCTTAAAGCCACTCATTTTATCGACCAGGCGATAGAGGTTGAACCAGACAGGGCAGATTTTTATGCCTGGGCGGGTCGTCTTGCGGTGAATCGCGATATGCCGTCTTTGGCACTGAAGCGCTATCGACAAGCATGGAAAGCCGATCCTGATGATCAGGTCATCGCGATGGCCTACGCTGAGCTGCTGAAAAGGTCTGGTGATATCGAGGCCGCTCAGGCGGTTTTGGCCTCGTTGCCAGATAAACCGGAGATGAGATTTGCGCGGATTATATTTGCGCTTGATGCCGATGACAGGAGAACAGCGGAAGATCTGTATCAGGGCTTCAGCAGTGCCAAATATGAAGACCCATCGGAAAAAGCATTCTATGCAGCGCAAAGTGCGGAATTACTTGATCACCCGGCTGAGGCGATTGACTGGTACATGCAGGTTTCCGGCGAGCGTTCAGCGAGGGCCATTCTGAGGCAGGCATTTTTATTGGCTGGTATGGGTGATGTTAAACAATCCAGGGAGTTACTCTCCGAGCTGCGTCTTCAAGCTGGTAAAGGTGTCAGATCACAAAGTTACCAGGCCGAGGCGCAGATTCTTCAGGATGCAGGCCGCAAACAAGAAGCCTTACAGCTTTTCGGTGATGGATTGGCTGTTCTTCAGGAAGATGTATCCTTACGTTATGGACGTGCCTTGCTGGCGGTCAATCTGGGGCAACTGGACTTGGCCGAAAGTGATTTGCGCCGGATTATTTCTGCGCAACCGGCAAACGCGGCGGCGATTAATGCCCTGGGTTATACGCTTGCCGATTTGACTGACCGTTACGACGAAGCAGAGTTACTGATTAATCAAGCCTATGATTTGCAACCTGATGATGCATCAATCATCGATAGTATGGGGTGGATATCATACCGACGTGGTCGTCTTAAGGAAGCAGAGAACTATCTGCGCGAAGCCTGGAGGGCAATGCGCAATGCAGAAATTGCGGCGCACCTCGGTGAGGTTTTGTGGGTCTCCGGTCAAATGGACGAAGCGCGTTCTTTGTGGGAATTGGGCATCGGGATGGAAGAAGATAATGAGGTCCTTATCAACACCATGAAGAGATTTGGTGAATTTCCTTGAAGCCATCTGCCTTGCTGCTCAGATGTATCTGTTTGTTGATGGTAGCGGTATTAAGTGCGTGTACAGGCGTAGCGGTGAAACAGCCCGTTGCTGGTGGCAAAGTGATCTACCAGCAACGCGCTGATGAAATAGGTGCAATCAAAGAATGGGGTTTTAGCGGAAAAATATCACTTGATGATGGTGACCAGGGTGGTAGCGGGAGATTGCAGTGGGATGTGCTGGCAGATAGCGCTGAACTTGACTTTCATGGTGCCATGGGTCGTGGTGCATGGCATCTGCGCATTGATCCGGATCGCGCAATTTTAACCGAGGCCAGCGGTGAGCAACACACTGCCTCCGCAGTCAATGACCTGATACAGGAGCGCATTGGCTGGCCTCTGCCGGTGGATGCCTTGCAGTGGTGGGTGCGTGGGCTGGCGGCACCGGGCGTGGTCGATGCAGAGCAGTTTGACTCACGGGGTTTGTTGCTGCATCTGAGTCAGTTTGGCTGGAGCATTGACATAAATCGTTATAAATCAATTGCGGGATTGCATTTGCCTGCAAAACTTGAAGCCCGGCGGGACAATTTCCGCATCAAACTGGCGATCGGTCGCTGGCAGATGAGCAAAGGAACTCATCAATAGCACGATGTCAACACAGGCAGACACCGGCACCATCTGGTGGCCCGCCCCGGCCAAGCTAAATCTGTTTCTTCACATCACCGGCCGCCGCGCCGACGGTTATCACGATCTGCAAAGTCTGTTTCAGATTCTCGACTGGGGTGATGAGCTGAAATTCCATATCAACGACACTGGGCAAATAGATCGCATTAACGATATAGACGCTGTGCCGGAAGCGGAAGACATATGCATACACGCGGCAAATTTATTGAAAGCACATTGTTGCGTGGAGCAGGGAGTCAGTATCGAATTGCTGAAACGTATTCCCCTGGGTGCAGGTCTGGGTGGTGGCAGCTCCGATGCGGCAACCGTATTGCTGGCATTGAATGAATTATGGTCCTGTGGTTTGAGCCAGCAACAATTGGCCGAGCTGGGTTTGCAATTGGGGGCTGACCTGCCGGTATTTGTGCATGGGCATAGTGCCATGGCGCAGGGCAGGGGTGAGAAATTGCAGGCTGTAACGCTTGGTCAAAGATATTACCTGTTGATCTTTCCCGGTATCAATATTTCTACCGAAAGTGTATTTCGGCACCCGCTGTTGAAACGTGATTCACAAGTTTTGGATTTGTCACTTACCGCGCTGCAACCAGGCCGAAATGACTGCGAAATTGCTGCTTTTGAGATGTATCCTGAGCTGATTACAATCATGCAGGATTTGCGAAAATGGGGCCAGCCACATATGAGCGGAACCGGCAGCACTATTTTTTTGCAATTCAGTGACAAAAAGTCTGCAATCAGGGCTACAACAGAATTAAAATGCCGATATAATGTCCGCCCTGTGGGAGGGGTAGATCGATCACCTGTATTGGACACACGATTGTCCGCTCGTGATTGAAGTAAATAGATACGATTGGGACGTGGCCAAGTTGGTTAAGGCACGGGGTTTTGATCCCCGCATTCGCAGGTTCGAGTCCTGCCGTCCCAGCCATTATTATTAATATGGTTTTAAGACACAATACAAACACACACACAGCTGAGGTGATAACAAGGTGGCCAGCCCTTCACTGATGGTATTTGCAGGTAACGCCAATCCCAAATTGGCAAATGATATCGCCCGGGAACTCGGTGTTCCGATGGGAAAAGCGTACGTTGGTCGATTCAGCGATGGCGAAGTAGCTGTCGAGATCATGGAGAATATTCGTGGTGGTGATATCTACTTAATCCAACCCACTTGCGCGCCCGCCGCAGATAATTTTGTTGAATTGCTGGTTTTGGTAGATGCGCTCAAACGTGCTTCTGCGGCGCGCGTCACAGCAGTGATTCCATATTTTGGCTATGCTCGCCAGGATCGCCGGCCGAGGTCTGCCAGGGTGCCGATTACTGCCAAGGTTGCGGCAAAGATGATCAGCGCGGTTGGTACAGATCGGGTTGTGACAATTGATTTGCACGCTGATCAGATCCAGGGCTTTTTTGACATCCCGGTTGACAACGTTTATGCCTCGCCTTTGACGCTGGCTGATATCTGGCAGCATCAGGGTAGCGAGGACCTGGTTGTTGTGTCACCTGATGTCGGTGGTGTTGTACGTGCCAGGGCAATCGCCAAACGGATTGATGTCGAATTGGCAATCATTGATAAACGTCGACCGCGCGCCAACGTTTCCAAAGTGATGAATATCATTGGTGATGTTGAAGGTAAGCACTGTGTCATGGTCGATGATATGGTCGATACGGCAGGTACTTTGTGCAAAGCGGCCACTGCGTTGAAAGAGCACGGTGCAACCAAGGTTGTCGCTTATTGCGTTCACCCGGTACTGTCCGGGCCGGCCATCGACAACATCACAAATTCCGATCTTGATGAATTGGTGGTCACTGATACCATCCCTTTAACTGATGCTGCCAAGGCATGTACCAAGATACGTCAACTAAGTGTCGCACAGATGCTGGCGGAAACCATTCGACGGATGGCACATGGTGAGTCCGTCAGCTCAATGTATATGGATTGAGTTTTGATCTTCGGTCTGCAGACGGGTAGCTGTCAAAATTTATTTCAATATGTATTGCGTATACCCCGGCTGCATACGTTATAATGCCCGGCTTGATTTTTGTGCCGTCCCCGGTCGCAGGGATGGGTGAAACCGCCGTATAAACGGTTTTTTCTTCAGGTTTGTTGTTTTTACTTGAAGTGAATATTTGATATTTATGAGGAATAGCATGACTAATTCAACTGTAATCCACGCGGAAATCCGTGAAGATGTAGGGAAAGGTGCGAGCCGCCGCCTGCGTCATCAGGGTAAAATTCCTGCGGTTATTTATGGTGGCAAGAAAGCCCCAGCCACATTGACCATTGAGCATGATCCTTTAATGCATGCTGCTGAACTTGAGTCTTTTTTCTCCAGTATCCTGGAGATTCAGGTTGCTGACGGACGCACACAGAAAGTTATCGTCCGCGATGTTCACCATCATCCTTACAAAGCGCAAATCATGCATCTTGATTTCATGCGGGTTTCTGCCGAGGAAGTACTGAAGATTTCTGTGCCGATTCACTACACCGGTGAGGACGAGTCAGAAGCAGGCAAGGCTTCAGGAGTGATCATTCAGCATATGGTGACAGACGTTGAAATCGCAGCCTTACCAGGAGATCTGCCTGAGTACCTGGAAGTTGACCTGTCCAAACTTGAAGATGGTGACGTGGTAATGATGACTGACATCATTCTCCCAGAGGGTGTGGAAATTATCGCACTGTCCGGCGATGACGATGATGCAATCATGATTGCAAACACCGTTCGCGTTAAGGAATCTCAGGGCACAGGTGCTGCCGCAGCTGAAGAAGCCGAGCTGGAAGCTTCTGAAGCAGTGGTTGCTGAAGGCGACGATGCCGAAGGCGAAGCTGATGCGGATACTGAAGATTCTGCCGACGATGCAGAAGCTGATAAGGAATAATACCGGAGTTTGATTTGTCCGGTTTATTCCTGATCGTAGGTCTCGGTAACCCGGGGACCAAATATTGCCAATCCCGGCACAATGCCGGGTTTTGGTTTTTGGACGTCCTGCAGAAAAATATTGATAGCAATGGGGTCGATGTTGGATTTCGGTCACAGACAAAAGTGTCTGCCGACATTTGCCGTACAAATTTATTTGGCAGAGATTGCATTTTGGCGAAACCGACCGTGTTTATGAACCACAGCGGTCAGTCAGTCAGGGCACTGATGGATTACTACCAGGTTACTGAGAACAACCTGATGGTTGCCTATGATGAATTGGATCTCCCGGCCGGAACCATTCGCCTGAAGCAGGGCGGTGGGCACGGTGGCCATAATGGAATGCGGGATATCTTCCGGCACCTCGATAGCACTGGTTTTATGCGCTTGCGAATCGGCATTGGCCATCCAGGTTATAAGGATGCTGTGACCGGCTATGTTCTGAGCCGACCAACCGCCGATCAGGAGCAGCTGATGATGCACTCGATTGGTGATGCCGTCGCTATCATGCCTGATTTGTTGGCTGGCAATATCTCCAGGGCAACTAAAGATTTACATACCGCTGATGAGTCGTCAGCGAATTAACTGGCCGCATCAATTGGAATGGGATCATGGGTTTTAAATGTGGAATAGTCGGATTGCCAAATGTTGGCAAATCCACCTTGTTCAATGCGTTAACCGAAGCTGGTATTGCGGCTGAGAACTATCCGTTTTGCACCATTGACCCCAATGTTGGAATCGTCCCGGTTCCTGACACCCGTCTTGACCAGTTGGCGGAAATCGTGAAGCCTGAGAAAATCCTGCCTACCACGATGGAGTTTGTGGATATTGCGGGTCTTGTTGAAGGTGCCTCCAAAGGTGAGGGGCTTGGCAATAAGTTTTTGTCCCACATACGCGAGACCGATGCCATTGCACATGTTGTTCGTTGTTTTGAAAACGATGACGTGGTGCACGTTTCCGGTCAGGTCAAGCCTGTGTCCGACATTGAAATCATCAATACCGAACTGGCGTTGGCTGACCTGGATACAGTTGAACGGGCATTGCTAAAGGCGGAAAAACAGACCCGTAGTGGCGACAGGGAAATGGTAGCCCGCGCAGCGCTGTTAACAAAAGTGCGCGACAGTCTTGATGAGACCGGCAGTGCCCGCAGCCTGGACCTGGAGAAGGAGCAGAAGAAACTGGTAAGTGATTTAAACCTGTTGACCATGAAACCGGTTGTCTATATTGCTAACGTCGCCGAAGACGGTTTCGAAGATAACCCTCTGTTGGAACAGGTTCGGGAATATGCAACGGGTGACAATGTCAGTGTGGTGCCGGTTTGTGCGGCGGTTGAAGCTGAGGTTTCGCAACTTGATCGTGAAGACCGACAGGAATTTCTAAGCATGATGGGTTTGAAAGAGTCCGGATTGGCCGGTGTTATCCGCGCTGGTTATGGATTGCTTGATTTACTGACGTTCTTTACGGCTGGTGAAAAAGAGGTCAGGGCCTGGACGATTACCAAAGGTGCATCAGCACCCAATGCCGCCGGAAAAATACACACCGATTTTGAACGTGGGTTCATTCGCGCCGAGGTCACGGCTTTCGATGAGTTTATCAGTTGTAATGGTGAACAGGGTGCCAAAGAGGCCGGAAAATTACGCCTCGAAGGCAAAACTTACATCGTTAACGAAGGCGATGTTATGCACTTTCGATTCAACGTTTAATCAAGCCAGGCTGACGGGATAGATTTATTTCAGAATTTCACCCGTCATGTATTGACACACAATGTTGCCTAAGAGAAAATAGGCGGCTTGCTCGAGGGAGGGGTACTCAAGCGGTCAACGAGGGCAGACTGTAAATCTGCTGGCTAAGCCTTCGGAGGTTCGAATCCTCCCCCCTCCACCATTTTGATGGTGAGAATATGAGTTTCGGCCGATAATTTCCGGCCCTGGGTAATGACCTGAGTGTTGGTTCGTGCCCTGGAAGTCGAGTTTAGATTCTGGGCGGGTGTAGTTCAATGGTAGAACCTCAGCCTTCCAAGCTGATGATGTGGGTTCGATCCCCATCACCCGCTCCAATTCTTCCGGCATTGGTGTGGCATGTGAAAGGCTTTGGAGTCGTGAGGTCGGTTGAAAGAACTGGTCCGCCAAGTTAGATCAGGGCCCATATAGCTCAGGTGGTAGAGCACTCCCTTGGTAAGGGAGAGGTCACTGGTTCGAGTCCAGTTATGGGCACCACTATTGCAACACAGGATTTTGCAAACAGTTTTTTTGGTTATTTATTTTTTACAATTTAATATCGGTTGGTTTGGAGACAGGCATGTCCAAGGTAAAATTTGAAAGAACAAAACCCCATATGAACGTGGGCACGATTGGTCATGTAGATCATGGTAAGACGACGCTGACAGCGGCGTTGACCAAGATCTGTGCTGAAGCACGCGGTGGCGATTACATAGCCTATGACCAGATCGATAATGCGCCGGAAGAACGCGAACGTGGTATCACGATTGCAACGGCTCACGTTGAATACGAAACAGAAAACCGTCACTACGCACACGTAGATTGCCCGGGCCATGCTGATTACGTCAAGAACATGATCACCGGTGCTGCGCAGATGGACGGCGCGATTCTGGTGGTGTCTGCGGCCGACGGCCCGATGCCACAGACCCGTGAGCACATTCTTTTGGCACGTCAGGTTGGCGTTCCTTACATCATTGTGTACATGAACAAGGCCGACCAGGTTGACGACGATGAGTTGTTGGAACTGGTTGATATGGAAATCCGTGAGCTGTTGAGCTCGTATGATTTCCCGGGTGACGATATTCCTATCATCACAGGGTCTGCGCTTAAAGCACTGGAAGGCGATGAGTCTGAAATTGGTGTTCCATCTATCCTCAAGCTGATGGACGAGATGGACCGTTATTTCCCTCAGCCTGTGCGTGAAATGGACAAGCCATTCCTGCTGCCGATCGAAGATGTATTTTCCATCTCGGGTCGTGGCACGGTGGTCACCGGTCGGGTTGAACGTGGTGTGGTTAAAATCGGTGAAGAAATTGAGATTGTCGGTATTAAAGATACCGTCAAGACCACCTGTACCGGGGTTGAGATGTTCCGTAAGTTGCTGGACGAAGGTCGTGCTGGTGACAACGTGGGTGTACTACTGCGTGGTACCAAGCGTGAAGATGTTGAACGTGGCCAGGTATTGGCACATTCGGGCACCATCAAGCCGCATACCAAGTTTGAGGCTGAGGTGTACATTTTGTCGAAAGACGAAGGTGGCCGTCATACCCCGTTTTTCAAGGGATATCGTCCGCAGTTTTACTTCCGCACCACGGATATCACAGGAGCCTGCGAATTGCCTGAGGGCGTTGAGATGGTCATGCCTGGTGATAACGTGCAGATGAAGGTCGAGTTGATTAACCCGATTGCGATGGAAGAAGGTCTGCGTTTTGCGATCCGCGAAGGCGGCCGTACCGTTGGTGCTGGCGTAGTTGCCAAGATTTTCGAATAAGACATTAGAGTGAGTTAATAAAATGGCTGATCAAAGAATCCGTATCAAGTTGAAAGCATTCGATCATCGTTTGATCGATCGTTCAGCAAGTGAAATTGTGGAAACCGCGAAGCGGACAGGCGCCCAGGTGCGTGGACCGATTCCGTTACCCACACGTATTGAGCGTTTCACCGTACTGACATCACCGCATGTAAACAAAGATGCGCGTGACCAGTATGAGATAAGAACGCACAAGCGTCTGATGGATATCATCGATCCCAATGACAAGACCGTGGATGCGCTGATGAAGCTGGATCTTGCAGCTGGCGTTGACGTACAGATCAAACTGTACTGATTGGTCTGAAACAGTAGATAGATTGGCAGGACAATAGGCAGAACAATGACGATTGGACTAATAGGTCGTAAACGCGGCATGACAAGAGTATTTACCGAGCAGGGAGATAGTATCCCCGTTACGGTTATCGAAGTCAGCCCGAACCGTGTAACCCAGGTAAAAACTGTGGAAGTTGACGGATACAATGCGTTGCAGATAACGCTTGGTCAGAAACGCAGTAACCTTCTGAACAAGCCTCAGGTCGGACATTTCAGCAAAGCTGAAGTAGAGGCTGGTGAAGGTCTGTGGGAATTGAGATTGGACGGCGAAGAAGGCACCGACCTTAAAGCTGGCGCAGAACTTAAAGTTGATCAGTTTGAAGTCGGTCAAAAAGTTGATGTTACCGGTACCAGTAAAGGTAAAGGTTTCGCAGGTGTCATCAAGCGTTACAACTTTGCGATGCAGGATGCCACTCACGGTAACTCGTTGTCGCATCGTGCACCCGGTTCAATTGGCCAGTGCCAGACACCAGGCCGGGTATTCAAAGGTAAGAAAATGGCAGGTCATATGGGTGCTGTGCGTGTCACAACCCAGAACCTGGAAGTGGTTCGCGTTGATGAAGAACGCAACCTTTTGCTGATCAAGGGCGCGGTCCCTGGCGCCGCTGGCGGTCAGGTTGCAATTCGCCCTGCCGTTAAGCTGCACTGAGGAGAATGGTAATGGAACTCACAGTTGCAGGCGGAAACGCCATAAAAGTATCAGAAGCCACGTTTGGTCGTGACTTCTCCGAAGCACTGGTTCACCAGGTAGTGACTGCCTATTTGGCAGGTGCACGATCTGGAAGCAAGGCTCAGAAAACTCGTTCGGAAGTTCGTGGTGGTGGTCGTAAACCATGGAAACAGAAAGGTACAGGCCGTGCACGTGCCGGTACTATTCGTAGCCCATTGTGGCGTGGCGGTGGCAGAACTTTTGCTGCCAAACCTCGCGATCATTCACAAAAAGTGAATCGCAAGATGTACCGCAGTGCTATGCAGGCCATCTTGTCAGAACTGGTACGTCAGGATCGTCTGGTTATTTTGGACAGTTTTGATCTCAGCGCACCAAAAACCAGCGAACTGCTGGCCAAGCTCAAAGAACAGGGTTTTGAAAAAGGCCTGATCGTTAAAGAGCAGATTGACGGGAATATATTCCTGGCATCACGTAATATCCCGGGCATTTATGCGCTGGATGTGGCGAGCCTCGATCCTGTCAGCCTGGTTGCAGCAGACAAAGTGATCATGACCGTTGATGCGGTCAAGAAGATTGAGGAGTGGTTGGGATGAGCGAAGAACGCTTATACAAGGTCTTGCTTGCGCCACGGGTGACTGAAAAGTCAACCCAGATTGGTGAAAGCAGCAACCAATACGTTTTCAAGGTAAGCACTGACTCAAATAAATCTGAGATCAAGGCAGCTGTTGAAAAATTGTTTGAAGTCAATGTTGAGTCGGTACGCACTGTAAACGTCAAGGGTAAAACCAAGTCGTTCAAAATGCGTGCGGGCAAGCGTAATGACTGGAAAAAGGCATATGTACGCGTACAGGAAGGTCAGGTTATTGACTTCCTGGGCGGGGATTCAGTTTAAGGATATTTGCTCATGGCAATTGTTAAGGCAAAACCAACATCGCCAGGACGTCGTGGTGTAGTAACGGTCAAACATGACCACCTGCATAAGGGTGCACCACACGCTGCATTGTTGGAAAAGAAATCACGCACTGGTGGGCGTAATAACGCCGGTCGTATCACCACACGTCATCGTGGTGGCGGCCATAAAAAGCACTACCGTATTATAGATTTCAAGCGTGATAAGGACGGCATTGATGGTCGCATCGAACGGATTGAATACGATCCGAATCGGACTGCGCATATCGCACTGGTTCTGTACGCAGATGGTGAGCGTCGTTACATTATCGCACCGAAAGGCCTGCGTTCCGGCGATCCGGTAAAAAGCGGCCGTGATGCAGCAATCAAGCCCGGCAATTGCCTGCCATTGCGTAACATTCCTGTGGGCACCGTGGTGCACTGCATAGAAATGAAGCCTGGCAAGGGCGCGCAGATCGCACGTAGTGCGGGTGCAGCTGTTCAGTTGGTGGCGCGTGAAGGACAGTATGCAACCCTGCGATTACGTTCAGGCGAAATGCGTAAGATTCCTACCCGCTGCCGTGCAACGATTGGTGAAGTATCGAATTCAGAGCATAACCTGGAAAAACTGGGTAAAGCCGGTGCCAAACGCTGGCGTGGTGTTCGTCCGACCGTTCGTGGTGTAGCCATGAACCCGGTGGATCACCCTCACGGTGGTGGTGAAGGTCGTACTTCTGGTGGCCGTCATCCGGTTTCACCATGGGGCACACCGACCAAGGGATATAAGACTCGTAGCAACAAGCGTACGGACA
>SMVA01253358.1_pt1 | contig 13634 bp, 23 predicted proteins | sample 2456451 | NCBI WGS metagenome assembly SMVA01 (sample SAMN11095933, study PRJNA526329) | marine sediment metagenome | biome: Marine sediment; feature: Surficial sediment; material: Deep marine sediment; isolation source: Hadal surficial sediment | place: Pacific Ocean | collected 2014-05 | depth...
ACATCCTGTGGGCCAACTTTCTCGTCATCGAAAAGACCGCGCTCGAGAGTGCCGAGCCGTCCGGTATGGACAAGGCCGCGGTGGAATCGCGGTCCCGAGGCGAGCCCACGGTGAGGGTCAGGGAGAGGGCCGCCGAGGAGGAGCGGGCAGAGAAGAGGAAGGCTCGGCCGGGTCATGGGACCAAGTCCAGGAGGGTCAGGGACGTGGCGCTGGGAGCTGAAATCCTGCCTGATAGGAAGGTTGCCGCCCCATCCGAGACAAAGCCCAAGACCAAGCCGTCCAAAGCCGCACCGGTGACCAAAGCGGCGCCCAAGGCCAAGGCCGAGATCGCGACCGAAGCCAAGCCCAAGGCCGAAACCAAACCAAAGGGTGAAGCCAAGCCCAAGGCCGAAGCCAAGCCCGAAGCCAAGGCCGAGCCCAAGGCCCAAGCCAAGCCCGAAGCCAAGGCCAAGGCCGAGCCCAAGGCCGAAGCCAAGCCCAAAGCCAAGGCCGAGCCCAAGACCAAGAGCGGCACCAAGGCACACGAGCTTGATCTTTCCACCATCAAGCTGCCCAAGGTGGGTGACATGGCGGAGTTCGTCGCTCAGTTCGACAACGAGTCCGATATCAAGGCGCTGAAGGCGCGTGATTCACGTAAGACAGCCCAGCCCCACTACGATGCCCGCTTGGCCGAGCTTTCGGGTTCGGCCAAGGGCAAGAAGGGCTAGGAGGCCTGTTGATGAAGTGGGGGCGACGATGAGCGACGTCTATGATGTGATCTATGCGCCGGTTGTAACGGAAAAATCGGCACAGGCGATCGAAGAGGACAACGTCTACACGTTTATCGTGAACCGACGTGCCAACAAGATCGAGATATTGAGGGCCGTCGAGGGCATCTGGGACGTAAAGGTGAGCGACGTTCGCACGATGAGGTATAGCGGCAAGCTGAAGCGGTCGTTGATGGGGCGGCTGTCCCAGAGCTCGAAGATCGGGCGGCGTCCGGCGTTCAAGAAGGCCATCGTCCAGTTGGCCGAGGGTGATCATATCGAGTTCTACGAGGTCGGATAAGACTGATGGCTATCAAGAAATTCAAACCGATGACACCCGGGACGCGTTTCCGCTCCATCGTCGACAACTCGGACATTCTCACGAAGAAGGCTCCCGAGAGGTCGCTTTTGGAGGGGCTCTCGAAGTCCGGTGGCCGCAACCATCACGGTCGCATAACCTCCCGCAGGCGCGGGGGTGGACATAAGCGACGCTACCGCCGCATCGACTTCCGCCGAGACAAAGCAGGTATTCCGGGGAAGATTGCGGCGATCGAGTACGATCCGAATCGCAGCTCGAACATCGCTCTCGTCCATTATGCGGACGGCGAGAAGCGCTACATTCTGCACCCTCGGGGACTGGAAGTGGGCACCTCCATCATGTCAGGCCCGGATGCCGACATTCGGGTCGGCAACGCGCTTCCGCTGAAAAAAATCCCTCTCGGTACGGTGGTGCACAACATCGAGCTCAAGCCGGGTAAGGGAGGTCAGATGGCACGCTCGGCCGGTGCGGGTGTGCAGGTGGTCGCCAAGGAAGGGAAGTATGTCGCTCTCCGCTTGCCTTCGACCGAGGTGCGGCAGGTGCTCGAGACCTGTCTGGCCACGATCGGACAGGTGGGCAACATCGAGCACAATCTTCAGACTCTCGGTAAGGCAGGAGCCAGCCGCTGGCGCGGCCGGCGGCCGAAGGTCCGGGGAGTGGCGATGAACCCGGTGGATCATCCGCTTGGTGGCGGTGAAGGGCGGGCTTCAGGTGGCCGGCCTCCGGTAACACCGTGGGGTAAACGTGAGGGCAAGAAGACGAGGAATAGAAGGAAACAGTCCAACAAGTACATCATCCGCGGGCGCAAGCGGGGCAAGGCGACGCAATGATGTCACTAGCTGAGCTCCTTCCACAGAGTTCCAGAGGTCGATTTTATGCCGCGTAGTGTTAAGAAGGGTCCGTACATCGACGCCAAATTGCTTGCCAAGATCGACATGATGAATGCCCGCAATGAAAGAAAAGTCATCAAGACCTGGGCGAGGTCGTGTACGATTTCGCCGGACTTCGTCGGGCATACGATCGCGGTGCACAACGGCAACAAGTTCATTCCCGTGTACATCACGGAAAACATGGTGGGCCACAAGCTCGGAGAGTTCTCCCCCACGCGCCTGTTCAGGGGCCACGGTGGAAGACTGTCCGACAAGCGGTCCAAGATAAGTTAGCGAGGGGGAGTGGAGATGCAGGCCAAAGCGATCGCCCGGCAGGTGCGGATGAGTCCGAGGAAGGTGCGTTTGGTGGTGGACCAGATCCGCGGCAAGTCGGTCAACGATGCGTATGCGATTCTTCAGTTTTCAAAAAAAGCCGCCGCGGATCCAGTCGGAAAAACGCTTCGATCGGCGGTGGCGAATGCCCAGAATAGGGCACAGGACTCGGGCGATGTCCTCGATGTCGACGATTTGCGGATAGCGACCGCCTTCGTCGACGAGGGGCCGACGGACAAACGATGGAGAGCGGCGGCCATGGGCCGGGCGGCTCCTATTCGGAAGCGGACGAGCCATATCACCCTTGTCGTGGATACCAAAGACGTGGATGCCGAAGACGTGGATACCGAAGACGTGGATACCAAGGAATAGCATGGGACAGAAAACTCACCCGTTGGGATTTCGACTCGGGATCGTCAAGGATTGGAGGTCTCGCTGGTATGCCGATAAGGATTTTCCTCGCATGCTCCAGGAGGACGAAAAGATCCGTAACTACCTCGAGAAGCGCCTGGCGCACGCGGCCTTGTCGAAGGTGGAGATCGAGCAGAAGCCATCGAAGATCGTCGTGACCCTTTTCACTGCCCGCCCCGGTGTTGTCATCGGGAAGCGTGGCGCCGAGGTCGACAAGCTGAGGGACGAATTGGCGTTGGTCACCAACGCCGACATCTCGGTGAACGTAGAGGAAATTCGACGCCCCGAGGTCGATGCCCGTCTGGTGGCGGAGAACGTGGCCCACCAGTTACGGCAGCGCATCTCCTTTCGGCGAGCGATGAAACGAGCGGTCCAGTCCGCAATTCGGGGTGGGGCAGAAGGTATCAAGATTCAATGCGCCGGGCGGTTGGGAGGTGCGGAGATCGCGCGGACCGAGGGATACAACGAGGGACGGGTGCCTTTGCATACCCTCCGGGCGGACATCGACTACGCACAAATTCACGCTATGACGACGTACGGGATCGTGGGCGTGAAGTGCTGGATCTTCAAGGGTGAAGTGGTCGAGGAACGACGCGGCCGCACTTATTCCACCGGTGCGTGACGGAGAGGAATAGAGAATGCTATCGCCCAAGAGGGTAAAACATCGCAAGACCCATAAGGGCCGGATGCGTGGGAAGTCCTATCGAGGTAATAAGGTCTCCTTCGGCGAATACGGGCTCCAGACCATCGAGTGTGGTTGGATAACGAACCGGCAAATCGAAGCCGCTCGTGTGGCGATGACCCGCCACATCAAGCGGGGTGGAAAGGTCTGGATCCGGATTTTCCCGGACAAGCCGATTACGTCCAAACCTGCCGAAACCCGTATGGGGAAGGGAAAGGGTAACCCCGAGGGGTGGGTAGCCGTGGTCAAACCCGGCCGGATGATGTTCGAACTCGAGGGTGTGTCCGAGGAGATGGCACGGCGGGCCATGGAGTTGGCGGCAGCCAAACTGCCCGTGGCCACGCAGTTCATCATCCGCGAGCACCAACTCGGTTAGAAGGCTGATGAAGAGCACAGCGGGTAGAGTGAGGAAATGATGAAGGCGTCAGATATTCGCGATTGGGACAATGTCGAGATCCAGGCACGGCTCGGAGAGCTGAAGGAGGAAAAATTTCGCCTTCGCTTTCGGATGGCGACCATGCAGCTCGAGAACCCCAAGATGGTTCAGCATATTCGGCGTGACGTTGCGCGCCTGAACACGATTCTTCGGGAGCGAGAGCTTTCCGGGCCTACGGCGGTGACGCCTGAGTCGGCTGAAACAGCTGAGTCGGCTGAGTCGAGTGAGACGGGTGAAACAGCTGAGACGGCTGAGACGGCTGAGACGGCAGAGACGGCAGAGGCGGCAGAGGCGGCTGAGCCACCTGAGACAAAAGAATAGAGCGGAATAAACCATGACAGAAGAAACATCCGAGAAGGTCGAGCAGGCTGATGCGCCGGAGGTACCCGCTGAGGCGGCCGTTGCGGTGCCGGAGGCACCGGAGCCGCCCGCTGAGGGCAAAGCGCGATTGCGGCGCAAAATACGGACTGGAGTGGTGGTGTCCGACCAGAATGACAAGACGGTGACGGTCCTCGTGGAGCGCCAGTTTGCCCATCGGCTGTACACGAAGCAGGTGAGGAAGACCAAGAAATATCGGGCGCATGACGAGACCAACCAGTACCAGACGGGTGATGTGGTTCGGATCGTCGAAACACGCCCGCTGTCGAAGACGAAGCGGTGGCGGGTCATAGAGCTGCTCGAGCGCTCTGAGCAATAGGAATAGAACGAGATGATTCAGCAGGAATCGATGCTCAAGATTGCCGATAACTCGGGAGCCAAGAGCGCATTGTGTATCCGCGTTCTGGGCGGCTCGAAGCGCCGATACGCGAGTATCGGCGATGTGGTCGTCGTGACCGTCAAGGATGCCATTCCCAACTCGCCCGTGAAAAAGGGTGAGGTCGTAAAGGCCGTGATCGTGCGGACCGCCAAGGAGGTACGGCGCCGCGACGGGACGTATATCCGCTTCGACGACAACGCGGCGGTGTTGCTCACGGCCCAGGGAGAGCCTCAGGGTACGCGAATCTTCGGCCCGGTCGGCCGTGAGCTCCGTGAGAAGAAGTATATGAAGATCGTTTCGTTGGCTCCGGAGGTTCTCTAATGGCCAGGAAGAGGCCGTCGAGTATCGTCAAAGGGGATCGCGTGCGGGTCATCCGTGGCAACTTCCGTGACATGGAGGGGCCGGTTCTCAGTGTGATCCCGGCCAAGGAGCGCGTAGTTGTCGAAGGTGTGAACATGCGGAAACGTCACGAGCGACCGAGCGAAGCGAACCCGGAGGGCGGGATCATCACGTTCGAAGCGCCGATCCATGTGTCCAACGTCATGCTGGTGGATCCGGCGGGGGGCCAGGCGAGTCGGATCAGGGTCCGGAAAGAAGCTGATGGTACCAAGGAGCGAATCGCCGTGAAGACCGGCAATCCGCTGCCGAAACCGCACGCGGGGGCGTAGAGCGATGGAGCCCAGACTTCTGAGACATTATAAAGAATACGCACGGCCCCACCTGGCCGAGCAGTTCCAGTGGACCAACCCGAACCAGATTCCTAAAGTCGAGAAGGTGGTCCTGAACGTGGGCGTGGGCGAAGCGACCAAGAACGCCAAGCTCCTGGCCAGCGTGGTCGAGGAACTGGGTGTGATCACGGGACAGAAGGCCCTGGTGACGCGGGCGCGGAGGTCCGTTTCGAATTTCCACCTGCGTGAAGGAATGCCCATCGGAGCTACGGTGACGCTCCGCAAAAGGCGGATGTACGAGTTTCTGGATCGCCTTGTGAGCGTGGCCATCCCCCGTGTTCGAGATTTTCGTGGACTGCGCACGCGCTCCTTCGACGGTCGTGGAAACTTCACGATGGGGGTTCGGGAGCAGATCATTTTTCCAGAGATCGACTTCGACAAGGTCGGTCAGATTCACGGCATGGACATCACCGTGGTGACCAGTACGAACAAAGACGATGAAGCGCTGGCTCTTCTCAGGGCGATGGGCTTCCCGTTCCGTGGGGAGATTCCCGTCATCATCGAGCACAACGCCAACTAACTCGGATAGGGGAAGTCGATGGCCAGGAAGGCTTTGATCGAGAGGAACAATCGCAAGCCCAAGTTTCCGGGCCGTCATCGCAATCGCTGTAACCGGTGTGGACGCCCGCGTGGGTTCATGCGAAAATTTGGACTCTGTCGAATCTGTTTCCGCCAGAAGGCGCTCCAGGGTGAAATCCCGGGTGTCCGGAAAGCAAGCTGGTAAAGGATCGAATCAAACAATGATGACTGACCCCATCGCGGATATGCTCACTCGAATCCGGAACGCCGGATCCGCAGGGCACAAGTGGGTAGACATGCCGGTCTCGAAGCTGAAGACCAAGGTCGCCGACCTACTGAAGGACAACCACTTCATCTATGACTTCAAGGTCTTGGACGACGGCCGATTCGGGGTGCTTCGGGTGTATCTGAAGTATCACGAGGAGGGTCCTGTCATCCGGCACCTTGAGCGGGTTTCCCGTCCGGGCCGGAGACGTTATGTGGCCGTCGACGAGATCCCGAGGGTTCGTAATGGACTGGGGATGGCCATCCTCTCCACGTCGCAGGGCCTGATGTCCGGCCGGGGGGCTCGCAAGCAGGGCCTCGGCGGTGAACTCATGGCCCTCGTCTGGTGAGATAGCTGATGTCGCGGATTGGTAAGCAGCCGATTGAAGTCCCCCAGGGGGTCGATGTGACCCTGAACGGGCAAAGTGTGCACGTAAAGGGTCCGAAGGGCGAGCTCACGTTCGATGCCCACCCGGATATGACGGTGGCGTTGGACGATGGAGTGATTACGGTGACGAGGCCTTCGGATGATCCCGAGCACCGGGCCCTACACGGTCTGACGCGAGTGTTGATCGCCAACATGGTGGAAGGGGTCGTGACGGGGTTCAGCAAGACACTCGAGATTCAGGGCGTGGGGTATCGTGCCTTACAAAAGGGCTCGGGTATCGAGTTGCACCTCGGCTTCTCGCATACGATCGAGTATCCGACCCCGGATGGTGTCAGCTTGGACCTGCCGGACCAGACCACGATTGTCGTCACGGGGATGGACAAGCAGAAGGTGGGTCAGGCGGCTGCGGAGATCCGCTCGTTCCGTCCGCCCGAGCCGTACAAGGGCAAGGGGATTCGGTACCGGGGCGAACAGGTACGGCGTAAGGCCGGCAAGACAGCCGGCGCTTAAAGCGGGAGCTAGACGATGGGTCATAACAAATCCAGTAGGACACGCACAGATCACCGGAAAATTCGGCATGCGCGCGTTCGCAAGAAGATCTGGGGAACAGCGGGACGACCGAGGCTCGTGGTCTTCCGATCATTAAGAAATTTCGAGGGTCAGGTCGTCGACGACGATGCTGGGCGGACGCTGGTGGGTCTGTCCACGCTCTGTGCCGATCTCTCCGACTTCAAGGCCGAGGGTCAAAACGTGGGGGTCGAGCGGGCTAGAGCCGCCGGCAAGCTCCTCGCTGATCGGGCCAAAGCGCTTGGGGTGGGTTCGGTCGTGTTCGATCGAGGAGGGTACCAGTATCATGGCCGGGTGAAAGCCTTCGCAGAGGGCGCCCGGGAGGGAGGATTGAAGTTCTGATGGCAAGGGACCAGAAACGCAAACAGGGTCGTGCTCGGGAATCCGAATTTTCCGAGAACGTGATCCATATCAACCGGGTGGCCAAGGTGGTGAAGGGTGGGCGCAGGTTCTCCTTTACGGCGCTGGTGTCGGTCGGAGATCAAAAGGGTCGCGTCGGGATCGGGCTTGCCAAGGCCAATGAGGTCGCGGAGGCCATCCGTAAGGCCTTCGAGCGGGCCAAGAGGGAGTTCGTCGAGATTCCCGTGCAAAACGGTACCATTCCGCACGAGATCGTCGGCCGATGGGGTGCCGGCCGTGTGATGCTTCGCCCGGCCGCGCCCGGAACGGGTGTGATCGCGGGTGGGCCGGTCCGGTCGGTGCTCGAGGCCGTAGGGATCAAGGACATTCTCACCAAGAGCCTGGGCAGCAACAATCCGATCAATGTGGTCCGCGCCACGATGGACGGTCTCACGAGCCTGGTCACCGCCGAGCAGGTTGCCCGGGAACGTGGGGTATCCGTGGAGGTTATTCTGGGGATGGACAACAATGGCTAAGAAGCTCGCCATCACGCAGGTCCGCAGTGGTGTTGGGCGGAAATTCAGGCATCGCCGTACGTTGGCGGCCCTCGGGTTCAAGAAACACCAGCAGACGGTGGTCCACGACGACAGCCCGGCGATTCGCGGTATGTTGCGGCGGGTCCATTACCTCGTTCAAGTTCATGAGGTGAAGTAATGGCTGAGTTACACGATCTACGTCCGGCCGCCGGTTCCCACCAGACTTCCAAGCGTAAGGGTCGAGGTCCTGGCTCCGGGAAAGGTAAAACCGCAGGACGCGGCGAGAATGGTCAAAAATCCCGAAGCGGTGGCTCGATTCGTCCGGGGTTCGAAGGCGGGCAGATGCCTCTGCAGCGCCGCATTCCGAAGCGCGGTTTTGCACCCTACAAACGTAAGGTCTTCCAGATCGTAAACGTGGGGGATTTGGCGCGTGTGGAGGGCACCACCGTCAACGCTCAAACGTTGAGGGACGCGGGCTTGATCCGCTCCGACCGGGGCCTGATCAAGGTGCTCGCCATGGGAGATTTGAGCCAGGCGTACACGGTGGAGGCGCATAAGTTCAGTGGGGGCGCGGTGGCCAAAATCGAGGCGGCGGGCGGGAACATCACCACGGTGGGTCCGGTGGTGAGGCCGGATTCGGTCGCGGCGGCCGAAGAAGCGGAGAACGATGGCTAACCCCATCCCGAACCTGTTCCGGGTTCCGGAGCTCAAAGAGAAAATTCTCTTTACGCTGGGCATTCTGCTCCTCTATCGGTTCGGTGCGCACATTACCGTGCCGGGCGTAAACGTGGTGATCCTGCGCGAGCAGTTCGGAGCTCTCTCCGGAGGAATCCTGGGGATCTACGACATGTTCGTGGGTGGGGGCCTGAGCCGGGCTACCATCTTGGCCCTCGGCATCATGCCGTATATCTCGGCCAGCATCATGTTTCAACTGCTGGCTGCCGTCTTCCCCACGGTGGAAAAACTGCAGAAGGAGGGTGAAGACGGTCGGGCGAAGCTGACTCAGTGGACCCGCTACACGACCGTGGTCCTGAGTGTGATTCAGGGCTTCAGCTACGCCGCTTTCCTCACCAGCACTGGGGCGGTTCGGGATCCGGGCTTCCTCTTCAGCTTCACCACGACCATCATACTCACGGTAGGTGCGGTCTTCGTGATGTGGCTCGGTGAGCAGATCACCGAGCGGGGGATCGGCAACGGAATGTCGCTTCTGATCTTCTTCGGCATCATCGAAGGTTTTCCGGCCGCAGTGGCGCGCACGTTCGAGTCGTTCACCGCAGGACAGATTACGATCTTCGCGCTCGTTATGCTGGTGGCCGTTCTGGTGGGTATTACCGCGGCCGTCGTGGCGATGACGATGGGGGCCCGAAAGATTCCCGTGCAGATTCCGCGGAAGGTGGTAGGACGTGGGCGCATCCGCGAAGGGCAAAAGAGCTTCGTTCCGCTTCGCGTCAACTCCGCCGGTGTCATGCCCATCATTTTCGCACAGTCCTTCATCGTGGTACCGGGGACGTTCGCGCAACTCACCGCGGGAAGATACCCGTTCCTCGATGTGGTCGCGCAAATCTTTCAACCCGGGCAGTGGGTTTATTACATCACGTACGGTTTACTGATCGTTTTCTTCACCTACTTCTATACGGCCATCATTTTCAACCCGGTCGATCTGGCCGAGAACCTCAAGAAGCAAGGTGCTTTCATCCCGGGTGTGAAGCCGGGAGCCCGGACGGCCGAATACATTGATCGGGTCCTGACCCGTGTCACACTTCCTGGGTCCATCTATCTGGCGCTTGTTGCTTTGGTGCCTTTCTGGATCTTCAGCATCTTCAACATCCAGACGTTTTTCTTCGGAGGTACGGGCCTGCTGATTGTGGTGGGCGTGGGGCTCGATACGGTCCAACAAGCGCAGCAACACCTCCTGCTGCGCCACTATGACGGGTTCATGAAGAAGGGCCGCGTGAAAATGCGTGGCCGGGGCCGCTACGTATAGTCGGTGGGACGAGGGAACTCTGCCATGTACCTGATCCTGTTGGGCCCTCCCGGCGTCGGTAAGGGCACGCAGGGAGTACTGCTTGCGGATGCGATGGGATGGGAGAGAGTGGTCACGGGGGATCTTCTGCGTACCGCGAAGGATGAGGGCACCCCCTTGGGGAACCAGGCTCAGCAGTACATGACTGCTGGTGATCTCGTACCCGATCATCTCATCATCAAAATGGTAGAGGAAAAACTGAACACCTTGTCCCCCGGGACCAGCGTGATCTTCGACGGCTTTCCGAGAACCGAGGGGCAGGCCTCTGCGTTCAACAGGATGCTACGGGCTCTCGGGCGCACAATCGACGCGGTTGTCGTTCTCGATGCGGATGACGAAGTACTCATCGCGAGGATCTCCGGTCGCCGTTCGTGCCGCTCCTGTGGGTCTGTCTACAATACCGTCCTCGCTCCGCCCAAGCAGGAAGGTGTGTGTGACAACGACGGGACTCCACTTTTCCACCGTGCCGATGATCAAGCCGACACGGTTCAGAATCGCCTGAGCGTATACCGCAGAGAGACTGAGCCCCTCATTTCCTACTACGAGGGGACAGAGGCTGCCGTGCACCGCGTCCCGAGCCATGCGGGGCCGGACGAGGTCCAGGCCGAGGTTCGCGCGGCTCTGGGGTTGGATGAATAGAGGGTTTTCTAGATGATCCACCTCAAGACTCCCGAAGAGATCGATGTGATTGCTCGGGGCGGGGCGATCATCGCCGATTTTCTTGTTGAAGTCCGTCCGCGGATTCGACCGGGGGTTTCCACGCTGGAACTCGACGGTTTCGCGGACGACTTTATCCGTGCCCACGCCGGTGCCGTGCCCGCGTTCAAGGGCCTGTACGGTTTTCCCGGAAGTGTCTGTACGTCAACAAATGAGGAGGTCGTTCACGGGATCCCCAAGGCTGACCGGATCCTGGAAGAGGGGGACCTCATCTCGATCGACGTTGGGGTAAAGTTGGATGGCTGGTGCTCCGACTCTGCCTGGACGTTTCCTGTCGGTGAGATCGACGAAGAAGCAAAGCACCTGTTGGAAGTGACTGAGGACGCGCTCGACCGAGCCGTGGCGGCCACGGTTCTCGGGGGTTATGTCGGTGACATCGGTGCAGCCGTGGTTACGAGGGTCGAGGGGACGGGTCTGAGCATCATCCGGGATCTGGTGGGGCATGGCGTGGGTCGCGAGGTGCATGAAGAACCTCAGGTGCCGAACTTCGGACGGGCTGGCATGGGACCGGCCCTTCGGGAGGGAATGGTGGTGGCGATCGAGCCGATGTTGTCCTGGGGAACGTTCGAGATTCAGACGCTCGACGATCACTGGACGGTGGTTACGCAGGACGGGACTCGGACGGCTCACTTCGAGCACACGGTGGCCGTGACCGCGGCCGGACCACGAGTCCTCACGGTAGCCCCGGCGGAGGCTCCGGCGTGAGAATGTTGGACCGCTCGGGCCATGCCTTGAGAGTGATCAGTCGTTCCACTATTATTCCATGCTCTGCCACAAACGTTTGTCAGGGTGCTGAAAATGAAGGTACGTAGTAGCGTCAAGCCGATCTGTGAACACTGCAAAATCGTCCGGCGGCGAGGAGTCGTGCGGGTGATCTGTAGTCGTAATCCCAGGCATAAACAACGCCAGGGATAACCTGGCATGAGACGCCCCTGATGTGCTTCGGAGGCGTAGGCTTAACCTGTTGGCGTAGATACAGTTGAAATAGTTTGCCCGCGTGGTTGCGGGCTTACCTAGGGAGCTGAGAAGAAGGCCGGATGGCACGAATCGCGGGTGTGGATCTTCCGAAGGGCAAACGGATTGAGATCGCTTTGACGTACCTATACGGTATCGGTCCGTCGCGTTCACGATGGATCCTCGAGAGCACCGGAGTGGATCCGGATCGCCGTGCCGTCGATCTCACCGATGACGACGTGAACAAGCTGCGTCAGGAGATCGAGGGTAACTACAAGGTCGAAGGGGCCCTGCGCACCGAAGTGTCCATGAACATCAAGCGTCTCATGGACATCGGTTGTTACCGGGGCCTCCGACATCGGCGCGGTCTTCCTGTGCGGGGGCAGCGCACGCACACGAATGCTAGAACCCACAAGGGTCAACGACGTGCAATCGCCGGGAAGAAGACGGCCCCGAAGAAGTAGGCGGAGCCTGGTGGGCGAGGTCTAGTAGGAGAGGCCTTGGTAGGAGAGGCCTGGCAGGCAGGCATTGATACTAATGAGGATGGTACCGAGTGGCCGATGATAAGACGCCGCGTAGGCGGAGCAAGAAAGTCGTCGAAGCGGAAGGTGTCGCGCACATCAAGGCGACGTTCAACAATACGCTGATCACGATCACCGATAAGGCTGGAAATACGATTGTTTGGGGCAGCTCTGGAAAGGCCGGTTTTAAGGGCTCCAAGAAATCGACGCCCTTTGCCGCGACGGTGGCGGCGGAGCAATGTGGTCGTGAGGCCGTTGCCCTGGGTGTGAGACGGGTCGATGTGCGCGTTCAGGGACCTGGTTCCGGGCGCGAGTCGGCTATTTCGGCCCTGGCCGCCGCAGGAATCCAGATCAAATCGATCCAGGACGTGACGCCGCTTCCTCACAATGGATGCCGCCCGCCCAAGAAGCGCAGGGTCTAACAGAGAACAGCCGGGTCTAACAGAGAACAGTATGGGACGACATACCGGAGCAGTTTGCCGGCTCTGCCGCCGCGAGGGGCAGAAGCTCTTTTTGAAGGGACAGAAGTGCTACACGGAGAAGTGCGGCATCGAACGTCGCGCTTACCCACCGGGTCAGCACGGTCCCGCGCATGCGCGCAGGCGCAAGCAATCCGACTACGCCGTCCAGCTTCGCGAGAAGCAGAAGGTGAAGAGGATCTACGGGCTCCATGAAAAGCAGTTCCGCACTCTGTTCGAGCGGGCGAACGCGCGGGATGGAATCACGGGCGAGAACATGCTTATCTCTCTGGAGGTCCGGCTGGACAACGTGATTTTCCGGATGGGTTTCGCACCGAGCCGCAGCTCCGCCCGGCAGCTCGTTCGGCACCGTCACGTCGAGGTCAACGGTCGTATCGTGGACGTACCGTCATTTCAGGTGGGCCCTGGGGACGAGGTGGCCATCAAATCCAAGTCCAAGGACCTGGCCACGGTGCAGGGGAGCCTCGAGGCTCGAACTCGCCCATCCTTGGTGGAGTGGCTTGCCCTGGATGAGAAGAACCGTGTTGGCCGCGTGACTCGCCAGCCTACGCGCCAGGACATCCCTCTGGCCGTCCAAGAACAGCTCATCGTGGAGCTCTACTCGAAGTAATGGAGACTTCAGTGCAGATCGATTTGACCGGTTTGGTACTGCCCGAGCGTATTGAGATCTCAGAGGTCTCGGAAGATGGGAGCCGTGCGGAGTTCGTGATCGAGCCTCTCGAGCGTGGCTTTGGCCATACGCTCGGAAACTCGATGAGGCGGGTCCTACTCTCGTCCCTCCGCGGGGCCGCTGTGTGGGCGTTTCGCGTCGACGGTGTTGTACATGAGCACCAGACGATCGACGACGTGATGGAGGACGTCCATCAGATCATTCAGAACCTCAAGTCTTTCGTCGTCCAGTTGGACGACGATGTGGCCGAGGCGACGCTGGTCATCCGGGTGGATAAAGCGGGCCCGGTCACTGCCGGAGATATCGTGCCGGTGAGTGGCGTCACGATACTCGAGCCCGAGCATCACCTGATGACGGTTGATGGCAAGCGCAAACT
>SMVA01404103.1_pt1 | contig 13631 bp, 11 predicted proteins | sample 2456451 | NCBI WGS metagenome assembly SMVA01 (sample SAMN11095933, study PRJNA526329) | marine sediment metagenome | biome: Marine sediment; feature: Surficial sediment; material: Deep marine sediment; isolation source: Hadal surficial sediment | place: Pacific Ocean | collected 2014-05 | depth...
AAGCCCGCCTTCCGCGAAGAGGCGGCGGAGGTTCTGCGCGAGCTGGCCAAGGCCACCAAGCCCGGCGGCCCGGCGGCGCTGGTCGGCGCCCCCTATAAGGAAAACGGAAAGATTTACAACTGCCTTTACCTGTTGGGCGAGGGCAGGATCCTGGCCCGGCAGAAAAAATTCCACCTGCCCAATTATGGCGTTTTTGACGAGAAACGGATTTTTTCCGAAGGGCCGATGCCCGAGGTGATTCCCTTTCGTGGCCTCAAGCTCGGCGTGCTGGTCTGTGAAGACATGTGGTACAGCGATGTTCCCGCCCATTTGGCCAAGGCCGGCGCCGATATCCTGATCGCGCCACACGCCTCGCCTTTTGAAGACACCAAGCACGATGTCCGCATCGGTCACGCCCGCGCCCGGGTCTTGGAGACCTCGCTGCCGCTGGTTTTCGTCAATCAGGTCGGCGGCCAGGACGAACTGGTATTCGACGGCGCTTCCTTTGTCCTGAATTCCAAAGGGGAAACCACCACCCAGCTGCCCGCCTTTGAGGAGGCCTATAGCCTGGTCACCTTTAAAAAAGAGGCAACCTGGCAGCCCGAGCCGGGTGATATCACAGCCCTGCCTGAAGGCGATGAACAGCTTTACCAGGCGTTGATGTATGGCCTTAGGGAATACGTCACCAAGAACCGCTTTCCCGGGGTGGTTATCGGCCTTTCCGGGGGGATCGATAGCGCCTTGACCGCGGCCCTGGCGGTGGATGCGCTGGGGCCCGAACGGGTCGAGACGGTGATGATGCCGTCGCCCTTTACCAGCGATGCCAGCCTGAAGGATGCGCAGGCCTGCGCCAAGGCGCTTGGGGTTTCTCATTCCAGCATTGATATTGCGCCAATGATGGCGTCCTTTGAGGGTGAGTTAAAAGAGCATTTCAATGAATGTGAGGCAGACACCACAGAAGAAAATATCCAGGCCCGCATCCGCGGCATACTGTTGATGGCGCTCTCTAACAAGTTCGGCAAAATGGTGCTGGCAACCGGCAACAAATCGGAAATGTCGGTGGGCTATTCGACGCTTTACGGCGACCTCTGCGGCGGGTTTGCGATCTTGAAGGATGTCTATAAAACCAAGGTCTATGCCTTAAGCCGCTGGCGGGGTGAAAACCTGCCCAAAGGTGCGCTGGGTCCCAAGCGCGACGTGATCCCTGAGAATATTTTCACCAAAGCCCCCAGCGCTGAACTGAAGCCCGGCCAGACCGACCAGGATACGTTGCCCGAATATGAGGTTCTCGACAGTATTCTGCACGCGTTTGTCGAGGGTGACAAGTCGGTCGATGATGTCGTCGCGATGGGTCATGAGCCGGAGGTGGTTGCAAAGATTGAGCATATGCTTTACGTCGCCGAATACAAACGGCGTCAGGCGCCGCCGGGGGTCAAGATCAGCCGCAGACTGTTTGGCCGCGACCGGCGCTATCCAATCACCAACGGTTTTCGTGACCAACCCGGGCGCGAAAAAGGGAAGTAAAAACATGTCCACCCGAGTCAGATTTGCCCCCAGCCCCACCGGCTTTCTTCATGTTGGCAACATTCGTGCCGCTTTGGTGAACTGGCTCTTTGCCCAAAAGGAAGGCGGGGCCTTTGTTTTGCGCCTTGATGACACCGACCCCGAACGGTCAAAACCCGAATTTGCCGATGCCATCAAGGATGACCTGACCTGGCTGGGTCTTACCTGGGATGAAATCTACAAACAATCGGACCGCTTCGAACTTTATGATGCCGCCGCCGGGAAACTGAAAAAAGCCGGCCGGCTTTATCCCTGTTTTGAGACCGCCGAAGAGCTTGAGGTCAAACGCAAGTTGCAGTTGGCGCGAAAAATGCCCCCGGTTTATGACCGCGCCGCCCTGGATTTGGGCGATAAGGAAAAGGCTGCCTTCGAAGCCGAAGGCCGGACGCCGCATTGGCGTTTCAAGATTGATTTGCCCGCGGTGATTGAATTCGACGACCTGATCCGCGGCCATGTTCATTTCGATTTGGCATCGGTATCGGACCCGATTTTGGTGCGCGGCGACGGCAGCTATCTTTACACCTTGCCCAGCGTAGTTGACGATATCGAGATGGAAATCAGCCACGTCGTCCGCGGCGAGGACCATGTCACCAATTCCGCTGTTCAGGTGCAGTTGTACCAAGCGCTGGGCGGCAAGGCTCCGGAATTTGCCCATTTTACTCTTCTGAAGGCCGCCGACGCCAAAGGCCTGTCCAAACGCGGGGGAAGTTTCAGCATTCGCGAAATGCGGGGCGAGGAGGGGATTGAACCCGAAGCAATTTTAAGCCTGCTGGCGCATATCGGTACTTCGGATGCAATCCAGCCGGTCTGGGATGTTGCGCCGCTGGTCGAGAGCTTCGATTTTTCCAAGTTCGGCCATTCCAGTCCTAAATTCAACATTGAGGAATTAAAGAACCTTAATACCAAAATTCTTCACAAGCTTTCCTATGATGCCGCCAAGGCACGGCTAGGGGACAAAATGGTCGGCAAAACCGAATGGTCGGTGATCCAGACCAACATTTCCACCCTTGGCGAGGTCGCCGACTGGCACCATATGATTGAAGGGCCAATTACCCCTAAAATTGAGGACAAGGGATTTATCGAAGCCGCCGCCGCGCTTTTCCCCGATGGCGAGTTGGGTGAGAATTCCTGGAGTGTGTGGACTGGCGCGGTGAAAGCCAAGACCGGCAAATCCGGCCGCGATCTATTCATGCCGTTGCGCCTCGCCCTGACCGGGCTTGACCATGGCCCCGAAATGAAGTTGCTGTTGCCGTTGATCGGCGCCAAAAAGGCGCGGGCGCGCCTGGGCGGGGAGACGGCATGACCATTAAAATTTACAATACGCTTTCCCGTGAAAAGGAAGAATTCAAGCCGATCCACGACAACAATATCCGGATCTATGTCTGTGGCCCGACGGTTTATGATTACGCCCACATCGGCAATTTCCGGCCGGTGGTGGTGTTTGATTTGTTGTTCCGGCTTTTGCGCGATACTTACGGTGAAGACTATGTCACCTACGCCCGCAACATTACCGACATCGATGACAAGATTATCAAGGCGGCGGGGGAACAAGGGGTCGACATTTCGGTTATCACCAAAAAATTCACCGACATTTACAATGAAGATTCCGCAAAGTTAAATGCTTTACCACCAACGCTGGAACCAAAAGCCACCGAAACCCTGCCGGAAATGATCACAATGATAGAAACTTTGATCGCGGGCGGCTTTGCCTACGTTGCCAAACGCCACGTGTTGTTTCATGTGCCGTCGATGAAAAATTACGGGCGGCTGTCGAAAAAACCCAGGGACGACCTGATCGCCGGCGCCCGGGTTGAAGTGGCGCCCTACAAGAAGGACCCGGCCGATTTTGTCATGTGGAAACCCTCAACCGATGATCAGCCCGGATGGGTCAGCCCGTGGGGCCGGGGGCGGCCGGGCTGGCACCTGGAATGCTCGTGCATGATTGAAAAACATTTGGGCGAGACCATTGATATTCACGGCGGCGGTCTCGATCTGATTTTCCCCCACCACGAAAACGAACTTGCTCAAAGCGAATGCGCCCACGGCAAACCCTTTGCCAATTACTGGATGCACAACGGCTATCTGGTCATGGGCGACGAGAAAATGTCGAAATCGCTCGGCAATGTCCAGACCATGCACGCGCTGCTCGGTAAACATAAGGGCGAGGCCCTGCGCCTGACGCTGCTGTCGGCGCACTACCGCCAGCCACTGGAATTCTCGGAAGAGGTCGTCCGCGAGCAAAAACGCCGCCTCGACCGCTGGTACCGGCTCACCGAGGGCATTGAGCCAGGCGAGGTTCCGGCAAGCGTTTTGGATGCGCTAAGGGATGACCTCAACACTCCCAAAGCCCTGTCGGAACTTTCCGCTTTGGCAAAAGAGGAAAACTTCTCTGAATTATTAGCGGGAGCCCAATTCCTTGGTCTCTTAATGGAAACGACTGAGAAATGGTTTCAGGAAATATTAGAAAAGGATTCAGCGCATCCTGTAACGGCGGTTCAAACCATTTCAGAGGACCAGATCAATTTACTGATAAAAGAGCGGGAATTGGCCCGAAAGAACGATGATTTTGAGCGTTCTGACCAAATCCGCGAGAAGTTGAAATCCGAAGGCATCCTGCTCGAGGATAACCCCGATGGCGGCACCACCTGGCGGCGCGCCGATTGATGCTCGCCCCGGCCATCATTCTGGTGCAACCCCAGCTTGGCGAAAATATCGGCATGGCGGCCCGCGCCATGCTGAATTTCGGCTTAGAGGACTTGCGCCTGGTGGCGCCGCGCGACGGCTGGCCCAACCCTGATGCGATACCCGCGGCGGCGGGCGCGGAAGCGGTTTTGGAGAATGCCAAAGTGTTCAAGACCACGCCTGAGGCGATCGCCGACCTGACAAAAGTTTTTGCCGCCACCGCCCGCGAGCGCGGCATGATGAAACCTGCCTTGAGTGCGCGAGAAGCGGCAAGCGAGATCAAAAAAACCCAGGGCCAGGCCGGTATCCTGTTTGGCCGCGAAGCGGCCGGGTTATCGAATGAAGACGTGGTGCTGGCCGATGCCATCCTTTCCGTGCCGGTCAATCCGGATTTCAGTTCGCTCAACCTCGCGGTGGCGGTGGGCATTATTGCCTATGAATGTTCCCTGGGGGTGGGGGACATCCCCCCGGATGATGACGGCGGCGGCCCGGCAACCAAGGGCGATATGCAGGCGCTCTATGACCACATTGAGGGCGCGCTCGATAAAAATGGCTATTTTTACCCCGAGGAACGCCGCGGCGCGATGGTCGAGGCCTTAAGGAACCTGCTGCAATCGCGTGGTTTTAACCGCCAGCAGGTGCAAACCCTGCGCGGCGTTATCAAGGCTTTGAGCCAGAATATGAAAAAGTAACTTTATTAGTGATTTACAGGTTACAATGACGACGGAAAAACTTGCGGAAGGCCCGCCCATGCGCGCTATCTTTAACGTCCTTATCGAGCGTTTTTACGATATTTTCATGTCGGTTTATATCTATAACGAGCATCGCGGGTACCTCTATCTCGATACCCTTGTTACCGCGCTTGAGCAGAAATACCCGGAAGAAACAGGGTTCATCGCTGCGGTTAGAAAACATGGTAACGATGAACATGTCCACTATAAGATGTTCCGCCGCTGGTTTGAAAACCGCGGGCGAATGCCGTTCGTGGTCACCGAGACTTCGGGCTATTGCGACCAGATCGTCAAGGTTTTTTTCCGGAAAACCCTCACCGAGATTGACCCCCAAGTGGTGTTGGCTGATGACGAAATGTTTTTCAAGTTGTGCCGGCTGATCATGATTACTGAAATGCGCGCCCTCAAGCAGGTAGACATATTGCTGGCCAGCCGCCTGATCAAGAGCAAGCCCGCCCTCTATAAGATGTTCCAGGTGGTGCGGAGGGACGAGCCCAGTCATTGTTACCCCTACCGCGACTGGCTTGCAAAACACGGCCAGAACCTGCCCTCGCGCTCAGAATCTCTGGCGGATTTTTATACCCATTACAGCCTGATTTTTTTCAAGATTCCGCTGCTGTACCTGAATTTCCGATTGAAACGCACACAGCACTTCCTGGCGTAAGCATCCTCATCAAGGCTTTGACTAAATAAGGCTGGGCCGCTCAGACCAGGCGCCGAGGTGGCGCTCGAGTTCAAGCCCGAAGCGCACCAGCCGGCCTTCCTGAAACAACGGCGCCCACAGGCTGAAATTGTGCGGCACCCGGTGCTTATCGGTACTTTCGCTGTCATCGCCAAACCGGGTGCGGGTCGGGTGTTCCATGAAGCCGGCGCGAAAGCTGAGCTGCGGGTGGCCGGTGTAATTGGTGATCGTCAGCATGTTGCCGGCGAAGTTGGGGCCGGCGATCAGATCGACCTCTTCAAAGATTTTTCCCATGTCTTCCATCACTGTTCGCCTTAGGCGATCGGCGTTGACCATATCCACCGCCGGGAAGAAGCGCGCCTTGCGCCATGAATTGGGCCAAGCCTCGGGGTCTTGCCAGACCAACAGATCGTCGCGGCCATCTTCGGTCAGCTCTTCAAAAGCGGCGGCGGCTTCGGCCTCAAGGATGGCAATCAGCGCCGAATAAGGCCGCTCGGGAATATGGATTTCCTTTAAAGCAACCCCGGTGGCTTTCAACGCCTCAAAGGCAGCCAGATCAACCGGGTTGGCATGGCCTTCAAACCACGCCGGGTCGAAGCCGACGGTGGCCGGGAAAAAGTCGTCGCGGCTGTTGTATTCCAGGCCAAAGCGGATCGAGGCGGGATCAGAGGGGTCATAGCCGTTCAAGGCCTCGAGGACGAAAATGGTATCCTCAACGGCGCGGCAAATTGCCCCGATTTTATCCAGCGACCAGCACAGCGCCATCGCCCCGGTCCGCGGCACCCGGCCAAAGGTCGGGCGCAAGCCCGCGGTGCCGCAGCGGTTTGACGGGCTGATAATCGACCCCAGGGTTTCGGTGCCGATGGAAAAGCCGCACAATCCGGCGGCGGTGGCCGAGGCCGAGCCCGCGGACGAGCCCGACGAGCCTTCCTGGATATTCCAGGGGTTGCGGGTTTTGCCGCCGAACCAGATATCCCCGTAGGCAATTGCCCCGCAGGTGGTTTTGCCCAAAAGCACCGCACCGGCCTCGCGCAATTTGGTGACGATCGCGGCATCGCCGGTTGCCACCCGGTCCTTGAATGGCGTCGCACCCCAGGTGGTTTTGATGTCTTTGGTATCAACCAGGTCTTTGAGGCCGTAAGGAATGCCGTGCAGGGGCCCGCGGGAATTGCCGGCGGCAAACTCGGCATCGGCCTCGCGGGCCTGGGCCCGGGCCAGCGCGGGGGTGACCGTGACAAAACATTCCAGCGCCGGGGCATAGCGTTTGATCCGCCTCAAATATATTTCGGTCAAATCAAAAGAGGTTATCTGGCCGCTCTGGATCCAAACCGACAGATCGGTCAGGGGGGCGAACGCGATGTCATCCTCGGCGTCAGGTATAATGCCATTGCCGTTGCCGCTGGCGCTGACCAGGTTGCTTTGGATCGGATAAATTTTGCCCGGCAAACGCGGGTCGAATGTCAGCGCCGGGGCCAGGCTATTGGGCTGCTTCAGGGCCCGAAGCGCCCGCAGGCGGTCGAGATCGTCTTCGATGGTGGGCAGCATCTCTGCCCGTTCAGCCTCGGTGTATTTCACCCCGGCGAGCTTTTCCGCCTCAAAGATTGACGCTTCGCTGATCTCATCGGAGGGTTTTCTCCCGCACGCCGCCAGCCCCAAGGCGCCAACGGCCATACCGCCGGCCAAAACCTGTCTGCGTGTGGGGATGAATTTCTTATCCCTGGTCATTGTTTTTTCCGCCTTCGGCGCTTGGCGGCGAGGTTCAGGCCTTCGACGAACATCGAAAACGCGACCGCGAAATACAGGTATCCGCGGGGGATATGGAAATCAAGGCCGTCGGCGATCAGCGCCATGCCGATCAGCAGCAGGAAGGAGAGCGCCAACATCTTGACCGTCGGGTGGCGCTCGACAAAGGCGCTGATCGGGGCAATCGCCCACATCATGACGGCGATTGAGATGATGATCGCCACCGCCATCACCCAGATCACCTGGGTCATGCCGATCGCGGTCAGGATTGAATCGATTGAAAAGACCACGTCGAGGACCATGATTTGCACGATTATGGTGGCAAACAGGTTTTTGGCGGCCTTGCCCCTGGTGATCAGGTGTTCAGCGTCGCCTTCGATGTTTTCATGGATTTCGGTGGTGCCTTTGGTCAGCAGGAACAGGCCACCGCCGATCAGGATCAGATCCTTCCAGGAAAAATCAATCCCGAAGGCGTTGAAGAGCGTTGCCTCGAGGCCGATAATCCAGGCGATCAGGGTTAGGAACAGCAGCCGGATAACCAACGCCCCCAAGAGGCCCAATTTGCGCGCCAGGGGTTGTTGGGCCTTGGGCAGGCGGCTGGCGACGATGGAAATGAAAATGATGTTGTCAATGCCGAGGACAATCTCGAGGATCGTCAAGGTGGCGAGCGATGCTAAAATTTCCGGGGTAAACAGCTCAAGCATCCCTTAATATCCTTGCCGCCTCGGGGGCGAAGTAGGTGAGGACGCCGTCGCAGCCGGCGCGCTTGAAGCCAATCAGGGTTTCCAGCATGACGTCTTCCAAATCAAGCCAGCCATTTTTTGCGGCGGCGTGGATCATCGAATATTCGCCGGAAACCTGGTAGGCGAAGGTCGGGATCAGGAAGGTATCCTTGACCCGCCGGACAATATCGAGATAAGGCATGCCCGGCTTGACGATAATACTGTCGGCGCCCTCGGCGATATCAAGCGCGATCTCGCGGATCGCCTCGTCGGAATTGGCCGGGTCCATCTGGTAGGTTTTTTTATCACCCTCAAGAACGCCGCCGGAGCCGACCGCTTCCCGGAACGGCCCGTAAAAACTGGAGGCATACTTGGCGGCATAGGCCATGATCTGGGTGCCCTCGAATTTCTTGGCATCAAGTGCCGCGCGGATCGCCTTGACGCGGCCATCCATCATATCGGATGGCGCGACAATGTCGGCGCCGGCTTCGGCCTGTACAAGCGCTTGTTTCGCCAGCACCTCAAGCGTTTCATCGTTCAGGATCACGCCGTCCTTCAAAAGCCCGTCGTGACCGTGCGAGGTGTAGGGATCGAGCGCAACATCGACAATCACCCCGACGTTAAAGCCCTCTTTTTTTATGGCGCGGATCGCCTGGTTGACCAGGTTATCGGGGTTGAGGGCCTCCTTGCCGTCATCGGATTTCAAACCGTCCGGAGTTTTCGGAAACAGCGCCACCGCCGGGATGCCCAGTTTTTCGGCTTGCTCGACTTCGCCGACTATGCCGTCCACCGAATGTCTTGAGACCCCGGGCATCGAGGCGATTTCTTCTGATGTGCCCTTGCCCTCGCAGACAAACAGCGGCCAGATCAGGTCGTTCGCGCTTAAGGAAGCCTCGCGCACCAGGCGGCGCGACCAGTCGGATGCACGCGTCCGGCGCATGCGGGCACTTGGGAAATCCGGGTGGCTTGATGGGCGTTTTGTCATTGATTTTTGTGTTTCCTAAAACTTTTCCCTTCCGCTCTTAGCGAAAAATGAATACAAAGGCGACCAGAAATTCCAATTCTTAAAAACAGAGGCATCAGATGACACAGGAACTTACCCACCATATCGACGGCAAATCTGTAAAAGGCACATCGGGGCGTTTTAGCGACGTCTTCAACCCCTCGAAAGGCGAAGTCGCCTCAAAATGCCCATTGGCGTCAAAATCTGAAATGGAAGCGGCGATAACCGTTGCCGAACAGGCTTTCCCGGGGTGGTCGCAAACCTCTGTGGTGCGCCGCTCGCGGATCATGATGAAATATCTCGAGGTCTGCAAGGCGCACCATGATGAGCTTGCGGAACTCTTGTCAAACGAACACGGCAAGGTCTTTGAAGACGCCAAGGGGTCGGTCCAGCGCGGCATCGAGGTGATCGAGTTTGCCATCGGCATGCCCCACGCCATGAAGGGCGAATTTTCCGATAATGTCGCCACCGGCATTGATATGTATTCGATGAGGAAACCCTTAGGCGTCTGCGCCGGCATCACCCCGTTCAATTTCCCGGCGATGGTGCCGATGTGGATGTTTGTCACCGCCATTGCCTGCGGCAATACCTATATCCTGAAACCCTCTGAAAAAGACCCGTCGGTGCCCCTGCGCCTGGCCGAGCTGTTCGAGGAAGCCGGGCTGCCCAAGGGCGTATTGAATGTGGTCAACGGCGACAAGGAAGCGGTCGATACCATCCTTCATGACCCGCGCATCCAGGCGGTCAGCTTTGTCGGCTCGACCGATATCGCCAAATACATTTATGCGACAGCGGCCGCCAACGGCAAACGCTGCCAGGCCATGGGCGGCGCCAAGAACCACATGATTGTCATGCCCGATGCTGACCTGGACAAGACCGTCGATGCCCTGATCGGCGCCGGCTACGGCTCGGCCGGAGAGCGCTGTATGTCGATCTCGGTCGCGGTGGCGGTCGGCGATATCGGCGACGAACTGGTGAAAAGATTGAAGCCCCGGGTCGAGGAAATCAAGGTCGGGCCGTCGCTTGATCCGGCCTCGGAAATGGGGCCTCTGGTGACCAAGGCCCATTTCGACAAGGTCATGGGGTACATCGACCTCGGCGTAAAAGAAGGCGCAGATTTGGTGGTTGATGGCCGCAAGGTCAATATCCAGGGCTACGAGAAGGGGTTTTTCATGGGGGCATCCCTGTTTGATAAGGTGACGCCCGATATGACATCCTACCAGGACGAGATTTTCGGGCCGGTCCTGCAGGTGATGCGCGCCAAGGATTTTGATGAGGCGATCCGGCTGCCGTCCGCCCACCGCTACGGCAACGGCACCTCGATCTTTACCGCCGACGGCGATGCCGCCCGCGAATTTGCCGACAAGGTTCAGGTCGGCATGGTTGGCATCAACGTGCCGATCCCGGTTCCCTTGAGCTTTCACACCTTCGGCGGCTGGAAAGAATCGGCGTTTGGCGACATCAACCAGCACGGCATGGAGGGGGTCAGGTTTTACACCAAGGTCAAGACCGTGACCTCGCGCTGGCCCAGCCTGATCACCCCCGGGGCCGATTTTTTAATCCCGACTTTGAAGTAGAAAATTAGCCGTATCTTTGCTTGATTTTCGCAGGTGTTTGGGTCAAACTTGGGTCCAAGTTACCTGGGGTTAGAGTTAAGGAGATAACGAATGACACCTTTGGCAAAAAAGCTTTCAATCTTGCTTATAATTATGCTTATTTTTTACGCATCAATGAGGATTTTTGATATGGGTGCCGCCGACGCAGCCGTTTCACTTCTTACATAATTTTAGAGTTTCCTTAAAAAGCGGGGTTCGGCCGTTGGGCCGGCACCCTGCTTTTTTTATCGCAAAACACCATTTAGAAAAAGCCAGCGCCCGAAATGGGCAGCTGGCTTTAGATTTCTATTTATTCTGCAGAATAAATGGATTGAAAGTGATGATTTAGCCTTCTTCGTCGTCGCCGCCATCATCCATCATATCTTCAACGGCATCACCGGCATCACCGGCATCACCGGCATCATCCATCATGTCATCAACGGCATCGCCGGCATCATCCATCATGTCTTCAGCGGCATCGCCCACTTCTTCCATCATGTCATCAACGGCATCGCCGGCGTCTTCCATCATACCATCAGCTTCCTCGGTGGCTTCTTCTTCAACCGCGGCATCTTCGGACGCATTGTCACAACCGCTTAAAGCCAATAGGGAAATAGCTGAGGCAGCTATCATTACTATGAATTTATTAGTCATCAGGTCTTACCCTCCTAAAAGTGTTTTTAGTCATTAAAGAGATGAACACTTCCACCTCCCCACGGGCTTAAAGCTAAAGCCACAATCTCCGGGGCAGAGCATAATCTATTTCTAAAAAAATTCAAAGCTAAAGTGACATTGGCGAAAATTACCCGCGAATTGGCTTGAGCGTAGATTTGGTTCTGTGCCATAAACTGGTCTAACGAGGCAAGTTTTATGGCTTTTTTTCTGACCGATGAACAGCGGGCGATCCGCGAGATGGCGCAAAAATTCGCCACCGACGAGATGCTGCCCAAGGCCGCCGAGTGGGACGAGAAAAAAATCTTCCCCCGCGATACCCTGAAAAAAGCAGCCGAGCTTGGCTTTGCCGCGATTTATGTATCGCCCGATCACGGCGGGGTTGGCTTGGGCCGGCTTGACGCGGTGTTGATCATGGAAGCGCTGGCCTACGGCTGTCCGTCAACCGCCGCCTTTATTTCGATCCACAACATGGTCAGCTGGATGATCGACCACTACGGCACCGATGACCAGCGGGCGAAATGGTTGCCGGGGCTGGCCACCATGGAGCTTATCGGCAGCTATTGCCTGACCGAATCCAGTTCGGGGTCGGACGCGGGGTCGCTCAGAACCAAAGCCAAAAAAGACAACAAGAATTATATCCTGAACGGGTCCAAGGCGTTTATCTCGGGCGGCGGGGAATCGGAGATTTATTTGGTGATGGTGCGCACCGGCGAGGACGGGCCGAGGGGGATCTCGGCGCTGGTCGTGGAAAAGGGAACCCCGGGGCTTTCCTTCGGCGCGCTGGAGAAAAAGATGGGCTGGAATTCCCAACCGACCACCACGGTTAATTTTGATGATTGCAAAGTGCCGGTCGAAAACCGCCTTGGTGACGAGGGCGTGGGGTTCAAAATCGCCATGCAGGGGCTTGACGGCGGGCGGCTGAATATTGGCGCCTGTTCGCTCGGCGGCGCCCAGTTCGCGTTTGATACCGCCCTGGAATACGTCAAGGAACGCAAACAATTCGGCAAGCGCATCGCCGATTTCCAGGCCACCCAGTTCAAGCTGGCCGACATGGCGACCGAATTGGAAGCCGCCCGGCTGCTGCTCTATGAGGCCGCCGTCCAGCTTGATAAGAAAGCCCACAATGCCACGATGAAGGCGGCGATGGCCAAGCGCTTTGCCACCGATGTCGGTTTTCGCGTGGCCAACGAGGCGCTGCAATTGCACGGCGGCTATGGCTACCTGAAGGATTATCCGATTGAACGTGTTGTCCGCGACTTGCGCGTCCACCAAATTCTCGAGGGCACCAACGAGATCATGCGCGTGGTTATTTCAAAACATCTTCTGAAGGACTAAATTCAACAGGAGGTGCCATGTCTTTTGCCAATCAATTGCCCGCTGAGATTGCCGCCAACCTGATTCTGCAAAACCTCAAAACCCAAAAGGGCAAAGTCCTGGATGTCGGCTGCGGCGACGGTGCTTTGCTGACCATTTTAGCTGCGGCGGGGTGTGTTTGTACCGGATTGGAAAAATCTGAAGACGCGGCAACCAAAGCCAAGGGCCTGGATATCCGGGTCGCCACCTGGCCGGATTTTGATGAAACGGGATTTGATGCCATTATTTTTGTCCGCACGCTTCACCACATTATGCCCCTGGGGCCTGCTGTTAAAAAGGCCAAAAGCCTGCTTGCTCCCGGCGGATTTGTTTTTGTCGATGATTTCGCCTTTGCCGAAGCCAATGCGGCAACATCCGCCTGGATGTTTGAAATGATCCAACTTCTGGTTGCTCAAAACCTGATTGATCCGAGTCTGGAGGAATTTGTGACCGAGGTCTATGACAGCAAAGGCGATTTGGCGCCGTGGAAAACCGGGGATTTTGAGAGTTTGAATTCTGCGGGAGACATGGAAAAGGCGCTTAAGGACTCTTTCCCTTCCGTTGAAATGAAAAGGGTGCCCTATATTTATCGGTATGTTACAAGGACCCTGGTTGAGGGCCAGGACAAAGAAAAGCTTGCCAGGAAAATATTGGAAATGGAAACCAAAGCGGGCGAGAAATATCCCGGCATTTTAATTGGCCGTCAATTTTTGGCGCAGTAAAATTTAGAAAACCGCAGTAAAATTTAGAAAACCTATGACCGACACAGACATTCTCTTCGAAGTTCGCGGCCAGATCGGGCTGGTGACCATCAATCGCCCGAAGGCGTTGAATGCCATCAATGCCGATATGTGTCTGGCGCTGCGCCTGCAACTGGCCGACTGGGCCGGGGATGATGCCATC
>SMVA01427205.1_pt1 | contig 13630 bp, 12 predicted proteins | sample 2456451 | NCBI WGS metagenome assembly SMVA01 (sample SAMN11095933, study PRJNA526329) | marine sediment metagenome | biome: Marine sediment; feature: Surficial sediment; material: Deep marine sediment; isolation source: Hadal surficial sediment | place: Pacific Ocean | collected 2014-05 | depth...
CTCGCCATCGCCACGGCTACCGCCGAGGGACTGCGCAAGGTGGCCAGCGCGCTCAGCCAGGAAGGCGGCGACGCCGCCATGAAACTGCGCATCGCCGAACAGTACGTCGAGCAGTTCGGTGAGATCGCCAAGGCGGGCAACACCCTCGTGATCCCGGCCGACCTCTCGAACGTGGCCTCGATGGTGGCGCTGGCAACCCGCATCGGCAGCGAGACGATTTCGAAGGGTAACGGAGCCGAACGCAGCGAGGCATAGACGAACGCAGCGAGGCATAGACGAAGAGCGGGGGCGCCGGGCGAACCGTCCGCCTGCCGCGACGCATCGGCAGACAGCGGACGGCCTGGCTCGCGGTCCCTAGCGAACGCCTCGATGCACCGCGCGCACCCGACTGGGGTGTCTGATCCACCAGCTGGGTTAGTCTCTGCCCGTGAGCCTCGATCACGGTCACGCGCACGCCGGCCAGGCGAACCGGCAGCGTCTCGGCATTGCGCTGGCGCTGGCCGCTGCGTACATGGCGGTCGAGGTCGTCGGGGGTCTGATCACCGGCTCGCTGGCGCTGCTGGCAGACGCGGGCCACATGCTGTCCGACGTGGCCGCGTTGGGCCTCGCCCTGTTTGCGAGCTGGATGGCAGGACGGCCTTCGGGGCGGCGCTGGACCTACGGTCTGGCCCGCGTTGAGATCCTGGCTGCGCTGGCCCAGGGTGTGGCGCTCGTGCTGGTCGCGGTGCTGGTGGGCATCGAGGCCATCGAGCGGCTGGGCGCGCCGCGGGAAGTGATGGGAGCCGGCATGCTGATGATCGCGGCGGGCGGACTCGCGGTGAACCTCGCCGGCCTCTGGATCCTCAGCCCTGGGCGGAAGAGCAGCCTGAACATGCGCGGTGCCTGGCTTCACGTCTTGAGCGACGCGCTGGGCAGCGTCGGAGCGATCCTGGCGGGTGCACTGATCTGGGCCTTCGGCTGGAGCTGGGCCGATCCCGCCGCCTCCCTGCTGATCGCCGCACTGATCGTCTTCTCGGCCTGGCACCTGCTGCGCGACGCCGTCGATGTCCTGATGGAGGCGGCGCCGCGCGATCTCGATCCCGACCAGATCGAGCAAGCCCTGTCGGAGCTGAGCGGCGTGGCCCAGGTGCACGACCTCCATGTCTGGAGCATCGGCAGCGCCGGCGTCTCGCTGTCCTGTCATCTGGTTGATGAGAACGACCCGCTCAATCCCGAGCTGCTGTCGGACGCCTACCTTCTGCTTGGCGACCGCTTCGGAATCGCCCACGCAACCATCCAGATCGAACCCAAGAGACTTGCGGGTGAGACACCCCAGTCCTTGTGTGCGGGCGGTTGTCCGCCCGACAACTAGCTACCCGCGCGGGCGTGAGAAGCGGGCCTCCGGAGGATCGCGGACCCAGGGCGCCGAGGCTTCCCAGGCGTCGTCGTAGACCAACTCCCCGACCGGCAGGCGCCGCAGCGGACCGTGGCTTCCCTCGGGCCGACCCAGCGGCATGCTGGCCGCGATCAGCACGGAGTCCGGAATGCCGAGCAACGCTCGCAGCTCGGCTTCGCAGAATGTGTGCCAGACCGTGATGGTCGAACCGTAACCGAGCGCACGCGCCGCCAGCAGAAGATTCTGACAGGCCGGATAGACCGAAGCGCCTTCGTAGGGATTGCTCGATCGATAGCGCGTCATGCAGACCAGCACGACCACCGGAATCTCCTCGAAGCGGTCGACGAACCGCTGCATCGTCTCGGCTGTCCGGAAGCGGCGCGAATTCGGATCCACATCCGCCCCTTGCTTCCAGCCTTCGTCGGCCGCCTTCACGGACCAGCTCTTTCGAAACGAGGAGCCGAGCAGCGCCTTCGCCTGCCGCGCACGCTCTCCATCGCGCAGGACGAGGAAGCGGAAGGGCTGGCGATTGGTGCCGGACGGCGCCCGGGTCGCCGACCACAGGATCTTCGACAGATCCTGATCGGGAATCGGGTCCGGTCGGTAGCGGTGGATCGAACGGGTCGTGGCCAGCGCGTCGAGCGCCGAGATCTCGGACATGGCGTTTCCTCACAGGCGCCTCGTCGCGAGGCGCCTCCTCAGCGGGATCCAGGGTAGTCGAGGTGGGAGACTCGCGGCGCGGGCGATCACCGATTCAGGCCGCGGATGGCAAAGTCGACGATCTGCTCGACATCCTTCTCGGTCGTCGCAAGGTTCTCGACGATGCGGGCGTGCAGCCAACCGGTCGCCAGGTGGAAGATCGCGTCTGCATCGGCCACCGGATCCGCTTGCTTCAATTCTCCCGTGCGTTCGGCTTCGGCGATGGCATCGCGGAGCTGGGTCTTCACCGTGTCGACGGACTTCCAGAATTCCGTCCCCAGGATCGAGAAGAGTCGCGCCTGGTGGACGACGAGGGGGCGCGTGATGGCGGCGAGCTCGGGATGGACGGCCAAGGCCAGCACCTCCCGCACCCAGATTCGAACCCGATCGAGTCCACGATCTTCCGTTGCCAGGCATCGCTTCAGACGCTCGCTCTGGAGCGTAAGCGTCTGTCGCAGGATGGCACCGAGGAACTCGTCCTTGGACCCGAAGTGGCGATAGAAGGTCTTGTTGGAAAGACCGGCCCGTCGGACGATGTCCGAGACCCGAGGATCGACAGTGTCCTTCTGCGCCATCTCGGCGATGCCGGCGGCGATCATCCGCTGCACCTCGTCGAGACCCGCCGCGATCTCGGGTTCCAACCGTCCACTCGCGGAGTAGAGTATCTGGGCGGACACGCCTCGATCTCCTCCAACGGCAGGGTTCGACATGATGCTCGCAATCATATTTTGGCGAATCATGCCGCGGCAAGAAAAATCGACACGGAGGCTCTCATGAGTGGCCCGATGCAAGGCATCAAGGTGGTGGAAATGGGTGTCTGGGTGGCAGGACCTGCTGCCGGCGGGATCCTGGCGGATTGGGGCGCAGATGTCGTGAAAATCGAACCGCCTGGCGTCGGCGACCCCGGCAGGACCTTCGCCCGCATGTTGGGCGGAGATCTCCCCTTCAATCCGCCCTTCGAGATGGACAATCGGGGCAAGCGAAGCGTCATCATCGACCTCGGCCGGAGCGAAGGCCGTGAGCTGGCCCTGGAGCTGATCGACGGCGCCGATGTCTTCATCAGCAACATGCGGCAGACGGCGCTGGCGCGATTCGGACTCGATCCGGTCACGTTGTTGAAGCGACACCCGCGCCTGGTCTACGGTGCAATCAGCGGCTACGGCTTCGACGGTGCGGACGCCGACAAGGCGGCCTACGACATCGCCGCCTATTGGGCGCGCGGTGGCGTCGCCGGCGCCCTGACTCCCCCGGGAGAAGCGCCCCCCTTCCAGCGGGGAGGGATGGGCGATCACGCCGCCGGTCTCTCGCTGGCGGGCGGAATTTCCGCCGCCCTGTTCGCTCGTGAGCGCAACGGACGCGGCCAGCTGGTCTCGACGTCGCTGCTGCGCCAGGGGATCTATACGCTGGCCTTCGATCTCTCGATCGTGCTGCGCTTCGGCGTGAATCTCGGCGCGGCGGACCGGACGAAGATGCCGAACCCATCGGTCAATTCCTATTGCGACAAGGAAGGACGCTGGTTCTGGATCGTCGGACTCGACGCAGACCGGCACTGGCCGCCACTGGCCCGGGCCGTCGGCCACCCCGAGTGGATCGAGGATCCGCGCTTTGCGACCGCGGCGGATCGCACCGCCAACGCAAGCGAGCTGATCGCTTGCCTGGACGAGATCTTCGCGACCCGCAGCCGGAACGAATGGGGCGAGATCTTCGACGCCGAGCAGGATCTGTGGTGGGCGCCGGTGCAGACACCCGACGAAGTCGTTGCAGACCCGCAGACGCAGGCCTGTGGAGGGCTGGTCGAGGTTCCCGATGGCGAAAGCACGACGACACTGCCGGCAACGCCCGTCGACTTCGAAGGCACGCCGTGGGCTCCGCGATCGATGGCTCCCGAACACGGCCAGCACGGGGACGAGATCCTGCGCGAGTTGGGCCGAAGCGACACCGAGATCGAGGCGCTGCGGAAGTCGGGCGCGCTGGGCTGACACGGCTACTGTCACGATCTCCGATGCTGGAACGGCCCGTTCTCCGACTTTCGCTTCGTGCCCAGCGCTGCGCCGCACTGCTGGCGTTGGCGTTGGCCGCTTTCGGCTGCGCGTCGAGCAACGAAGACCCGACGCGGCCCAACCTCGTACTGATCACGCTCGACACCACCCGGGCCGATCACCTCTCGACGTACGGATACTTCCGCGAGACCTCACCTTTCCTCGACGAGCTGGCCAGCGAAGCGCTCGTCTTCGAGCGCATGATCGTTCCGATGGCGACGACACTACCCACCCACATGTCGATCCTCACCGGCACCCATCCCCTGGAACACGGCGTGCTCGCCAACTCGACCCAGGGCGGCGAGCGCTTCGTGCCATCTCCCTTGCTCCGGACGTTTGCCACGTTGAGTAAAGAAGCCGGCTACGCCACGGGCGGATTCGTCAGTGCGGTGCCTCTCCTTTCGGGCAGCGGTGCCGAGATCGGCTTCGACGTCTACTCCCAGCCCGAGGGAAAGTCCCGGCCGGGCAATCAGACCGCCGATTCGGCCATCGCCTGGCTGCGGAAGCGCGGCAGCCAACCGTTTTTCTTGTGGGTGCATTTCTACGATGCCCACTATCCCTTCGAAGCACCGCAAGGGTTCGCCGGAAGCTTCTCCACCGACGACGCCTTGGAAGCCTACATCGCCGAGCGCCGGATCCCCGACACGGCCCCGCGTCCGCTCGTCGACGAGATCGATGTGGCCCGAGATGTCATCAACCGCTACGACGCCGAGATCCTGTTCGCCGATTCGCAGCTCGGACGGATCCTCGAGGCCCTGCGCGAGCGCAAGGACTGGGACAACACGGCCGTCGTGGTCGCCGGCGACCACGGAGAAGGACTCTGCCAACACGGCCTCGCCGCCCACGGAAGCACCTGGAATGAACAGCTCCGTGCTCCGCTCGTAATCCGCGTGCCCGGCCAGGCGCCGCGCCGCATCGACACGCCACTGTCGTCGATGGATGTGCTCCCCATCCTGATGAACCTCGTCTCGCCCCCCCAGGCCGAGCCGCTGCTGGCCCAGGCCACGGGCCGCAACGTGCTCGACAAGGACCTGGGCGTACGCGTCCTGCTGAGCCAGGACACCGGACGCGACCGCGAGGACGGGGTGCCGTTCCGTTGGGCGCTCGGCTTCGGACGCTGGAAGCTGTTCCGACTCGAGCATCCGGACGGCCGCGTCACCGAAGAGCTCTACGACCTCGAATCGGATCCCTATGAGTTGCGCGACGTCGCCCTGGCCCAGCCCCAGAGAGTGAAAGCGCTGAGCGAAGCACTGACTCGCGAGATCGAGCTGCGCCGCGAGCGGGGTCTGGCGCTGCGGGCCGGCAAGCAGCCCGAGACCCGCGCCGAGGACCCGGCCGTGCTGGAGCAGCTGAAGGCACTGGGTTACGTCGTCGACGAGGAATAGGTCGATTGTCCTCGCCGCTGCGCGCTAGCCTGCTCGTGGACTACATCGCCGGCGCCGCCCTCTGGTACGGCGCCCTGGGCATGCAGCTCGTGATCGTGGCGTGGCTCGTGATGGACGAGCTGGCCTCTCGGGAAGCGCTCGGCTTCGTCCGCGGCGCCGGTATGGCCCCAATCCTGATCCTGCTGCTGCTGGGCGGATTGATCGCGGACCGCGTGGATCGAAGGCGCCTCATCATCGGCCTCTACCTGACCGCCGCCGTCTTGACGGCAACGCTCGGCTTCATCGTGTACGTCGAGGCCCTCGATCTGTGGATCCTGGCCCTCTACGTGATCGCCATGGGCAGCGTGACCGCGTTCCTGCAGCCCGCGCGAGATGCGCTGCTGTCCGACGTCGTCGATGGAGACATGACCCGACCGGCGACGACCCTCACCATGACCCAGTTCGGCGCCCAGGGTCTGGGAGCCCTGGCCGCAGGCTCCGCCAAGCTGCTCGGGATCTCCACGGTGCTGGGAATCCAGGCTGCCCTGCTCTTGTTGGGACTCCTCGCCTGCTGGAGGCTCCCCTCCCGAAAGCCGTCCGCGTCCCAGATCGGCCTCTCCTTCTCCGACGCCTTTGCTGGCGTCGGGGAAGTCTTCCGTTCGTCCACCATGCGCTCGACGACGCTGTTGATGGTCGGAATCGGCCTGTTCTTTTCGGGTGCCTTCTTCGTCGCCCTACCGCTGCTGGTCTATGAGCACCATCAGGGCGACGTCTCGGCCCTGAGCCTGGTGATGGGCGTTCTGCAGGCGGGCACGGTGCTGGGCGCCGCCGGCTTGCTGACGCTGCGGCGGATTCCGCGGCGCGGTCTCGCCCTGGCCTGCAGCCTGGCCGGCGCGTCGCTGCCAATCTTCGCGCTGTCCTTCGGACTGCCCTACCTGGGGACGCTGGCCGCCGTCTTCGTGTGGGGGATCTTTGTGGCAGGTTTCCACAGCATGGGGCGCGCCATCATCCAGGAAGCGGCACCCGAAGAGCACCGCGCGCGGGTACTCGCCGTCTACGCTCTCAGCATGCAGGGTGCGGCCGTCATCGGCGCGCCGATGGTCGGACTGCTAGCGGGAATGCTCGGCCCGCTCGGCGTCTTCGTCTTCTGTGCCGGCGCGATGCTGCTCTTCATCGGCATCATCTGCCTGGCGACGCCGGTGCTGAAGGTCGATTGATCGTCGTCGGCTGTCCAAAGGACAGCGGCTGTCCAAAGGACAGCTTGCAGTTCGCCGAAGCGGCGAACTGCGGGTGTCAGCGGCGGCGAGGCGGCGGCTTGCTAGTCGCTGTCGAGGCCCATCAGCTTGCCGATGCCGAAGCGGTGGCCGGCCGTATAGCCTCCGTCGACGACAAGGGCGTGGCCGGTCACGAACGAGGCCTCTTCGGAGGCCAGGAAGAGCGCGGCGTTGGCGATCTCCTCGGCCGTGCCAAAGCGGCCGAGCTGGTGCGCGTCCTCGAGGCGACTCCTCACTTCCGCGAGACCCGGCATGCCCATCACCGAGTCCATCAGCGGCGTGTCGATGAAGCCAGGACAGATGGCGTTCACGCGGATGCCCTTGCGCCCGTAGTCGATCGCCATGTTGCGCATCAACAGTATCACGGCGCCCTTGGAGGCGTTGTAGGCGCTACCGCCTTCGAAGCCTTCGATGCCCTCGACGCTCGCAAGATGGATGATCGACCCCGAACCCTGCTCGAGCATGATGGGCAGGATGCGCCGGCTCGCCAGGAACGTGCCCTTCAGGTTGATGTCGATGCAGCGGTCCCATTCTTCGATCTCGATCAGGTGAACGGGCCCGCCGCTGCCGACGCCGGCCGAGTTGACGAGGATGTCGATGCGGCCGTGCGCGTGCTTCGCAGCATCGACGGCTGCGCCCAGCGCCTCGTCGTCCCGAACGTCTCCGGTCTGGAGGTTCGATCCCGGAGCGAGCTCGACGGCGGCCTTCCAGTCGTCGCCGCTACCGCCGACGGGCTCGTCCCGATCAAAGCCGGCGAGAACCGCTCCCTCCTCGGCGAAGCGCTTGGCGCAGGCGGCCCCGATGCCCGACGCGGCGCCGGTGATGAATGCAACTTTTCCTTCCAGACGTGCCATGCTGCGTGCCTCCCGCTTGCTCCCACTCCGGATGGGGCGCGTCAATGTACACTACCGATGCTTCGACCACGAAGTCAGGAGCCCCCGATGAGCGCGCCCTTCGACCTTACCGAAACCGATCGACTGCTCTCCACCACGCGTGCCGTCCGACGCCGCCTCGATCTCGAGCGGCCCGTCGAGCGCGAGCTGCTGCTCCAGTGCATCTCGCTCGCCCAGCAGGCGCCGACGGCGTCGAACACCCAGAGCTGGCGCTGGCTGATCGTGACGGATGCGCGGCTTCGGGCACAGCTAGCGGGCCTGTATCGCGAGATTGCCGAGCAGGCGCTGCCGGGGGCGCGCAAGCACTTCGCCAACGATGCCCAGACCACCCGGGTCTATGACTCCGCCGAATGGCTGGGCCAGCATCTCCACGAGGTCCCGGTGCTGGTGATTCCCTGTGTGGAAAATCGGTTCGGGCCCAGCCCCGACGCAGCCGGCGCCGCCTCGCTCTACGGATCGATCTTTCCCGCCATCTGGAGCTTCCAGCTCGCACTGCGCAGCCGCGGTCTCGGATCGACGCTCACGACGATCCACCTGTATCGCGCGGACGAGGTCGCCAAGCTGCTGGGCATTCCGGAATCCATGACCCAGGTGGCCCTACTGCCCGTCGCCTACACAAGGGGCACGGACTTCAAGCCCGCGCGCCGGCCGCCGCCGGAATCGATCACCCACTGGGACCGCTGGCAAGATGAGGGGCCGAAGCCCTGACCTCCGGGCCAGAGGCTGCAACTGGGTTATTCTGACGCGCTCGCCTGAGGCAACGGAGGAGCCCATGACCCGCTTCCAGCTGGCCGACATCTTCGAAGACATGGCCGACGCGATCCCGGACCGGGACGCGCTCGTCTGCGGTGACCAACGCTACACCTACGCCGAGCTGGACGAACAGGCAACGCGGCTGGCCCACGCCTTCGCCGCCCGTGGCATCGGCGCCGGCGACCACATCGGCACCTACATGCACAACTGCGCCGAGTACGTCATCAGCATGATCGCTGCGTTCAAGATCAGCGCGGTTCCGATCAACATCAACTACCGCTACGTGGAAGAGGAGCTCCGCTACCTCTTCGACAACGCCGACTTGAAGGGCGTGGTCCACGACCGTGAGTTCGCGGACCGCGTCGCAGCGGTGAAGCACGAGTGCCCCGAGCTCCGCACGCTCATCTACGTCGACGACGGCTCCGATGCCGACGTCGACGCCATCGGGTCGATCGACTTCAAGAAGGCCGTGTCCGAAGGCTCGCCGGAGCGCGACTTCAGCGGGCGCAGCGACGATGACCTCTTCATCATCTACACCGGCGGCACCACCGGCATGCCCAAGGGCGTGATGTGGCGCCATGAAGACCTCTTCTTCGCGGGCTTTGCGGGCGGCAACCCCATGGGCCCGCCAATGGAGAGCCGTGAGGCCCTGGTCGAGAAGGCCACGAACGCGCCGCTGCAGCTCACCATGCTGCCGGCGGCACCGCTGATCCATGGCGCTGCTCAGCTCGCCACTTTCATCGCCTTTCTGGCGGGCAACAAGAACGTCTACCAGAAGAATTTCGACGCCGAGGAGATCCTCCAATTGGTCGACCGCGAAAAGGTGAACGCCATCTCGATCGTGGGCGACGCGATGGGGCGGCCGCTGGCCGATGCCCTCGAGAAGAACGCGGCCAAGGGACGCTACGACGTCTCGTCCATCATCAGCGTGGCCTCGGCCGGCGCCATCTTTTCGACGCCGGTCAAGGCCAAGATCAAGCAGTTCCTGCCCAACGTGTTGCTGGTGGACAGCTATGGATCCACCGAGACGGGCTTCCAGGGCACGGGCTCGGGGGCCGAGTCCAAGAGCTTCGGCCAGGGGCTGAGCTTCGAGATGAACGAGCGCACGGTCGTGCTCGATGAGAACCACCAGCAGATCGAGCCCGGTTCGGGCAAGCAGGGTCGGGTGGCGCTCAAGGGTTACGTTCCGATCGGCTATTACAACGACCCCAAGAAGACCGCCGAGACCTTCGTGACCCTCGACGGAGAGCGCTACTCGATCACGGGCGACATCGCCGAGGTCGAGGCCGACGGAACCATCAAGCTCTTCGGACGGGGATCCCTCTGCATCAACACCGGCGGCGAGAAGGTCTTCATCGAAGAGGTCGAGAACGCGCTCAAGGACTACGAGCCGGTCGACGACGCCGTGGTCGTCGGCATCGACGACGAGAAGTGGGGCCAGCGGATCGCCGCGTTGGTGTCGCTCAAGGCAAACGCTGCCGCGCCCAGCGAGGACGCCCTCAAGAGCCACACGCGCACCAGGCTGGCCGGCTACAAGGTTCCCAAGGAGATCTTCATCGTGGACGAGGTCTTTCGCGGGCCCAACGGCAAGGCCGACTACAAGCAGTCCAAGCAGCTCGCGACCGAGCTCTCCGAACAGCGCGCCTAGCGGGCTTCCGAAGCAGCGACCCGGCTCACGGCGGGGCGGTCGCAGCAGCCCCGAGCGATCGGCGCAAGAATCGGCCATACTGATACGTGTTCTACTTTCCGGTCCTCGCCTTCCGCGGTGGGCCGGATTCCCGGAATCCCCCTGACCCGTCCGGAGACATCCATGTACATCGGTTACGACGAAGAGCAGGAGGCTCTGTGCCTCGAGCTGCGGGCCTACTACGACAAGTTGCTCACTCCCGAAATCCGCGACGGCCTTCACCACGGCAAGGGCGTGGGTGAAGTCATGCGCGCGGTCGTGAAGCAGATGGGAACCGACGGTTGGCTCGGCATCGGCTGGCCCGAGGAGTACGGCGGACAGGGCCGTTCGGAAATCGAACAGTTCATCTTCTTCGACGAGTCCATGCGGGCCGGCGCGCCGGTGCCCATGCTCACCATCAACACCGTCGGGCCCCAGATCATGAAGAACGGCACCGACGAGCAGAAGCAGTTCTACCTGCCGAAAATACTCGCCGGCGAGATCCACTTCTGCATCGGCTACAGCGAACCCCAAGCCGGCACCGACCTGGCCTCGCTCACCACCCGGGCCGACCGCGAGGGGGATGAGTACGTCGTCAACGGACAGAAGACTTGGACGAGTCTGGCCAGCGATGCCGAGTACTGCTGGCTGGCCGTTCGCACCGATCCGGACGCCGCCAAGCACGCGGGCCTCTCGATCCTGATCATGGATCTGAAGAATTCGCCCGGCCTGCGCATCGACCCGCTGGACCTGCTCTCGAGCCACGACATCAACCAGATGTTCCTGGACGACGTGCGCATCCCGGTGTCGAACCTGATCGGCAAGGAAGGCCAGGGTTGGAAGCTCATCACCGGCCAGCTCAACCACGAGCGGGTCACGATCTGCTCGTCGGGCATCCTCGAGCGGGCGTTCGCGCAGACTCGCGAGTTCGCCCAACGGCAGAAGCTGCCCGACGGCCGCCGCGTGATCGACCAGGAGTGGGTGCAGATCAATCTCGCACGCGTCTACGCCGGCCTCGACTTCCTGAAGCTCATCAACTGGAAGGTCGCCTGGTCGAGTACCCAGCAAAAGCTGGACCCCGCCGATGCGTCGACGATCAAGGTCTTCGGCACCGAATGGTATCTCGAGTCCTTTCGACTGATGATGGAGATCATCGGGCCGCGCTCGTACCTCACCCGGGAGTCGCCCGACCAGGTCGAGATGGTGGGGCACCTGGAAGTGCTCTATCGCAGTCTCCTCATCCTCACCTTCGGCGGCGGAACCAACGAGATCCAACGCGATCTGATTGGTCTGTTCGGCCTGGGCTTTCCGCGCGTCCCGCGCATGTAACGGAACCCTCCCCCATGAATTTCTTCTACAACGACGAACAGCAGTCGATCATCGACCTCGCCTTCCAGATCCTCCGCGACGGCACCTCCCAGGAGCGCCTGCGCGAGATCGAAGCCCAGGATGGCCCCCGTTTCGATCGGGAGCTGTGGAGCCAGGTGGCCGAGGCCGGCCTGCTCGGCATCGCCGTGCCCGAGGAACAGGGTGGCGCGGGCCTGGGCTTCCTCGAAGTGGCCGCCGTGATCGAGCAGCTGGGCCGCACCGTGGCCCCGATTCCCCTGCTCGAGACTACGGTCCTCGGGATTCTTCCGTTGATCGAGTTCGGCGACGCTGCCCAGCAGGAGCGCTGGCTTCCCGCGGCGGCCAGCGGTGAGGCGATCCTGACGAGCGCCCTCAACGAGGGCACGGGCGCCACGCTCTATCCGACCGAGACCGTGGCCGCACCCGACAGCGACGGCTGGCGGATCACGGGCAGCAAGATCTGTGTGCCGGCGGCCGAGATCGCCGACCTGGTGCTGCTGCCGGCCTCGACGGGAAGCGGCAAAGTGGGCGTCTTCCTGGTGGATCCCAAGGCGGACGGCGTGACGCTGACTCCCCTCATCACCACCAGCGGCCAGCCCGAGGCTCGAATGGATCTCCTGAACGTGGCCGTCGCGGTGGACGCCGTGCTGGGTCGACCCGACCAGGGAGCGGCCATCACGGAATGGATCAGCGAGCGCGCCAACGCGGCGCTGGCCAACCTCTCGCTCGGCGTCTGCGAAGCCGCCCTCGAGCTGACGAAGGAATATGCCAAGACCCGCAAGCAGTTCGACCAGCCCATCGCCATGTTCCAGGCCGTGGGTCACCGAGCCGCCGACGCCTACATCGACACCGAGGGTGTGCGACTCACGGCGCTCCAGGCCACATGGCGCATCTCGGAAGGACTGCCCGCGACCAAAGAAGTCGCAGTCGCCAAGCACTGGGCCTGCGAGGCCGGCTCCCGCGTCGTGCACGCGGCCATTCACCTACACGGTGGCATCGGCGTCGACAAGGAGTACCCGCTGCACCGCTACTTCACATACGCACGGCACTTGGAGCTCACGCTCGGTGGCTCGACCCAGCAACTGTTGAAGCTGGGCGCCGTGCTCGCCGACGAGGCCGCCTAGTCAGATGGCGCTCTTCGGGCTTCGCTAAGATGGCGCTCTTCGGGCTTCGCTAAGATGGCGCTCTTCGGGCTTCGCTACGACCTGCGCCGGCCCGACTTCGCCACAGCCACGAGCGCCGAGCTCGCCGCCACCGCCATCGAGCAGTGTGTGTGGGCCGACGGTCTGGGCTTTGCGACGGTCACGCTGTCCGAACATCACGGGTCGCCGGACGGCTACTTGCCGTCGCCCTTCGTGATGGGGGCCGCGATCGCGGCTCGCACCCAGAACATCCGGCTGATGCTCGCGGCGTTGATCGTGCCACTGCACGATCCGATCCGGCTGGCCGAGGACATCGCGTTCCTGGACGTGATCAGCCAGGGACGCGTACTCCCGGTGCTGAGCGGCGGCTACGTGCCGGCGGAGTTTGCGACCTTCGGCCGCAAGCTCTCGGATCGGAGGTCGATCATGGACGAGATCGTCCCGCTGCTGGAGAAGGCCTGGACCGGCGAGCCCTTCGAACATCGAGGAACGACCGTGCGCGTTACGCCGCGCCCGTTCCAGCGGCCGCGGCCCCCGATCTTCATGGGCGGCGCATCGAACGCCGCCGCCCGTCGGGCCGCGAAGTTCGCCGACCACTTCATTCCAACGGTGCCCGAGCTCTACGAAGTGTTCCGCAAGGAGCGCCTGAAGCTCGGCAAAGCCGACCCCGGCCCGCTACCCCGGACGACGGGCAATTTCCTATGGGTCTCGGAGCATCCCGACGAGGCCTGGGAACGCATCGCACCCCACGCCATGCACGATACCAACGCCTACGCTGAATGGGTGAGCCAGACCGGCGGCGACGCCTCGCCGTTCCGCAGCGTGGCCAATGCCGACGAGCTGCGCCGCGCCGGCGAGTACAAGATCATGACACCCGTCGAGCTGATCGAAACGGCGCGCGAGATGGGGCCCCTCGACATGGTGATGCTCCATCCCCTGATGGGCGGCATCGACCCTGAGTTCTCCTGGGAGTGCCTGCGCCTGATCGAGAGCCGGGTGCTGCCCGCACTCCGATGACGCGGACTCCGGTGACACGGACTCGCCGCTAGTTTCCGGGCGGCGTGTACCAGATCGGCGA